>Ga0073906_1003533_pt1 | contig 17435 bp, 18 predicted proteins | sample Inofromicrocosms_FD_65485 | JGI IMG/M metagenome (GOLD analysis project Ga0073906, IMG submission 65485) | Mouse cecum microbial communities from Vienna, Austria - Inoculum for glucosamine and mucus D2O microcosms | ecosystem: Host-associated > Mammals > Digestive system > Large intestine >... | reverse complement strand
CCAGTACTGCGTTGTCGTCAATCAACGATGCCACCGCATCGCCTCTTTCCTCCGCCTTGTCCTGACAAAAATATCAGGCATATTATTCACCATTATATACGCAATGCTGTACTAGCTCTTGACATTTTCAGGAAAGAAGTGCAAAATAATGGTGTTGAAAATGAGTTTTATGCATGTCCTGTAGTTTTATACAGCATGCGGGAATATGGGAGGTTGATGGGATTGAATCCGGAAGAAGCACAGAAGACGGAAAGGGATGCAGTACAGCAGAAGATTGATGAGATGCAGCAGGAGATTGAGGAGCAGAGAGCGCTCCTGGAGGAAAAAGCCAGGGAGATCGCGGAATTAAAGAAGCTTTTCAATGACAGCGGTGAGGCGGCGGACCAGGCTTTTCGTGTACCTCATGAACATGGTAAGGACAGCCTGGAGGAGGTCTATGAGATTGTCTCCGGCCTGGAAAAATATACGACGGAGGAAGTCCTTTTTTATGCGGCACAGATTTTGTCGGAGCTGATGGATACAAAGGACGTGGCAATCTATACCGTGGCGAACCGGGATTACGCCAGATTGTGCTCCGCTACCTCTCAGGAGGCGCGGAGGCTGGGCAATTCTATAAAATATACGGCAATGGGAGAAATGTATGATACGCTGAAGAACGGCCAGATTTATATGAATATGTCTATGGCGGAAGAGTTCCCGCTCATGGCAAGCGCCGTATACGATCACGAAGAGATTCGGGTATTCCTGATGTTCTGGGGGATTCCGTCTGAGCGAATGACGCAGAAGGAGATAAAACGTCTGACGGTGATCGAGATGCTGCTCCAGAACGCGATCCTGCGCGCAAGCCGCTATATGGCGACGTTCCGCAGGCAGCGTTATATGGAAGGGACCAATGTGCTGAATGAGGAAGCATTTACCATTCTGGTCAATGCGTTCCTGGAGGCGAAGGAGAAGGGACTGACGGAATGCGCGCTGGTAGAGGTCGATATGGGCTATGAAAGCTATGATGATGTTTCCACGCAGGTAGCCTGCAACATACGTCAGACAGACTACATGGGCCTGATGAATGGGGAAAGGTTGTACATACTTCTGGCCAATACGGATTTGAAAAATGCGGAGGTTGTTCAGGAACGTCTGAGGAAACTCGGTTATGAAAGTACGCTGAGGGAAGATGTGGCATAAAATTTTAAGCGTATTTTGAACAATTCATTTTTGAAACCATATGAAGGTGAAACAGGATACGAAGAAGCCGCCGCGGACGGATTTTCCCGTATCCTGAAGAGAAAGAGGGGCTACCGGGAAATGGCAGATTTTCCGACAGTCCCTTCTTTGCGGAGTACCGTATTCTTGTCAGGAATCCTATGCTTAGGAACTGTTAAAGAATGGATCTGTACATCTGACTTGTGTAAATCTTTTTATGCATGATTCTGAACAGTTTCTTATTTCAAAAAGAACCGCACCAGTTTTTCGTGGAACCTTTTATATGGCTGGTAACGCATGGGCAGATCAAGCCAGTTCTTTTTATCTACGATACTTTTATAGTGAGAGAAGGTGTCAAATCCGGTTTTTCCGTGATATGCCCCCATTCCGCTTTCCCCGAAGCCGCCGAAGCCCATCTCGTTTGTGGCAAGGTGAATGATGGTATCGTTGACGCAGCCGCCGCCGAAGCCGCAGCGGGATGTGATCCTGCGGGCAAATGTCTTATCCCTGGTGAAGACATAGAGCGCCAGCGGATGCGGAAGGGTGTTGAGATTGCGGATGACCTCATCTTGCGTGTCATAGGTGAGGACGGGCAGGACCGGGCCGAAGATCTCTTCCTGCATCACTCGATCGGCAAAGGTCACATTGACCATGACCGTGGGTTCGATCTGCAGGGTCCCTCGGTTTACTTTTCCGCCGCAGACCACCTTGCCGGAATCAATAAGCCCGCAGATCCGGTCAAAATGCTTCTCGTTGATGATCTTTCCGTAGTCAAAATTATGGAGCGGAGTCTTGCCGAACTGCTTCTGAATCTGCCGCCGGATCTCCTTGACCAGCCTGTCCTTCACGGCCCGGTCGCAGTATATATAATCAGGAGCGACACAGGTCTGCCCGCAGTTCAGATATTTCCCAAATACGATCCTTTTTGCCGCCAGCCGGATGTTGGCGGTCTTATCCACGATGCAGGGGCTTTTTCCGCCCAGCTCCAGAGTGACGGGGGTGAGGCGCTCCGCCGCGTGCCTCAAGACCTCCTTGCCCACAGCCTGGCTTCCGGTAAAGAAAATATAGTCAAAACGTTCGTTCAGAAGGCAGGTATTTTCTGCCCGCCCGCCGGTGACGACAGATACATACTGCTCTTCAAAGCATTCACGGATGATCATACGGATGATCTCACCGGTATGAGGGGAATAGGCGCTGGGCTTTACCACTGCGGTATTTCCCGCGGCAATGGCATCCACCAGGGGATCAAGAGTCAGCAGGAAAGGGTAATTCCAGGGGCTCATGATCAGTACCACCCCATAGGGCGACGGCTTTTTATAGCTTCTGGAATGAAACTGCGCCAAAGGAGTCCATACAGTTTTTTCCCTGGAAAAAGAGTGGATGTGTTTGAGCATATAGCTGATCTCGCTGAGTACCAGGCCGGTTTCACACATATAGCTTTCAAATGCGCTCTTTCCCAGATCCTTTTCGAGAGCGATGTGGATTTTTGACTCGTATTTTTCAATGCATCTTTTCAATTTCATAAGTGCCCTGACTCTGCGGCGGACATCCAGGGTTGCGCCTGTATAAAAATAAGTACGGTGTTTCTGTACGATTTCTTTGATCTCTGTATCTGTCATGACATCTGTTCTCCCTTCTTTATCTAATGCTTGCTGAAAAAATATTCGATTCACCGGAAGCTGTATCAGCTGATTTTTCGGTGCGCTTGGGATTGTAGGAAAACAACTTGTGCAGATTGCGCGACGCATAAGTTATTTTCCTACAGTTCCTTACAACGGATTTACTGCTCTGAGACCGCATAGTAAAACTGCTCCAGTTCTCCGGCGTCCATCAGCACCGGCACGGGATAGAGGGGATTTGCCTCTTTGTCCGCATAGCGGGCAAGCTTGGGGATATCCTCCTCTTTGATTTCCCTGATGGTATCTCCGATCAAAAACCGTTTCTTCATATCCTTGACGGCATCAATGAAAATACGGGCAGCTTCTGTGTATGAGGTCCCCTTTTCCACAAGTCCTGCGGCCAGGGCCAGATGATACAGCTTTTTATGAATGCTTTCTCCATAAGCTTCCAGCACAAACGGAAGCAGGACGGCATTTGCAAGACCATGGGGAATATTGTATTCTCCACCCAGGGAATGGGCGACTGCGTGCACATATCCGACGTAAGATTTTGTGAACGCGCATCCGGCATAAAAGGAAGCATGGAGCATATTGCGCCGCGCGGCGATGTCGGTTCCTTCGTTGTAGGCAGTATCAATATTTTCAAAGATCAGCCGGACCGCCAGAAGGGCATCCTTTTTTGTCCCACGAGTGGTGGAGCGGCCGATGTAAGCTTCTACCGCATGAGTCAGCGCATCCATGCCGGTGGTGGAAGTGACGGCCTTTGGAAGGCTGATCGTAACCCTGGGGTCAAGCACCGCATAACGCGGGATCAGAGGGAAATCATTGATGGCGTATTTATGCCTGGAAACTGCGTCCGTAATGACGGCTGCCAGGGTAGTCTCGCTTCCGGTTCCGGCAGTGGTGGGAACCGCGATCAGCAGAGGCAGACGGGTATGTACCTTCAGGATACCCTTCATCTTGGAGAGGGGCTTTTTCGGCTTGGCAATCCGGATTCCAACGCCTTTCGCGCAGTCTATACTGGAACCGCCGCCGAATCCGATGATGGCGTCGCAGCCTTTTTCCAGATACAGGGCCGCCGCTGTTTCCACATTCGCAGTGGTAGGATTCGCAACGGTCCCGTCGTAGATCGTATAAGGGATGTGATGTTCTGTGAGCGCCTTTTCCAGACGCTTAGTCAGTCCAAGCTTCATAATGCTGGGATCCGTGATGATCAACACATTAGTGCGTTTTTTCTTTTTGATCAGGTCCGGGAGAGCCTTTACGCTTCCCACAACCTTGGGTTTCCGATAAGGCAGGAAGGGAATGGAGATTTTCAATACTGTCTGAAATGTTCTGCAATAGAGTTTTCTGAGTGAATTCATAGCTGATCGGTGTCCTTTCTTAAAAAATTCTCTGAAAATAGGTAGAATTTCGCTGGATGAAAAAATACGGTACAGTATTTTAAATATTTTCATTCTTGATCTGGAGACTAACCTGTTCGAGATTTTCCGCAATGGTAAATAGAGCGCGGTAGAAGATTTCCAATTCCTTTTCCGCCAGACCTTTTCCGCCGGCTTTTACGGCCCGCAGAATCAGCTTCTTGATTTTCAGTGCTTCATTCTTTCCGGTTTCTGTCAGCATTGCTTTGGCACGGTACTTTTTCTTGCTTTCCTGATCTCTGTAACGGATCAGCCTTTTTTGTTCCAGATCTGCCAGTATGCGGGAAATTCCAGCCTTATCTTCATTGCAGAGCTGAGACAGTCTGGCGGCGGTGAGACCTTCCGGATAGCGGCTCAGAAAATGGAGACACATAACATGTGTGCCCTTGAGTCCCAGGATGTTCATCTGGTTTTTCTTGATCTTCTGGATGCTTTTATAAATTCTTGTAATACCGGTAACTAGTTTTTCGAATCGTTGAATCATAAGAACCTCATTCTAAGGAATGATTTAGAATGTTGATTTCTCAACATTCTGACCGTATAGAACTATAGCAGGAAAATAAAAAGAAGTCAATCTTCAAAAAGAAAAATAGTTTAAAAAAAGAAAAAACCGTTACTGTTCACACGGAGTCGTGCGCCTCGCTGCACGGTGTCCGGCCAATAAAGTAACATTTGACATAATATCCAGCCTCTCGCCGAAAGCGACTTAAAATAGGCTGGATACTGTTACTGGAGCACCCAAAGGGTGCGAACAGAAACAAAAAACCTGCTGGCAGCAGGTTTCAGTATCTAAGTAATCAAGCTGAAAAAATTATAATAAATCACGGTATTCCCTTGCGCCATGCAGAATACGCATAATGATCAGAGCTTTTTCTGCATGGTCGATCAGATAAAATACCAGATAATTCTGGACCGTAATTTTGCCTTTTCTCTCTCCCTGAAAAACGAAATTGGCTAAAGACAATTTCGTTTTTTTACTCAGGAATAGTTCTTTATGCCAAAAAACATTTTAAATCCCGCAGGGAATAATTCATGATCAACTTGTCCGGCAGATCCGCCGTCCTGGCAAGCTCCAGCGCGCAGGATAGATCTCCCACATGTTCCGTCCCGTGGCTGTCGCTGGACAGGATGACGGGATAATCATAATGTCTGCACAGATTCAGAATCATCAGATCATTGAACCGAGTATCCCCCCGATACCCTTCGGGACTCAAAGAGCTGCTGTTGATCTCCAGGAGGACACGGTTTTCCATGGCTGCCTGTACAATGGCGGGATAATCCACCGGATATTTCACATCATCGCAATGTCCGATGATACGGACATAGGGATTCTTCATGGCGGCGATATAAGCCGCCGTGTTCTCATCAATCGTGCCGGGCTTCTTCACCGGTTTATGGATACTGGCGATCACATAGTCCAGCCTGGCTAAGATCTCATCCTCCAGATCCAGTGTTCCCTGATCATCTAATATATTGACCTCTGCGCCGTAGAGCATCTCTACTCCGAGCCGCATCCTTGGGGCATTGGCAAGGCTGCGGAAATAGGAGGGCTTTCCTCCGCCGGGAGTGGCGGGGCCGTGGTCGGAGATTCCAAGGAGCTTTAAGCCGCGGACGAAGGCAGTCTTTGCCATGTCCGTGATTGTCGCCGCGGAGCCATGCCCGCTGGCGATGGTGTGGGTGTGGATATCAAATATAATGGAAGACATTGAGGATCCTTCCTTTCTTTTGTCAAATAAATGATTAGATTTGTAATGGTATCATTTTATAAATACAGTAACACAAAATACAGCAAATATTCAAGCATAAATATTGATTGAAATGGCGGAGGCCATCGGCACAATTGTGATTTCTGTTGCAAGATGAATACGTTCTATAGTATAATATTATTCAAAGTTTACAAAAAACTGGAAAGAAGCCCGCCGGAGGGACAGTGCCATGAGCGATACTGTGAGCGTCCGGTCAGAGGTGAACAGCAACCATCAGGAAATAGAATCAGAAAAGTCCGGTATCTCGGAACGGGCGGATCAGTTTTTTAGAAGGAGGTAACAAAGTATGGCAGAGCAGTACACAGGTATGGCGATCGGGGTGTTCGAGCTGGATAGCGAATGCGCATGCTTCGTGGCGCTGGATGCGGCGGCAAAGGCGGCGGACGTAAAGATCCAGGCTGTAGAGAGGAATCGTCTCTCCGCAGGAGCCTGCGTGAAAATGAGGGGGACGGTCTCCAATGTGAATGCGGCAATGGAGGCTGCGCTTCGGACGGCAGAACCGCTGTCCAAGATCGTTTCCCACACGATCATTGCGGCTCCTTCGGAGGAAACGGAAACGGCGATCAGGATGACCATCAATAAATAAACGGAAGCTGCCCCATTTCTCAGATACGGAAGGCAGCATGATCGGGCCTTACGGCCGGAGAAAGGAGATATAATATGTCATATGGTGCTTATGGGCTGGTAGAAGTCCTTGGAGAGGCAAATGCGGTTCTGGTGACAGACCGGATGCTGAAAGCGGCAGATGTGGAATACGTGACACAGGATACGAAGTGCGGCGGCCATGCGCTGGTCTTTGTGGGAGGCAGTATATCGGCCGTGGCAGCGGCAGTGGAGAGTGTAAAGGAGAACCCGCCGTGCAGGGTATTCCAGTCTGCGGTGATATCCAATCCATCTCAGGAAATGATTGATATCGTGGAAATGTTCCGCAACAGGTAATTGCTCAGCATAGGGTGGCGCATTTACTGTGCTGTCCGTAAGAAAACGTATAAGCCGCAACAGATAATGGACGGTGGGAGGATATTTATGAAGCTTGTATTTCTTGACAAAAAAACAATCGGCGAGGACATGGATTTTTCCCGGTTTTCCGAGCTGGGGGATGTGGCGGAGTATGACTTCACCCAGCCGGAGGAAGCGCCTGAAAGGGTAAAGGACGCAGACATTTTAATCGTGAATAAGGTCCCTGTAAACAGACAGACTATCCATACAGCCGGGAATCTGAAGCTGGTCTGCGTGACGGCGACAGGAACTAACAACCTGGATAAAGACTATCTGGCTGAGCGGGGGATCGAGTGGAGGAACGCGGCTGGCTATTCCACGGAGTCCGTGGCCCAGCATACCTTTGCCATGCTTTTCTACCTTATGGAACACCTGCGGTATTATGACGATTATGTGAAAGAGGGGCATTACATTAATGATGTCATGTTTACCCACTTTGCAAAGACCTTTCGCCAGCTTACCGGAAAAACCTGGGGAATCATTGGCCTGGGAGCGATCGGGAGAAGAGTGACCGAGATTGCCCGGGCGTTCGGCGCAGAGGTCATTTACTATTCGGCATCCGGTGCGCCGGCGCAGGAAGGATATCGTCAGGTGGATCTGGAGACCTTGCTGGAAACCTCGGATATCGTGTCGGTTCATGCCCCGCTGAATCCCTACACGGAAGGGCTGATGGACCGGAAAGCTTTTTCATCCATGCAGCCGCATGCCATCTTTTTAAATCTGGGCCGGGGACAGATCGTGGCAGAAGAGGCTCTTGCGGATGCATTGAATGAAGGCCGGATCGCGGCGGCAGGCCTGGATGTTCTCTGCAGGGAGCCGATGTCCGAAGACAGCCCTCTGCTGAAGGTGAAAGAAAAAGAACGGCTTTTGATCACTCCACATATCGGATGGGCCAGCGTGGAGGCACGTACAAATCTCATGGACATTGTGGCGGAGCATATCAGAAAGTTCATATCTGCATAGGCAGACATCAACTGTTACAGCAGCCCGAAAGAAAAGTATTACGAAGGCTTGAATTGTGCAGGTTTGCCAATGAAAAGCGTGGTTTTATGCTGGGATTAGGTAAAATGCCGATGCGCTTTTATCGGATTATCAGAGGAAGTACCACATAAAACCACATAAAACCAAATATAATACATGTTGAGATTTATTTGAATCAGATGAAAAACCAAATAAAATGTGTTGGTTTTTGTTGACTTTTACCTGTTTTAGGAGTATAATGCAATTAACTGGATGGGGAGTCTCATATTTTCTCTCTACAAGGTTAAAATATATCTGTGAATTACATAATAAAAATGTATCATTTACGGGTTCGTTTTCCGGCGGGCCTGTCGGGGGGGAGATCCTTTTTCGGCTTGTGGTGCAGTGTGGTTTATAGATAAGAAAGGAGTAACAAGCAGATGGGATTATATACTTACAACAGTACGGATATCCCGAAGACTGACCGGATTCCAAAGCTGGTTGAGCATTTGTACGCAAAGCTGCCGGAGATTGAGTCGGCAAGAGCTGTCCTGATCACGGAGTCATACCGCCAGACGGAGAATGAACCTGTGGTCATCCGCCGCGCGAAGGCATTTCAGCACATTTTGGAGAATATTCCGATCATCATCCGTGACCTGGAGCTGATCGTGGGAAGCACGACCATCGCTCCAAGGGGCTGTCAGACCTACCCGGAGTTCTCTTACGAATGGCTGGAAGCAGAGTTTGACACGGTAGAGACCAGGTCTGCCGATCCATTTTACATATCGGAGCAGACCAAGCGGGAACTGAAGGAAGCGAATGCCTACTGGAAGGGCAGGACCACCAGTGAGCTGGCAACGGCTTATATGGAACCGGAGACATTGACCGCTATGGAACACAACATGTTCACGCCGGGAAATTATTTCTACAATGGTGTAGGGCATGTGACGGTCAAGTATGAGGAGGTGCTCGCCATCGGATTTTCCGGAATCCGGCAGAAAGCGGAGGCACAGATGGCTGCCTTAAGCCTGACAGACGGAGACTACCAGAGGAAGTCCCGTTTCCTGCAGGCAGTCATCATCAGCTGCGACGCGGCTGTGACCTATGCCAGACGGTATGCGAAGCTGGCGCTGGAAGAAGCGGAGAAATGCACCGATGGGGCAAGAAAACTGGAACTGCTCCGGATCGCGCAGAATTGTGCCAATGTGCCGGAGAAAGGGGCTAACGGATTCTATGAGGCATGCCAGTCATTCTGGTTTGTACAGCAGCTTCTGCAGATCGAATCCAGCGGGCACTCCATTTCGCCGGGACGATTTGACCAGTACATGTATCCTTATTATAAGAAGGATCTGGACAGCGGCAAGCTGACACGTGAATTTGCTCAGGAACTGATGGACTGCATCTGGGTGAAACTGAACGACCTGAACAAGTGCCGTGACGCTGCATCGGCAGAAGGATTTGCAGGCTATAGCCTGTTCCAGAACCTGATCGCCGGAGGACAGAACAAGGAGGGCATTGACGTGACCAATGACTTGTCCTTCATGTGCATCCAGGCGTCTATGCATGTATTCCTTCCGCAGCCGTCTTTATCAGTCCGTGTGTGGAACGGTTCGCCTCATGAATTTCTGGTCAAGGCAGCGGAACTGACACGTACCGGGATCGGGCTTCCGGCATATTACAACGATGAAGTCATCATTCCGTCCCTGGTCAGCAGAGGACTGACGCTGCAGGATGCCCGGGAGTACAACATCATCGGATGTGTGGAACCCCAGAAGGCGGGCAAGACCGAAGGATGGCATGACGCCGCGTTCTTCAATATGTGCCGTCCGCTGGAGCTGGTATTTACCAACGGCGTGGATAAAGGGGTACAGGTAGGACCGCAGACAGGAAATGTCGAGGATATGAAGACCTTCGAGGAATTTTATCATGCATACAAGATGCAGATGGATTATGCCATCAAGCTGCTGGTCAACGCAGACAATGCCATTGATATGGCTCATGCGGAGCGCTGTCCGCTGCCGTTCTTATCGTCCATGATAGACGACTGTATGAACCGCGGCAAGACCGTGCAGGAAGGCGGCGCTGTCTACAATTTCACTGGTCCCCAGGGCTTCGGGGTTGCCAATATGGCGGATTCCCTGTATGTCGTGAAGAAGCTGGTGTACGACGAACAGAAAGTAACTATGAAGGAAATAAAGACCGCTCTGATGACTAATTACGGCAAAGGACTTGACGCCGAAGATATTGCGGCTGTTACGGCAAATGTGGCCAACGAGATGAGGGCAGCCGGACAGGCCGTGGGAGAAGCGGAGATCGCAGCCATCCTGAAAACCGTGGTCGCGGCATCTGAATCACCGGAGGTCAAGGCCAACGGAGAACGGCTTCAGAAGCTGATCGATCAGGTTCCGAAGTTCGGTAATGACATCGCGGAGGTGGATACATTTGCCAGGGACGTGGCTTATACCTATACGAGACCGCTGGAGAATTACAGGAACCCAAGGGGAGGCATCTTCCAGGCCGGCCTGTATCCGGTATCGGCTAATGTTCCGCTGGGCGCGCAGACAGGGGCAACACCGGACGGAAGACTGGCACATATGCCGGTGGCAGACGGGGTATCGCCATCTGCGGGCAAGGACGTGAACGGTCCTACGGCAGCGGCCAATTCGGTATCCAAGCTGGATCATTATATTGCTTCCAATGGAACCCTGTTCAACCAGAAGTTCCATCCGTCCGCACTGAGCGGGAGAAAAGGACTTGACAACTTTGTAGGCCTGATCCGTTCCTACTTCGACCAGAAGGGCAGTCATATGCAGTTCAATGTGGTCAGCAGAGAGACGCTTCTGGACGCGCAGAAGCATCCGGAGCAGTACAAACACCTGGTAGTGCGTGTGGCAGGCTACAGCGCATTGTTTACGACGCTGTCCAAGTCGCTGCAGGATGATATCATCCGCCGGACAGAGCAGGGCTTCGGAAATGAGGCGTAAGCGGGGCAGGAGGTAGCGCCATGGAAGACTATAAGAAGACAAAGGGCCGCATTTTTGACATTCAGCGGTACTCGATTCACGATGGAAATGGAATCCGTACCATTGTGTTTTTGAAGGGATGTGTGCTTCGCTGCCGCTGGTGCTGCAATCCGGAATCTCAGGAATATGCCATACAGACCATGATGGTCCAGGGAGAGCCGAAGATCATCGGCAGAGATGTGACCGTGGCCGAGGTCATGGAGACCGTGGAGAAGGACCGCCCCTATTACCGCCGGACCAGAGGGGGGCTGACGCTCTCCGGCGGGGAAAGTCTCTGCCAGCCGGAATTTGCGACGGCGCTTCTGCGCGCGGCAAAGGAAAACGGCATCAATACGGCCATGGAGAGTATGGGCTGCGCGAAGTGGGAAGTGATCGAAGGAGTGCTTCCTTATCTGGATCAGTATCTGCTGGATATCAAGCACTGCAATCCGGACAAGCACAGGGAATTTACTGGCAGGTCCAATGAGCTGATGCTGGAAAACGCAAAGAAGATCGCGGCTTCCCATATGACAGAGCTGAGCATCCGTGTCCCGGTGATTCCGGGTTTTAACGACACACCGGAGGAGATCCGGGATATCGCCGCATATACCAGAGCGCTCGGCAATGTAAAGCGGCTCCATTTACTGCCGTATCACAGACTTGGGCAGGATAAATATGCCGGACTTGGGAGAGAATACCTGATGGGCGATGTGAAGCCGCCGGCCAACGAGAAAATGCGGGAGCTGCTCACGGCTGCGGAGCAGACAGCAGGGATCGAATGCCAGATCGGCGGGTAAGATAAAAGAGACATAGAGAGAAATATATAGTATAAAATGGGTGCATTAAGGTCTGCGGACCTGAATCATTATAAATCCAAGGAGGAAAAAAGGATGCAAAACGAATTTGAAATCAAAAAAGAGATGTGTGAGATCGGCAAACGTGTTTACAACCGCGGAATGGTTGCGGCAAATGACGGAAACTTTTCCGTAAAGCTCAATGACAATGAATTTCTGTGCACACCGACCGGCGTCAGCAAAGGTTTCATGACTCCGGAATACATCTGCAAGGTAGATGCGGAAGGCAGGGTACTTCAGGCAAATAAGGGCTTCAGACCGTCATCGGAGATCAAGATGCATATGCGTGTCTACAAAGAGAGACCGGACGTAAATTCCGTAGTACACGCGCATCCGCTGTATGCAACTACATTTGCGATCGCAGGGATCCCGCTGACACAGCCGATCATGCCGGAAGCAGTCATCGCTCTCGGATGTGTTCCGATCGCGAAGTACGGCACACCTTCCACGATGGAGATTCCGGACGCGGTATCCGAGCATCTGCAGTATTTTGACGCTGTATTGCTGGAGAACCACGGCGCGCTGACCTACTCCGATTCTCTGCTGAATGCATATCATAAGATGGAATCTGTTGAGTTCTACGCGCGTCTGTTATGGCAGACCATGCAGATCGGCGGACCGCAGGAGCTGAACAAAGAGCAGGTGGAAAAGCTGTATGAGATCAGAAGACAGTTCGGACTTCCCGGAAAGCATCCTGCAAACGTATGCCCGAATGCAAAGGCTGGAAAGCCGAGCTGCCATACATGCGGTGGAAACTGCAGCGGCGGAGCGGCTCCGAAGGCAGACGCGGACCTGGTAGCAGAGATCACCAAGAAGGTCATGAGCCAGCTTGGAATGTAAGAAAAACCGCAGAGGGCCGGGGCGTATGGGGCGTAAGGGCCTGCGCCCGGCAGAAAAGAAACGAGGACTGCTATGAATGAACAGGAGATTTCCGGTGTGGTGCAGGCTGTACTGGAAAGAATGAAAAATACGGGTTTCGCACATGGAGCCGGACATGTCTGCACATGCAAAAAGCATAAGATGACTCTGGAAAAAGCCAATGCCCTGATCGAGAAGGTCAAGGCGAAGGCATCGGAGATGGGCGTCCGTGCGGTGGTGGCGGTTGCAGACCAGGCCGGAAGGCCCGTGTCGGTCCAGAGTATGGACGGAGCCTACATAGCAAGCTTTGACATTGCGTTAAATAAATCATTTACCTCGGCAAGCCTGAACATGTCAACGGAGGCTTTAAGCCATTTGAGCCAGCCGGGACAGCCCTTGTACGGCATCCAGTTTACCAATGACGGCAAGATCGTCATCTTTGGAGGCGGAGAGGTGCTGGAAGCAGAGGGGAAAATGATCGGAGCCCTGGGGGTGAGCGGCGGTACCGCAGAGCAGGATACCGAGCTTGCGGCCTACGGCAGGGAAGTATTTAAGGAGGTAATAGCGTGTCTGTAAATGAACAGATGGTTCAGGACATTGTGCAGGAAGTGGTGGCGAAGATGCAGATTGCTTCCGACGTGACCGGCAACCACGGTGTTTTCCAGGATATGAACACTGCCATTGAGGCAGCCAAGAAAACACAGAAGATCGTTGCCCGGATGTCCATGGACCAGAGAGAGAAGATTATTTCCAATATCCGCGGAAAGATCAAAGAGCATGCGGAGATCTTCGCACGGATGGGAGTACAGGAGACCGGCATGGGAAATGTCGGACACAAGATCTTAAAGCATCAGCTTGTAGCTGAGAAGACACCCGGAACAGAAGATATTCAAACAACAGCCTGGTCAGGAGACAGAGGGCTGACACTGATCGAGATGGGACCTTTCGGGGTCATCGGCGCAATCACTCCATGTACCAATCCAAGCGAGACGGTGCTGTGTAATACAATCGGTATGCTGGCAGGAGGCAATACGGTCGTATTCAATCCCCATCCGGCAGCAATCAAAACATCGATCTATGCCGTCAACCTGATAAACGAAGCATCACTGGAGGCCGGAGGCCCGGACAATATTGCATGTACGGTAGAGAAGCCGACCCTGGAGAGCAGCAACATTATGATGAAGCACAAGGATATCCCGCTGATCGCCGCGACCGGAGGCCCGGGTGTGGTGACGGCTGTGCTGTCCTCCGGCAAGAGAGGTATCGGCGCAGGGGCAGGCAACCCGCCCGCGCTGGTGGATGAGACAGCAGATATCCGCAAGGCGGCAGAGGACATTGTCAATGGATGTACCTTTGACAACAATCTTCCCTGTATTGCGGAGAAGGAGATCGTAGCGGTGGATTCCATTGCGGATGAGCTGATGCATTACATGATCACCGAGCAGGGCTGCTACCTGGCTTCCAAGGAAGAGCAGGATGCGCTGACAGAGGTGGTATTAAAGGGCGGACGCCTGAACAGAAAATGTGTCGGAAGAGACGCAAAGACTCTGCTGGGCATGATCGGCGTAACCGTACCGGACAATATCCGGTGCATTACCTTTGAAGGACCGAAGGAGCATCCGCTGATCGCGGAGGAGCTGATGATGCCGATCCTGGGGGTAGTCAGGGCAAAGGATTTTGACGATGCGGTAGAGCAGGCCGTATGGCTGGAGCACGGCAACCGTCATTCTGCCCACATCCACTCCAAGAATGTGGACAATATCACCAAATATGCAAAGGCGATCGACACAGCGATCCTTGTAAAGAACGGACCGTCCTATGCGGCGATCGGGTTCGGCGGAGAGGGCTTCTGTACCTTTACCATTGCCAGCCGGACAGGAGAAGGACTGACAAGCGCAAGCGCATTTACGAAGAGGAGACGCTGCGTAATGTGCGACAGCCTGTGTATTCGATAAAAGCAAAGCAGGAGATCAGCCTGCAGCGGAACAGGCAGCCATGGAAATGAGACTGGTTCCGCGGCAGTATAAAGGCAGGCTGGTCGTAAGTTGAGGAGGCAATATAAAATGGAAATGAATTCTGCAAATGTAGAAGCCGTTGTAAAGCAGGTTCTGGAAAGCATGTTGAGCCAGCCGGTTTCGGCCCCGGCAGCTGCACCGGCAGCAGGCCAGGCGATTCCGAAGACCGCGCATGTAGCGATGCTGACGGCTCTGGAGCATTATGATGTAAAGGAATTTCCGATGCCGGAGGTCGGCGACGGAGATATCCTTGTAAAAGTAGAAGGCTGCGGCGTCTGCGGAACAGACGCTCATGAATTTAAGAGAGATCCTTTCGGCCTGATCCCGGTAGCGCTGGGACATGAAGGCACCGGCGAGATCGTGAAGATGGGTAAGGATGTCAAGGCGGACAGTGCCGGAAAGCCATTGAAGGTAGGTGACAAGGTAGTAACCTGTATGATCTTTAAGGATAACCCGGATATTACCATGTTCGACCTGAACAAGCAGAATGTGGGCGGCGCGGATGTATATGGACTGCTTCCGGACGATGATATTCATCTGAACGGATGGTTTTCCGATTACATATTGATCCGGAAGGGTTCCACCGTATTCAATGTCAGCGATCTGGATCTGAAGTCCCGTATCCTGATCGAACCCTGCGCCGTACTGATCCACGCGGTTGAGAGGGCGAAGACAACCGGCATCCTGCGGTTCAACAGCAGGGTTGTGGTTCAGGGCTGCGGACCGATCGGACTGATCTGTATCGCGATCCTCCGTACCATGGGGATTGAAAATATTGTGGCAGTAGACGGCAATCAGCAAAGGCTGGATTTCGCGAAGAGGATGGGAGCAGACAATTCCGTCAACTTCATGAACCACAAGGGAATCGAAGCGCTCAGCGGCGCAGTGAAGGAAGCATTCGGCGGATACGAAGCGGATTTCGCGTTCCAGTGTACCGGATCTCCGGTGGCTCACGCGAATATCTACAAGTTCATCCGCAACGGCGGCGGACTCTGCGAGCTGGGATTCTTCATCAACGGCGGAGACGCGACCATCAATCCGCACTTTGACCTTTGCTCCAAGGAGATCACGCTGGTCGGCTCCTGGGTATACACCCTGAGAGATTACGCGACTACATTTGACTTCCTGAAACGGGCGAAGGCGATCGGACTTCCGATGGATGACCTGATCACACATGAATTTCCGCTGGAGCAGATCAACGAGGCACATGTAACAAATCTGAAGCAGGAAGGCCTCAAGATCGCGATCGTGAATCAGTAGTGATGATTCAGAACGGCAGCGGACGGTTCTGTGGTCTGCCGTCGTGAACATTGACGTGATCTTTGAAATTACCTGCGAAGGAGAGTGGTTATGGGAGAAGCAGTAGGAATGCTGGAGGTATTCGGGCTGGCGACCGCCTACGCCGCGGCAGATGCCGGGTGTAAGGCAGGCAATGTCCGGCTGGAGACCTTTGATAAAAACAAACCGGCGAATGCGGATGAATTACCTGTACCGCTGATCGTGATGGTGAAATTTCGCGGAAGCGTATCCGATGTCCAGGCTGCGTTAGAGGCGGCAAGCGCCAGGGCCAAAGAGCTTGCGGGAATCGTAACGGAATACAAGATCGCAAGGCCCACGGAGGATACGGAGAAGATGCTCAAACTGAGCGGCTTAGATAAAGGAACACCAAATAAAAAATATTTAAAAGAAGTCTAGGAGGATATAAAAATGGCACAGCAGGCATTAGGAATGGTAGAAACCAGAGGTTTGACAGCAGCAATCGAAGCAGCAGACGCAATGACAAAGGCGGCTGAGGTTACATTGGTAGGAACAGAGAAGATCGGATCCGGTCTTGTAACTGTTCTGGTACGCGGAGACGTAGGCGCTGTGAAGGCGGCTGTCGAGACAGGAGCGGACGCTGCGGCAAGACTTGGAGAGCTGGTTGCGACACACGTGATCCCGAGGCCGCATGACGACGTAGAGAAGATTCTCCCTACGGTTTAATTTGAGAGAAGCTGTGATCCGCGGTCCGGATTAAAAAAAGGGCTGCGGGCCGTAACAGGAGAATCCCTCAGATTGATAAGTAAAGGAGCAGTCTCATGGGACAGGCATATGGATTTTTTGAAATCCCGAGTGTGACGGCAGCTGTAGTCGCCATTGATATGATGTGCAAGACGGCGCAGGTGGAACTGGTCACATGGGAGAAAAAACTGGGCGGGCGTCTTGTCACCATCATCATCCGCGGGGATGTGTCCGCAGTGACACAGGCGATCGAAACCGCTGCCGCGAACGGGATCAAAGAACCGGCGGCATACGCGGTGATCGCAAGTCCCCACGAGGAGATCATCAAGATGGTGAACCAGAGCGCGAACCGGGTAAGTTAAGGAGGCAGTGACCATGGCAGATGAGAAGAAGCCGACAGGCGAGGAGAAGAACGTAGATTCTTCCAAAGCGGAAGGCGCGGCCAAAAAAGGCAGAGCAAAGAAAACTGCAGGATCAAAAGCTGCGTCCGCAAAGAAAGCAGAAACAACAGCCAAAGCGCCTGCCAAGACAGTTCAGAGAGTGAAGCAGGCGGTGCGGCAGGCAGAAGAGGTTATTGTAGAGCAGACAATCCAGAAGGAGGAAAAAAGAATGTCACAGGAAGCATTAGGAATGGTGGAAACTAGAGGTCTGGTAGCATCAATCGAAGCAGCAGATACCATGCTCAAAGCAGCAAATGTTGTACTGGTAGGAACAGAGAAGATCGGATCCGGTCTTGTAAC
>Ga0073906_1003530_pt1 | contig 17451 bp, 12 predicted proteins | sample Inofromicrocosms_FD_65485 | JGI IMG/M metagenome (GOLD analysis project Ga0073906, IMG submission 65485) | Mouse cecum microbial communities from Vienna, Austria - Inoculum for glucosamine and mucus D2O microcosms | ecosystem: Host-associated > Mammals > Digestive system > Large intestine >... | reverse complement strand
AAATGCGAAACGCGCCCCTATATAAAAACGTATGCCGAAAACCTTGTAAATATGGTGAGAAAGGCGTGCGGGAAGGACAAACCCCTTTCGGGTAAACGTATTTTAGTTGACGCGGGCAACGGTGCGGGCGGTTTTTATGCCGATCTCGTATTGAAACCCCTCGGTGCGGACACAACGGGCTCGCAATTTTTAGAACCCGACGGAAGCTTTCCCAACCATATCCCCAACCCCGAAAACGAGGACGCGATGATGTCCGTCTGCGCGGCGGTCAAAAAGCATAACGCCGATTTCGGAATCATCTTCGATACCGACGTAGACCGCGCGGGAGCAGTTTCTCCCGACGGAGAAGAAATTAACCGCAATTCGCTGATTGCCCTGATTTCGGCGATTTTGCTTGAAGAAAAAAAGGGCGCGTTTATCGTGACCGACTCGGTGACGAGCGACGGGCTCGCGGAATTCATCAAAGAAAAAGGCGGCGTACACCACCGCTTCAAGCGCGGATACAAAAACGTGATCAACGAGAGCAAACGGCTGAACGCGGAGGGTAAATATTCCCCGCTCGCGATTGAAACGAGCGGACACGCCGCGCTCAAAGAAAATTATTTCTTGGACGACGGCGCGTATCTCGTGACGCGGCTCTTGATCGCTCTTGCAAAATGCGCGGAGGAAGGAAAAAACCTGCTCGACGTAATCTCCTCCCTCAAAAAACCCGCGGAAGCCAAGGAAGTACGCCTGAATTTTGTAACGGGCGCCGACTTTAAGACGCTCGGAGCGGGCGTGATTTCGGACTTAAAAGAAAAACTCCCCCGCGAGAAAGGGCTCACCCTTGCCCCCGACAATTACGAGGGCGTACGCATCAATTTCGACGAAAGCGCGGGCGACGGCTGGGCGCTCGTGCGCATGAGCTTGCATGAGCCCATTATGCCGATCAACGCGGAAAGCAACCGCGCAGGCGGCGTAAAGACCATTTTAGACAAGCTCTACGGGTTTTTAAAGGAGTATCCCTTCCTTGACCTTACCAATCTCGAAAAATAAACTTTTAAATAAGGAGTAAGCTATGAAACAAAGCACGATCAACGCAATCAGGATTTTGTCGGCGGAAGCGATCCAAAAGGCAAATTCGGGACATCCGGGACTGCCTCTCGGTTCGGCGCCCATTGCCTACGCACTCTTCCAAAATTTCCTGAAATTCAACAATCAGGACGCGAAATGGGAGGACCGTGACCGCTTCGTGCTCTCCGCTGGACACGGGTCTATGCTCGACTATTCCCTTCTCTATCTCTACGGTTTCGGGCTTACCAAAGAAGATCTGATGAATTTCCGTCAGCTCGACTCCAAGACCCCCGGCCACCCCGAGTACGGTCATACCGTGGGAATCGAAACGACGACGGGCCCTTTGGGGCAAGGAATCGCCAACGCGGTAGGCATGGCTGTTGCGGAAGCACACCTTGCCGCGCGTTATAACCGCCCCGGCTACAAAATCGTCGACCATTTCACCTATGCCCTCTGCGGCGACGGGTGCCTGGAAGAGGGAATCTCTTACGAAGCTTGCTCGTTTGCGGGTACGCACGAACTGGGCAAACTCATTTTGTTCTACGATGATAACGACATCACCATCGAGGGCAATACCGACATCACTTTCAAAGAAAACGTTGCGAAACGGTTCAAGGCGCAGAATTGGCAAGTCTTGAACGTCGACCTTGTAGCCAATCCCGACGCGGTGACGCTCATCGGCAACGCCATTAAAAAAGCGCAACGCGAAACGAAGAAGCCCTCCATCATCATTTGCAAGACGAAGATCGGCTACGGCACGCCCTTGGAGGGAAGCCACAAGTGCCACGGCGCTCCTCTCGGCGTTGAAAACCTGCAAAAGACGAAAGAAAAGTTCGGTTGGAGCAGCGAGCCCTTCGAAATCCCCGACGAGGTGTTCGAGCACACCGCAAAGGCAGGCAAGCGCGGAGCAAAGCTTCAACGCGAATGGGAACTTCTTTTCCGCGAATACGAAAAACGTTATCCCGCAGAAGCGGCGGAATATAAGGCGGCGATGAAAGGCGAACTTCCCGATTTGACGGCAAACAGCGATTTGTTTGCTTTCGACAAGCCTATGGCGACCCGCCAAACCTCTTCCGTCGTGCTCAACAAGATCGCCGCGATTGTACCCTCCCTCATGGGCGGAAGCGCAGACCTTGCCCCCTCCAACCTTTCCGATATGAAAAATACGGATAAGATCACCTACGGCGATTTCACGCCCGAGAGTTTTGAAGGGCGCAATATGCACTTCGGTATCCGCGAGCACGCCATGGCGGCAATCGCAAACGGTATGCAACTTCACGGCGGGATCCGCGCGTACTGCTCCACCTTCTTCATCTTCTCCGATTACTGCAAACACGCGATGCGCCTCTCCGCGCTTATGAATATTCCCGTCGTCTATATCCTCACGCACGACTCGATCGGCGTAGGCGAGGACGGGCCTACCCATGAACCCGTGGAACAGCTCATTGCACTCCGTTCCATTCCGAACATGAAGGTTTACCGCCCTGCGGACGGCAAGGAAACTGCGGCGGCGTGGATTTCCGCGTTGACGGGGACTGCCCCCACCGCGCTCGTGCTCACCCGCCAAAACCTGCCCCAATATGCGGCAAGCGGACTGAACGCACTCAAAGGCGGTTACGTTTTAGAGGACTGCGAAGGCAAACCCGACGTCCTCCTGATTGCGAGCGGTTCGGAAGTTGAGCAATGCGTGGGCGCCAAGGCGGAACTTGCCGCCAAGGGCGTGAAGGCGCGCGTTATCTCCATGCCTTGCTTCGAGGAATTCGAAAAGCAGAGCGACGAATACAAGGAAAGCGTGATCCCCTCTTCCGTAAAGGCGCGCGTGTGCGTGGAGGCGGGATCGCCTTACAGTTGGTACAAGTACGCAGGCGATCAGGGCGAAATCATTGCCATGAGCACTTTCGGCGCGAGCGGCCCTGCTGCGCAACTCTTCAAGAAGTTCGGATTTACCGTGGAAAACGTGGTAGAAAAAGCCATGAAAAGCTTGAAAAAATAACCGATCGGATAAAAAAATCCCCGCAAGCAGCGGGGATTTTTTGATTTTTGTTATTCTTCGGTCGTATTTATATCCTCGGAACGACTGTTTCCTTTCTCTCCGCCTTTCTTTTTGGCATACCATACGAGGGAATAGGACAGCGCGATCCCGATAAACAGGAAGAGAACGGACACCACCCAGTACCAAGGCGAGAGCGAGGAAAGCGCGGAAGCAGTCAGCCCTGCGTCTTTTGCCGTGGAAAAATAAACGGCGGGGATAGAACCGACGATGAACCCGAAAATAGAAAAGTACGTTCCGCGGGGGAATTTCTTCAATAAAAATTTCATGAGCACGGAAATTCCGAAAAAGCCGACGACAAGACCGACCATCACGCAAAAAACGACGAGAAGGCAAATTCCCACATTGTCCCCTCTCAATAAATGCCCCGTAACAAGCCGGACGAGCGGATTATAGTAGCCGAAAATAAGCAGGAGCATAGATCCCGAAATACCGGGGACGACCAAGGCGCAAGAGCCGACGATCCCAATGAGCACCAATAAAAGGTATCCGCCGAAATTGAGTTCGAACAGATTCACCTCCTGTCCCTGAGGCAAAAAACAGAGCGCGGCGGCCGCAAGCAAAGGAATGAGTCCCGCCAAGACGTGCGTATAGCGAATTTTCCCCCCTTTCATTCTGTCGGTCACGGAAGGAAGTCCGCCGATCGCAAGCCCTACGAAGAGCGTTACGGTTGGAATGGGATAATGCTTGATCCCCCACTGAATGGGCAAGATGAGCGCGGCAATCCCGAGGATCATCCCGAGCAATATGGGCAAAAGAAAGAGAATATTCTTTTTGAAATTTTTAAACAGGTCGGCAACCGCACCCACGAGCTTTTCGTAGATGCCTAAAATTGCCGCCACCGAACCGCCTGAAAAACCGGGAATGATAAACGCCACGCCGATCGCAACACCGCGCAATACGTTCGCAAGAAACTCTACGACCTTATTCGGTTTTTTTTCTTCCGAAGATACGGGATTTTGTTCCTCTGACAAAGCGAACCTCCTTTATTAACAAGAGTATAGCACAACGCACCGAAAAAAACAACTCTTCTTTCTTATTTCATGAAAAAAGCGCTCCGAAAAGAACGCTTTTTTGAAAATTTACGAAATTCTTTGCTTGCGCCGAGAACGGCGAAATCCTACAACAACGACCTTTGTACGGCGCGGCGGTAGTCCGCAAAGAGTTTGTCGAAATACGCGCGGTCGTCGGACGGCGTAAACAGCCGTTCCGTTTTCCGAAGCGCGCGCACCTCGTCTAAGGATACGAGCTCGCGCGAAACGGCGCACATGAGCGCGGCCCCGAGCGCGGTGCTCTCCCGTTCGACGGGGCGGTCGATACTGACCCCCAACACGTCCGATTGAAACCCCATTAAAAAGTTATTTGCCGAAGCTCCGCCGTCGCATTTGAGCTGACGGAGGCAAATCCCGCTGTCGGCTTGCATACAGTCGGTCAAATCGCGCGCGCTGTACGCAATGCTTTCGAGCACCGCACGAACGATATGGGCGCGGGTCGTACTGCGGGTAATTCCGCTTAATAGACCGCGCGCGTCCGAATTCCAATAGGGCGCGCCCAAGCCCGTAAGCGCAGGCACAAAACACACGCCGCCGCAATCGGATACGCTCTCCGCGAGCCGTTCGCTCTCCGCGCTCGTTTCGATGAGTCCCAAGCCGTCGCGAAGCCACTGCACGGAGCTCCCCGCATTGAAGGCGCTTCCCTCCAAGGCGTAAACCGTTTTTCCGCTTAGCGAATAACCGATCGTCGTGAGCACGCCCCGCTCGGAGGCGACGCACTTTTCGCCCGTGTTAAAGAGCAAAAACAACCCCGTACCGTAGGTAATTTTCCCCTCTCCCTCCTTTAAGCATCCCTGCCCGAAAAGCGCGGCTTGCTGGTCGCCCAGTACGCCCGAAATGGGAATATGCTTTCCGCCGATGACCGCTTCTCCCATGAGCGCGTCCGAAGGGCGCGCTTCGGGTAAAATTTCGAGCGGGACTTCGAGTCGCCGCGCGATCTCCCCGTCCCAACAAAGCTTGCGGATATCGAACAGCATGGTACGACAAGCGTTTGTATAATCGGTAGCAAAGGTTTTTCCCTTTGTAAGCTTATTGACGAGATAACAGTCGATTGTCCCCGCACGCAAATTTCCCTCCTTTAAAAGGCGGTTTGCCTCGGGTACGTTTTTGAGTAACCAGCGGATCTTGCTCGCCGAAAAATAGGCGTCCGGAATCAGCCCCGTGCGGTTACGGATGAGCGATTTCGTATCGTCGCTAAGCCCCGCGCAATAGTCGCTCGTTCGCCTGCACTGCCACACCACGGCGGGCGCGATCGGCTCGCCCGTGCGGACGTCCCACAAAACGACCGTTTCCCGCTGATTTGCAATGCCGATGCCCGCAACGGGTTCGTCGCCCGCAAAACGCACGCATTCGTTGAGCGCGTATACCGCTTTATAGTAGATCTCGTTTGCGTCCTGTTCCACCCAACCGGGTTTTGGAAAGCTCTGCGCGACCTCCTGCTGTACGCCGTGTACAAGCTTGCCCGTGTCCGCGTCGAACAAAAACGCGCGAACGCTCGTCGTACCTGCGTCAAGTGCGATAACGTATTTCATAAGTTTCCCCTTATTTATCCCGCAAACTGCGGAAATTTTAAAATCCGCGGGAACCGCCTCCGCCGAAGCCTCCGCCTCCGAAGCCGCCCCCAAATCCGCCGCCTCCGCCGCCGAAACCGCCGAACCGTCCGCTTCTGCCCGACGACGAAGGACGGGAAACCATATTACGAACCAAATTGGTATTCATACTGCGGAACACGGAGCGCCAAATGAGATAATCGAACACAAAGTCCGTGCCCGAATAGCGCATATACGAGGGCGGAGCTACGTCTAACCCCTCGAATTTATCCGTCCACGCGTCGGTAACGCCGAGCACCTGCGCATAAGGTAAAATGCGATAAAAAAGCTCGGGCTCTTCTTCGAGCATGACCTTAATGCGATCCTTTTCCGTAACGGTGATAAACTGTTTAAAGCCTAAAATATGCCCGAGCTTGGCGGTAAATTCCTTGGTACGGCATAAATAGAACCCGCAGACAGCACCCGTGAGCGAGGCGAATAACGTGAGGATAAAAGAAGGCCAAATGCCGAACGCCGCACTCGGGAGCAAAATAGTAACAAAAGAAAGACCGACCCCGATCAATACTCCGCCGCAAACCGTTGCAACGGAAACAGACTTTTTCCACTTATAAAACCTGCGCGCAGCGATCCCCGAACAGGTTGCCGAAGCCGCAAACGCAATGAGAGCGGTAAAAAACACCGCCAAGTAATGATACCCTGCCGTAACGCTCACAAGCGAATACAGCCAAGCAAATCCGCCCGTCAAAAGCACGGTGAGAATGCCGAAGAAAAGCATAAACGCTTTCCCTTTCCCGCCGTACGTTTTCGTCTTTTGCGCGGTAACGCTCGCCGTGGCGGATTCCGTAACCTTGTAAAACTTCTCGCCGAGCTCGGAAACGCGCACCTGCTCGCGCATATGGAAAAGCCCCTCGTAAATGATTCTGCAATGCGCGGGAACGCTGTCGAACATACGCTTATCCGTCTTGATCAAAAGCGGATCGTCCTTATCGACGTCGGGATGCTCCCCGTCGGGCTCCATTTGAATGTTGAGATAGCCCTCCGCCGCCAACCAAAATACGACCGAACCGATGTCTTCGCTGTCTACCTTGCCGTCGATGAGATATCCCATCATCAGGGGATCCATTTCGTCGGGCGCTTGCAAATCGACGGAAACGGTCATGAGCGGTTGCTTGCACACAAATATCTTTATGAGCGCAGCCGCCCCCAAGAGCGCAAATCCGATGAGAAGCGCATATAAAACAGTGAAGTCGAACGTATTCGTAAACGCGTCGGGCGAAAACTGCATATCCAAAGTGATTCCCGCCGCCGTGAGATTGTTCTCGTCGTCCCTGAAAACACAGGGAAGGATCTCCGCCGTGATCGTAAAGGTATTCCCGCTGAGGCTGACTGTCGCGTAATCGTTGTCCTTTGTCCCGTAGCCTCCCGAATAGAGCTTATACTTCTCCAAACCGTCGGGAACGGTGACGCGCACGGTAACGTCGTTGATTTCTCCCCCGTTTCCATAACCGACGACGTTTAGGGGAAGATAACCCTTTTTGAGTTTTTCGAACTTCATTTCGTATTGAAGCGTATACACCCGTTTGCCTTTCACGAAATGCTCCCCGCCCATATAATAGCTTAAAAAGGAAGAGCCCGATTCGACGTATGGAGAATAGTCGGCGTTATCGCACGTAGAGGTGATATTCCGATAGCTTACGCCGTCGCCCAAAGCAAAGTCGCGAATGATTCCGTGAAGATTATGCAGATCCGCTTCGATACGCTCGGTCACGTCCGCCGTGCCGTCGGAATTAACTATTATATCGATGTCGTACCGATCGTAAACGTATGTACCGTATACAGCAAGAGGCGCCGCACTTTCCGCTCTCCGCCCTTCTTGTGCGGAAACGGAAACGGGCGGGGTAAACCCCGCCCACGTTACGAGCGCGAGGAGAAGTACGGCAAACGCCGCAAATATCCCCTTTCCACTCAAAATCCTTTTCATATTTCTCCGATTGATTTTAGAATTTAACGCTGACGTTCTTGCGCTCTTCCTCCGAATCGAGTTCGAAGTACTTACGCTTTTCCAAACGCATTTTGCGCGCTACAATGCCTGCAAAGAACATATCGATCTTCGTATTGAGTTCTTTCACCGTGCCGTTGTAGTATCTGCGCGCGGAAGCGATTTCCGTTTCGATGGATTTGAGTTGGCTCTGCAAATCCATGAAGTTGGTATTCGCCTTCAACTGCGGATAGTTTTCCTGCAAGGCAAACAGCGATTTCAACGTGCCCGTGAGCGCGTTTTCCGCCGCCATTTTTCCGTCGCCCGTTGCAGTCATTGCCGCGTTGCGCGCCGCGATAACGGCTTCCAAGGTCTTGCTCTCGTGCGCCGCATAGCCCTTCACCGTTTCAACAAGGTTGGGAACGAGATCATACCGTTTTTTGAGCTGGACGTCGATGGTAGACCAGCCCTCCTCCGCGCGGTTTTTGAGCGCTTGGAGCTTGTTATAGGTAGATATGTACCATACGATCAGAATGATAGCAAGCAATACGACGACGCCGGCCGCCACACTGATTCCGATAATTCCACCCTGAGAAAGTAAAAATAAACCGTTCATGTGAATCTCCTTATGATTATATATAAACGCTTTGGGAACAGTCTACACAAAAATCCGCAAAAAACCGCAACACGAGCCGTTTAAACGCAGAAAACGGCACGCAATCACCTCTTTTTACGGTTGAAGTTAATCAGGCATCCGTCCAAAAGCACGGCGCGTTCGTCCTCCGTGAATTCGTTTACGGATAAAATCACGTCACGCGTTTTGCCTTTGGAGAACACTTTAACGACGACGCGTTCGTCCCCGCGCTTGATAAAGCCCTCGATATCCTCGACGTAAAGGTAGTCGCCTACTTTGAAATCGATCTTATCGCTAAGGAACGGGATCATGCCCCAGTTGATGAGATTAGAGCGGTAACGCTTGGTGGCGTACTCCTTGCAGATATTCGCAATTCCGCCCAACACGCGCTGACAGGAAGCGGCTTGCTCGCGCGCCGACCCGTCCCCCGGCTTGTTGGAAACGACGACGCTTCCCAAAACCGTCCCTTCGGGCGGGATAAAACCGCCGAGATCTTTGAGTACCGCTTGCGGGATCGACCCGTCGCTTCTGCGCGTCCTTTCGTATTCCAAAACCGCCTTCGCGCGCTCCACGTAGGCAGGATCTTTACGGGAAAGCGTAAAGGTTGCAAGCTTTTCGGGGTTGGAGCGATAAGAAGACGTTTCGCCCGAGGGAATCAGCTCGTCCGTCGTCGTAACGCTGTCTTTGAGAACGGAAACGACCCGCATGAGCAAGTTTTTGCCGAGCGGGATCTGATCGGGCCAATCGGCAATATTGGGCCCGCAGACGAGCTCCTCGCCCTTTTGGGGCTTTCCTGCGCCGTGATAGACGCGGTTTTCGTAAATCTTTCCGTCGAACTTATATTTTTTGATGCGTCTGTTGTACTCCAAATCCAACGCGGAAGTGAGCACGCCCCCGTTTGCCGCCGTCGCCGCGATCGAACGCGCGTCCATGAGCGCGACTGCGGAGAGCTGACCCTGCGCGGGCTTACTTCCCTCGCGGTTCTCGAAGTTGCGCGTCGTGTGGCGAATGGAAAGCGCGCCCGTTGCGGGCGTATCCCCCGCGCCGAAGCACGGACCGCAGAACGCAGTTTTCACGATTGCGCCCGCACTCATAAGCATACCCGCATAACCGTTGTCGGCAAGGCATTTATAGACGGGTTGTGAAGAGGGATACACGTTGAGCGAAAACGCCCCCGCACCCACGCTCTTATCCTTTAATATCTCCGCCGCCTCCGCAATATTTTCGTAAGTACCGCCCGCACAACCTGCAATCACGCCCTGATCGACGTAAACCTTGCCGTCTTTGACCTTCGTCGTGAGCGTAAAAGAATCGTTCCCCAAAATCTTTCTGCCCTGCTCCTCCGCTTTTTGCAAAAGCTCTTCGGGGCGTTGTAGAAACTCCCGAATGGTATAGGCGTTGGACGGATGGAAGGGAAGCGCGATCATAGGTTCGATACGGGAAAGGTCGATGACGATTCCCCCGTCGTAATAGGCGGGTTGGGCGACCGTCATTTTGCGGTAAGCGTTTCCTCTGCCATGCTCCTCGAAATACTCTTTCGTCTTATCGTCCGTTTCCCACACAGTGGAAAGGCAGGTCGTTTCCGTCGTCATGACGTCGATGCCGTTGCGGAAATCCACGGAAAGATTTGCGACGCCGGGACCGAAAAACTCCAAAATTTTATTTTTCAAGAAACCGCTTTGGAAAGTAGCGCGAATGAGCGAGAGCGCGACGTCCTGCGGCCCTACCCCCTTTCTCGGCTTACCGCGGAGGAACACCGCAACCACCTCGGGACGGCGCATGTCGTAGGTCTGCTTTAAGAGCTGTTTGACGAGCTCCGGCCCGCCCTCGCCCACCGCCATACAGCCGAGCGCGCCGTAACGGGTGTGCGAATCGGAGCCCAAAATCATGGAGCCGCAGGAAGCGGCGCATTCGCGCATATATTGGTGAATGACGGCAAGGTGCGAAGGCACGTAGTCGCCGCCGTATTTCTTCGCCGCGGACAATCCGAACACGTGGTCGTCCTCGTTGATCGTGCCCCCGACCGCGCAGAGAGAATTATGGCAGTTCGTGAGCGTATAGGGAACGGGGAATTCTTTCAGCCCGCTCGCCTTAGCGTTTTGGATAATGCCGACGTACGTAATATCGTGCGAAGCGAGCGCGTCGAAGCGAAGCTTCAAATTCACGCCGTCGCCCGCGTCATGCGCCTTGATGATCGCATAGGAAAGCGTGTTTTTAACCGCCTTTTCTTTCTTGTCCGACGTCATAAACGCCTGCGACTCCTTTACTATGCGGTCTTCCATGTAATAGACGCCCGATTTGATGAGTTTGACCATATATCCTCTCCGCCGAAATGTTTTTCTTACATTATATAAGATTTCGTCAAAATTTTCAAGTAAACTGATACGGAAGTCATGAAAATTTTCGCAAATGATTGATTTTTGTGCGCGTTTGCGCTATAATGAAATTATGGAAACAGGAAACGTAAATCTTCCCAACGAAACATTCAAATACCGCTTCTCCGCACCTTTTATCGCGATTTTCTGCGTGGGACTTTTGCTGAGCGCGGCGGGGTTTGCCATCAACACCTGGCAACTCGTCGGCTTTATCGAAGCGGGAGATCTTTCCTCCGTGTACGAATGGATGAAATTTATTCTTCTCTATCTCGCAAGCGGATTTTTAGCGGTACTCATCGCGGCAATGCTCATCCGCTCCCAATACGTGGTTACAGAGAAAGAACTTATCACGCAATTCGGGATCGTGCGCTCGCGTTACCAAATCAAGAAAATCTATTCCGTGTGCCTGATGCGCCCGAGCAACAAGCTCACCGTCTACTTTGACGATTTTAAAACCAAATTTATCGTTGTTTCCGTTCGCGACGCTTGGTACGACGATTTTATGAAAGCGCTCCTCGCGCGTAACGAAAAAATCGAATTCAGTATTGCGGGAGAAGAAAAGCCCCCGAAAACGGACAAGAAAAAATGAGATAAAAAAGAAAGGCACTGCGAGATTGCAATGCCTTTTTTGTTTTCATGCGGTCATTTCAGCGTTGTAAAGTTTTTGACGCGAAGCGCGCGGAAGTTTACCGTTATCTTGTACCCGCTTCCCGCGTGGGCGATTTGAAAACCGAGCTCTCCGTCCGTTTCGAAATACTCTTTCGCAACCCGCGAAAACTCCTTGTATGCCGCTTCCTTGGTGGCGGCGTTCATGTCGTCGCGGTTTTCCGCGAGCATACTCGCAAGCCGCTCCTTCGTTTCCGTTAGCTTCATCTTCTTCTCCCTCCGAACAGTTTCCCTTTTCCACCCGCATAGAAGCCCGCAAGCAAACGAAACGCGCGCGAACGCTCTACGACGTTATCCAAAAAAAATTTATCCTCTTCCGGCACAACTGCGACGAGCGGAAGCCTAAGCGTATCGGCAATGTCGTGCGGGGAAAGAATTTCCCCCTTCCGCGCAAGATCTTTGCGTACGAGATTGACGACGAGCCCCACGCTTTGAAAGCGGTAACTCTTTAAAATGCCCGCCACACGGTCTGCATCGCGCATGGCGGAGATGTGCGGCGTGGTGACGAGAAGCGCCTCCTCCGCGCAGGACGCGGCGCGGTGAAAGCCCTCGTCGATCCCCGCGGGGGAATCGATCAGAACGTAATCGAACTGCGGGGCGAGTGCGTCGAGCACCAGGCGGATCGCCTGCGGGGAAACGTAGCGTTCGGCAACGCGGTTGCTCGCCAGACAGTAAAGCGTTGGATAGCGCGGATGACGCACGAGCGCCTGTTTGGGACGGCATCTGCCTTCCACGGCGTCGAGCACATCATAGGAAGAAAGCCGTTCCGTTTGGAACACGACGTCTACGTTGTTCAATCCGAAATCGAGGTCGCAGACGATGACGCGGTAACCGCTTTTCGCCAACTGAACGGCGAGATTGCAGCATACCGTCGTCTTTCCGACGCCCCCCTTTCCCGAAGTGATTACGATTTTTCTTGCCATGCCCCGCCTCCGCGCAGGTTTTTTGTTATGATAACATAAAAAAATCGCTTTATTTTGTAACGATTTGTCGCATTTTGGGGAGTTTTGCCGTCCGCGTACCGCCGTGATAACGCGGAAAAAAACGCACAAAAAAAATCGGAGAAAACTCCGATTTTTTCGTTACTTTTGCGCTAAGTCCCTCAGATAGGCTTCGTATTCCGCATCCGAGAGTTTGCGTACTTTTTTCTTCTTCGCCATACCCACCTCGCAAAATTTTATCCTAAGATAAGTATGCCCTTTTTGACCGTTCTTATTCGGTTCGTAACGCAATTACGGGGTCTTTCTTTGCGGCTGCCTGCGCGGGAATCAGCCCCGAGACGAGCGTTAAGCATACGCTCACGCACACCATGATAAACGCCGTAAGGGGCGGCAGAGCCGCAATGCCCGCAATTCCCGCCAGGGATACGATAATGGCGTTGATGCCGATCGACAATAGGTAAGTGACGATAATGCCGATCAAACCTGCGGCAAGCCCGATGATGAAGGTTTCCGCATTGAACAGGTTGCGGATATCCTGTTTCCGCGCGCCGAGCGAGCGCAGCACGCCGATTTCCTTGACCCGCTCCACGACCGACACGTAGGTGATAATGCCGATCATCACCGAGGAAACGACAAGCGAAATTGCCGTAAACGCAACGAGCACGATGGTGATGACGTCGAGCATGGTCTGCATCATGCCCATGAGAAGCCCCACGGTATCCGAATATGTGATTTTGTCTGCATCCGTGAGCGCAATGCCGTTATAACTTCCGCTTCCCGACGTACACCAAGCGTTCCAATCGTCGAGGTAGTTCAAAAGAGCTTCCTTGCTGTCGAAATCCTTTGCGTAGATATGAACGGAATTGACCGTATCGTCACCGCCCAAAGCGCGGATTGCTTCCTCGGGCGAAATGGCAACGTACACGGTATTCTGCCCGAAAGTGCGCTGCGTGAACCCCTTCTCGGTCAAATTCGCCGCCGCAGGGAAGAACAGGCGTACCCCTTCATAGTCGGCAAACGTGGGATCCATATCTTTTAAATCCCCCAAATCGATGCTCGATTTTGCGGAATCCTTCATCCACTGGACGATTTGCGACTTCATATTTCCTTGAATATATTCGTTTATAGTTGCTTCGGTGAGGTTAAGCCCGCTTGTCAGACACCCGTAAGTGAGCTCGTCTTTCAGGCGCAAGATACCCGTGACTTTGATGTTGATACCTTCTCCGTCCTTTGCCGTCAAATCCCCTTTTTCCCGCTGTCCGCCCGAATAGACGAAGGGATATTTGCCTGTAAGGGAGAGCTTCGGGTCGTCTAAGGGATAATTTGCGGTATCGCGGGAATATACAACGTCGTTGTAAAACAGCGTATATTTTTGGCTAAGGATTTGGCTGAACCCCACCACGGACTCGGGCGGAAGCTCGCCGTCGGGATCGATCCCGCCGTTTTCGCCGTTGCGGAAGAGCTGAACGAATTTCTTCTCGTCCAACAATCCGAGCTGGGCAAGCGTGAGGTCGGAAATTTCGTTGTTCTTTCCGACAACGATCACCGCTTCGTTTGCGTTCTGCGGGAAGGCTCCCGCGATCACGTCGTACTGCGACTGTACGTACATACCGTAACGGGAGTCGGTGAAATCCGACGTGCCGGGCATACGGGATACGACGTTTCCGAAGAAATCGGCATAGCCGACAAGACTGCTGTAATCGGGCGCTTCCTGTTGGACGACCCCGATGTAGTACTGCTTCAAATTGGAAAGCGAACGTACGGTTTCGTCCAAAACGATCTCGCTCCCGTCACTCCCATCCTCGATTTTCGAGGTCTTGGTCTGCACGTGCGTGAACAAATTGTTGACGACCGTAGTGCCGTAGCCGTACTGGATCGCGCCGTACCAGTTTTCGTTCATTTCCGATATGTATTTCAAATAGTTGTCGGTGATGTTATTTGTAACCGTCATCTTTCCGCCGAGGCTCGTAAGGAAGGAATCTACGTATACCTTGTCGTCGAGCTTAGACATATCGGGCATATCCTGCGGGGAGGTAAACGACGTCATGATCGCCGCCATATCCATAGAGCTTTCCGTAATGGAAATGGGATAATAAGAGAGCATATCCTCTTCCGTACGCTTAATGTAATTGTTGAAACCGTTGGAAAGCGCCAATACGAGGCAAACGGAAATAATGCCGATACTGCCCGCGATGGAGGTGACGATCGTGCGACCCTTTTTGGTGAGCAAATTGCGCGCGGAGAGAACCAAAGAACTCAAAAAGCTCATTTTGGCGCGCTGTTTCTTGCCCTTTTTCTTGTGATTTTCCGCCGTTTGAGGTTCTTCGGCGTTTGCAGAACCCGCGTGCTCCATTTGGACTTCTTCCTCTATGCTATGGTAGGGATTGTTGTCCGACTCCACCTCGCCGTCCTTTAAACGGACGATGCGGGAAGCGTAAAGCTCGGCAAGCTCGGGATTGTGCGTTACCATGATAACGAGCCGTTCCTGCGCGATCTCTTTGATGAGCTCCATGATCTGAACGCTCGTTTCCGAATCGAGCGCACCCGTAGGCTCGTCGGCAAGCAAAATGGAGGGATTATTGACAAGGGCGCGCGCAATGGCGACGCGCTGCATCTGTCCGCCCGAAAGCTGGTTGGGACGTTTGAAGAGCTCCTTCCCGAGCCCTACCCGCTCCAACGCCTGCTTCGCGCGTTCGTGACGCTCCTCCCTGCTTACGCCCGCAATCGTGAGCGCAAGCTCCACGTTCCCCAATACCGTTTGATGGGGAATGAGATTATAAGATTGGAAGATAAACCCGATTTGGTGGTTCCGGTAAACGTCCCAATCGCGGTCGCTGAAATTTTTTGTGGATTTGCCCTGAATGACCAAGTCGCCCGAAGTGTAATGATCGAGCCCGCCGATGATATTGAGAAGCGTCGTCTTTCCGCAACCAGACTGTCCGAGAATGCAGACGAATTCGCTCTCGCGGAATTCGAGGGAAACCCCCTTTAATGCAGGAACGACGCCCTGCGCCACCTTATAATCTTTTTTGATTTTTGTTAGCTTTAACATTTTGACCTCTTTTTTTATCCCGCGTTCATGCGTTCTGCGGGTAGAACATGAAATAACGGAAACGCGGCGTTCCCGTTATTTTACGCAATTTTCAGTTAAAGTGTGTTTTCGAATTTGCGAAAAGATTTTTCAAGCTCAAAGAACATGGACAAAAGCGTATCCATTTTCTCCTCGCCGTAATCGGCAACCACTTTTTCGATGAAAGCGTTCGCCTGCGCGCATTGCTCTTCGAAAATGGCGCGCGCCGAATCGGAAAGCTGTACGTATGCGATTTTACGGTCGGTATCGGACGCCTTACGGCATACGATACCCTGTTTTTCAAGCTTGGTAACGATTTGCGAAACTGCGGAGCGGGTCACGCCGAGCCTTCTTGCAAGCTCCGAGGAAATAATGTGCTTCCCCTTTTCCGCCTCCAAACAAATTTCGCGCAGCATTCTGAACTCGGTGTTCGAAAGCTCCGCCGTCTGCGGAAACAACTGTACGCTTTCGATGCCCTTTGAAATTTGGAAAAATTTTACAAGATATTCATTGATTTCCATGATCCCGCTCCGTCATTTGTATTCTACTAAACAATTATAAAATTTCTCCGCAAGATTGTCAAGCAAACTAATCTATGAATTTACAAAATTCATCTATTTATCATAAACGCCGTTAAAACCGCGAACGGCAACAACTTTATTCCTCGCTCTCGTCCACGGGATCGGGGTCGACGGGCTCGGGGAAAACGGGCGTTAAGGGCGACGTAACGGGCGTTAAGTCGTACTTATCGTCCAAGTCGCCGAGGAGTTCTTCGATCATATCCTCGCGCGTGATGAGCCCGAGCGTGTTCCCCTCCGCGCCGACAAGCACCATGTGTTCGCGCATGGACTGCATGCGCTTCATGAGCTCCGACACCTTTACGTCGGGCATCGTACGCGAAACGGGACGAATGATATTGTTGAAATCCCGCCGTTTGGAAAGCATATTTTCGTAGAAATCCGCACGGTATAAAATACCGATCACGTTTTGACGGGTGCCCTTATACACGGGAATGCGCGAAAAGTTGGTTTCGCGGAACAGCCGATACACAAGGCGGGAATCGTCGCGGGCTTCCACCATAACAACCCTGTCGAGCGGAATCATGCAAGAACCCACATGCAACTCGTCGTAACGCAGGGTTCGGGTGATAAGGTCGTGCTCCGTTTCGTTGAGCACCCCTTCCGCGCGGACGTCGGAAACGAGCATTTTAAACTCTTCTTCCGTGAATTTCGGCTTCTTTTTATTCAGCCCGAATACAGTGAGGATCAGCTTCTTCCAAAACCCGAAAATAAAGATGAGCGGAAGAAAGAGATAAGACAGCACCAAGAGCGGATAAGCGGAACAACGTGCAAACCGTTCGGGAGCTTCACGCGCCAAGGTTTTGGGCGTGATCTCGCCGAAAATGAGAATGACGACGGTGAGCACCACGGTAGATACCGTAGGCCCCGTATCGCCGCCCAACCAGCCTGTAAATAGAATGGTGGAAATCGTAGCCGCCGCTATGTTGACGACGTTGTTCCCGATAAGTAAAGTAGTAAGAACTTTGTTGTAATCCTCGCTCAAAGCGAGCGCAACGCGCGCGGAACGCTTCTTTACCGCCATACGGCGCATGCGCACCGTACTGAAACCCGTGTATGCCGTTTCCGTCGCACTGAAAAACGACGAAAGGCAAATAAGTACGAGCAATGAAATTAATAGACCTATGTCCGTACCGTCCATAGAAAGACGAAAACCCTCCAAAAATAAAATATTTTATACACGAAGAACGTTTGTTTTTGGCACAAACATGTTTCCGTGATTTTAAGGGCTGCTCGCCCTCACATACAAATCAGGTCGTGCTGCGGAAGGCAACCTTCCTTGCACAAGGTATTGATAACAGTTAAGAATGTTTTCTTCTGATCGTAAGAACGCGGCGGGCGTCCGGCGACGCAACGCTACGCGCAATCACGCCGCGGGGCGTGCGGCGGGACGGCTCGCCGTCCTCCAACACACTTAAATCGAGATCGGAAAGATAGGGAATTTTCAGCTCGGGATTCTGCTCTGACAAAATGTCCGTTACGGTAACGACTTCCTCCTCCGTAT
>Ga0073906_1003527_pt1 | contig 17463 bp, 13 predicted proteins | sample Inofromicrocosms_FD_65485 | JGI IMG/M metagenome (GOLD analysis project Ga0073906, IMG submission 65485) | Mouse cecum microbial communities from Vienna, Austria - Inoculum for glucosamine and mucus D2O microcosms | ecosystem: Host-associated > Mammals > Digestive system > Large intestine >... | reverse complement strand
TCACCGCCCGTCACTATTTCAGCAAATATGATTTCACGTCCGTCGGCCAATTCATCAAAGCGTTCAAGCCAATACCTTAGTGTACTGCGTTTTATTCCCTGTTCCGCGCACCATTTCCTTCGGCTTTTCCCGCTCGTTTTGAATTTCTCCACGTCCTGTTTTGTTTGAATCATTTCGATCCGCACCTTTCTTTTGTGATTTGCATTTTTAGTATATCACTTTGGGCATAACTTTAAAAGGTGCGGATTATTTGACGCTTACAATTTTTTATATCATCTACAAATAAAAAACGCCGTAGATTACGTATCTACGGCGTTTTCTCTGGCAGGGGCAGAAGGATTTGAACCCTCGGCATGCGGTTTTGGAGGATTTGGCTCTACCGCCCCGAAAAGCCTTTAGATACGCCATTTCTACTCTGTCAATTTTTCGGTTTACGACGGGTTTACGACGTTTTTATTTTTTAACTAATACCCAATATGACTTCTGATGATTTTTGCTGTCTGTTTCTATGATACCCTTTTTACGCATATAAGTTAATAAAGTAGTTATCTTATGTTTTTTTTGTTCATAAGTCAGTGAATCCGGTAACTTATCCCAAAGTAAATCTACAATTTTTTTTCTGTTGGCTCTTTGAAATTGTTTAAGATAAGAAATTATCATATTTCTATAATACTCATCTGAAAAACCTCTGTTTTTTATATACTCCGTTTCTTCGGACAGACTTGCAGCAACTCTCGCTGACAGATAAAGACTGGTTTTTCTACCTTCTACAAGTTTATGTTTTCTAAGGAAATTAACCGCATCGTCTGACAGTAATTTCCCCTTGCCTTTCTGAACCTGATCCAAAAGATAAACCGTTTCAATGTCAAGCTCAGGATTATCATAAAGCATATATGTGTATTTCTCGTCTAATGTTTTTCCATACACTTTGACTACTACCTGACTATTCTGAGATAAATCATAATCAGGCATAGGAAAGAATTTCTCCTTCTGTATTCTGAACACCTTTTTTATACCACTTGTAGCAGTATCAATCATATGAAACTTTACCATCGCATCAGCAAGAAGCTGATTACGATAAAAAGGCGGATTATAAGCAGGCTTCAGCACAGATTCAATGGAGCGGGGAAGAAAATCCCCAGGATTAGATATGGTAATACAATCTTCAAACTCATTAAAATATATCCTCCCTCCAAGCTGATAATTTGAATGAGCAATACAATTATTCAGCAATTCCCTCAAAAGCCAGCTGTCGTACTGATCTGTTTCCTTTGGAAACAAGGACATCTGATTTGGCATATATCTGTATTTAAGAATACGTATTTTTTCAAAAATTTTATCAACCACGGTTATAAAAGGTATCGTGAACTCAGTATAGTCTTTTACCTGTCCATCCGAACCAAACAATCTCCACATAAGTTTCGGAGCACGCTCAAACAGATAATCGTAATCAGAATTGCCAAGTAATACCATAGCAGCATTTGTGATTTTACCATTTATAATCATTTTTGTCTTTAAAAGAAACTGTTCATCTGTCATTGACTCAACTTCTTCCGCAATATGCGGACGGTTCATTTTTTCCACATACTTTTCTCTTGCAAAGGCAATTGCATTTTTATCCAGGCATTCAATATCAACACCGTCAATAATACGTTTTGACCAGTCAATACGCTCCTGACTCCTTATTATATCAACCTTATTCTGCGGCAAAATCATAAGACTTTCTCCGCTTCGCGCATAATTACGGTTTTTCCAGGACGTTGGTATTCCCACAGCAGCTGCGGGAATCTGAAACATAAGGACTCTACGCTTTTTTCCATCTACTATAGGTTCAAGCTCAATTATATCAGAAAAAGTAATTCCATCTGTAGTATCCCTTGCAATTTCATATTTGAACTTTTCCAATAATTCAGGATTTCCCTTTTTGAAATTAGTTCCAACTATACTTTTTTCGCCATTTTCACTAACACCCAGAACCAGCCAGCCAAAGCGTTGATTTTTTAAGTTAGCTTCATTACTGATTGCAGAAAAATACTGACCGATCCTATCTGTAGGGTATTGCCCGCTTGCTTCTTTAAACTCAACTATTTCATTCTCCCAACGCTGAATCAGTGAATGCAACATACAGATTTGTTCCGCCTGCAAATCCCTTTCTTCATAAAATGACAATGTAATCACTCCTTCTTTATATACAAAAACCTTGTTTGAATATTTAAAGATATAATAATTAAAACAAGATTGGTTCGAATCACAACAAGACTTCATCGCTCTTATTACAATAAAGTGCGTAAAATCGCAGCTTCATAGCTTGTTGCAATATTTATACTTAATTTGAATTAAAACAAGATTGCAACAATACAACCATAGTAAACAAGGAATTTTGCTCATTGAAAACCGTTCAACTGTACAGTTTTCTCTTTCTGATAACCTGATTAAACAACTGATGCAAAACATTATATCTTTTTTCTGATGCCTGATTCATTAATTATAATCATAATAATCCAAGATCTTTTATGGAATAATTGACAGATAAGCCAAAAATATGCGCATAATTCATATATTTATAACAATGATAAAGCAAAATAAAAAGAATGTGCAAGAAATTATTCCGTCATCCTATCCTCCGGAAATCATGACTGGAATCTGTTATTCTACGCACTGTCAACCAGACTTACAGGTCAGTTTTAGTAAAAGTTCAGACAATGTAGCATCTTTTGTGCTTTTTTTCAGCTGACACTCCCACAAAACAATAACATTCCAGCCCATTCCTTCAAGCAATGCTGTTTTCTGCTTGTCCCGTTCCTTGTTACGATTGATTTTATTTACCCAGAATTCAGTGTTTGATTTTGGAACAACGAAGTATCTGCAACACTCGTGACCGTGCCAGAAGCAACCGTTTACAAAAATAACCGTTTTATACCTTGGAAGAACAATATCAGGTGTTCCCGGATATCTCTTATCGTTCTTACGATATCGGAAACCATTTGAAAAAAGAAATTTTCTCACAATTTCCTCTGGCTTGGTATCCTTTCCGTGAATACATGACATATTGTAACTCCGCGTTTCTTTGCTATGAATGTCCATAATGAAGCACCTGCTCATCAATAATTTTTATCTGGAGGAAAATACCCTCCAGAAGCTTGACAGGAATACTATTACCTGCCATCCGTATTATTTTATCCCGTGGAAACATATATGAGCCTCTGTGTATCTCAGTATTGTACTCCTTGATATGATCGTAATCGCAGTCATTGAAACCCATAAACAGCATACATTCTCTTGGTGTAAGATACCTGAAGTTACTTCGTCCGGGAATACATGTATCAATGTAAAGGTTGCCTGAATTAGGATTTCTGTCCTGCTTTGTCGTAATAGTCCGGATCATATCAATATCCGGATTTACAATATTCCCTTCAAGTACAAGCTGAGGATTTTCGTCCCATATCTTTCTTCTTGACGGCGTATCATTCGGTGTACATTCTTTTGCCTCCTCAAGAAGCTGTTTATCTGTATAATCTGTCCTGAACAGTTCTTCCATAGGAATGTTACGGTAGTACTCTGAATTGCGGAAATCATCTATAATATCGCTGCTTTCCTTGTGACTTTCAAAATATCCGTTGATTTTTTCCCGTTTCTCTTTGTTTGTTCCGACAAAGATACTGAGCATGAGCAGGCGTGGACGGTTTTGCGGTAGTCCGAAATCGTGAGCATTAAGTTCAAAATGATAGTTGACATATCCGAGAGCAATAAGATCATTTTTCCATATTTCAAAATTTCTTCTGTGCCTTTCTGACAGCAATGTAGGAACATTCTCCATGAGCAGATACCTCGGTAGCCTTCTTTTATTGTCTTTCATTTCCTTCAGAAGCCGTCCCACCTGCCACAACAGACTTGACCTGCTGCCGGAATCCTTGTCTATTCCTTTATTATATCCGTGAAATGCCCCTACATTTGACAGATCCTGACAAGGGAATGAATATGTAAGTATATCAATTTTTTTAGGTAAATCTGTGCCCGAAAGTGAGGTAATATCAACAAAATTCCTGCTGCGGATAATTGCCTGATACATTCTTTTAAGAGAATCCTCAGTATACGACCTGAGAACAGAAAATGTTATTGCATTCTTCCCATCACTGCTGATTGTGTATTTTTTCATTTTATCAAGGATCTCAGCTTTTGACATTCCCTCCACCTCCGGTGTAAGCTGTGTCGAATTATGAATAGCATCATATGCCACAAAAGCATGATAATCCCATTCACAGGTACCTGTCACATTTATTTCCATTCCGATGTTCTGCAACGCCTTCGCCTGACTGCCGATGCCGCTGAACAATTCAACTAAATTATATACCCGATTCATTTAAATCCGAATACCTTCCGTTTCTAATTTATCCACAACCGCTTTTGCAGTATTCATTATCTCAACTGTAATTCTGGGAAGCTTGCCGGAAGGAGAGTACGGTATAGTCCCCTTTGCACACATAGCTATCATTTTATCAAGATTTGTTTTTTCCTGATAAGAAAGAATACGCCGTGATTCAGCTTCAGCCTTTACCTTATTCCAGTATGTAATACCTAAAGCTATCATTTTCATAATCTCTCCATATTCTTCGTTGGATTTTTTCTCTCTTCGTGCTTCCTTCTCCTGTGTCGTTACAGAGGAGACTGAAACAAGTTCCCTGATAAAATCAATAGACAGCTGATAATCAAAATTATCCCTGAAATTGTTCCAGGTGCTTTCTTTTTTACAATATTCTGTAACGATCATACCATGGCTGTCACAGATATAATCATTTGTAAGTTTTGTTATACGCTCTACTTCTGACATAAAAGCAGGTGAAACCGACTGCTCACGCCATATCTTCTCCCAGTCAAGAGTATATCCTTCAGGAATAGATGTAATGATTTTTGAAATAGAATAAGGAACAATATTACCTTTATAACCTCCTGCTTTATACCAGAAATCCGTGGGTCTTTTTACACTGCTTTTATTTTCTTCAAGATAACTGTCAACTGATATGAATATTATTGCGTAGGCTATACATTTATGAAAATAAAATTCATTGAATGCCGCCTTATCTTTGCTATATTCGTTTTTTATTGTTTCACCGAACCTCTTTATAACCCAGTTTTTCCCTCTTGAAACTATATCGGGACGGCAACTGTCAACAGTTGTGATATACTTGCCAAGATCCTCTTTGGTAATTTTCTGCTTTTTAGGAAATTTAATTTCAAATTTCTTCTTATCAGGAAGAGACATTTTCATTTCTTCCTGTTCATACTTTTTACGCGAGCGTTCATAATACCAACCTGTAGGAACATTGTACCTTGCAGGTGGGGCAAGATATCGCTTTGACATCCTTTCCATCTGTATATGAAAAGGATCGTTCGAAAAGAAATCCGCTGCTGTAACTTTATTCTGACTGTTAGCATATCTGGCTATATCTGAAACCATTTTATCATAAAGCTTTGTGCCATCTTCTGTTTCAGTCTCCCTGTCTCTTATAACCGTAAGCTTCATAGGCACAAATATGCCGGCAAGGCTGCTATTTGTCTTCTTTATGACTGCTTCCGCAAGCGATGCAGTGGTCTGACCGCCATTTATTATCTGTAAATCTGTTATCGTTGTAATAAACATTTCACCATCTATGTTCTCAATAGTTATATCTGATGAAGTTGTAGCAATGCCATTATTATAGGTAAAAAAATTTTTACCATCATTATTTATAGTTCTCTTTATACCATTGTTTACGCCTTTACTGCTCCTGGTACCGAGAAATGCCCTGACATTCCCTTCAAGAACCTTGCTTCCGTAATCTATATATATCTGCGCAAGTAATTTACCCGGAATTATTGCAATATACGCTTCATATTCAAGATTATCCCCTATGTTGCCCTTTATGCAAGGTATCCCCTTATAACCAAGATAATCATAGTCCTTCGGAATATTGATATATATCGGATCATCATAATTTGATGTTTCCATTTCATAAAACCTTTCAAGATACCAAAGATTTATTTCAAGTGGTATTCCCTGAAAGTCAGGCTTCTTTATCTTCTTAGTAGACTTTACGGCTTTCACTGACTTGCTTTTGCTGTTCCGGACTGATGTTTCAAGCAGGTTGGCATCAAGCAGCTTTTTGTCAAGTTCCTTGTTGGTAAGCATAAAAAACCGTATTTTAAGTATCTGTCCGTCTGCATCATCTGCATTTATCCGTTTTCTTATAAGCCTGGACAGTTGCAGAATCCCGTCAGGGTCAGATTCATCAAAATATTCCTCAATTCTGCCATTACAAACCTCGTCAAGATAAAAGTACAGTCTCCAGTACAACTCATCAACACGGCTCATTGTAAGATTATCCGGCATCAGGGAATCCTGAAAATCAGAAATAAACAGAATAAGGCTTTTATCAGCTTCATCAAATGCATACCCGTTAAGCCTGATTTTACGATTGTTACTGACAGTCTTGTCCCACATATTTATAAACTGAGGATCTGCAACCTCATTGAATTCACTAAGAACATCAAATGAATGTCCGATAAACTCATCTTCTGTATCAGTACCATTTATCTGAGCATCACTTCTTAGATTATTCATCAGTTCACTTCTGTATTCGGAGTAATCCATATTATTATCCTTCCTCTGCCTTTATTTCAAAATCAGATAATTCTGTAAGGGTAATTTCATAAGAAACCTTTGTTATTGCCTTGGGCATATTTATCTGGGTAATCCTCGGAAAACCGTCTAATACCTTGTATCTCCTGAAATCACTCAGTTCATACACAAAGTGATCATAATAATCATTTACAGAAAAGTTTTTCAGTGCAAGCTGAGCCATAAATTTTGTTTCATCTGTTATATCAGAAAAACTATTCTTGATTTTCTGTACAAGATTATTAAGTGTTATACCTGAATAATTCTCGCTCATTTTTTCAAGCGAATATACAGCAAGCTCACCGTCTGTCTCGCTTTCAAGCTGCTCCCCATTGAAGAAATCCTTACTGTAATCCTGCCCCTCGATATTGTTTTGACTTCAACCCAGCTTTCATTGAATGAAAAATCCTTGTGAGTCAGTTCCTGTCCGCTCCAGCTGTAAAGCGCATCGTGCAGACCTATACGTTCTGCCAATGAACCACTGAGGTATAGCAGTTCTCCTATAAGTCCCATAATGTAAGTTTCTGGTAAGCACAGATTCTTATTGCTGAGAAACATCTTTTTCCAGAGATGATACCTGTTCACAACAGCCACATAACCGTCAGTTTTATTACTCAGTCCGCGGGTATGCTCTATCATATCATCACAGAACATATAGAACAAACTGTTCACCTCATCATCAGCAAGTGAAAACCGGAGAGTATTATAATCTTCCCTCACATATTGATTTATGTCAATTGCATCTGTTCCCTTGAGTTTATGGTGCTTGTTGTTATGGCGCAGTTCTATAGCCTGCCTTCCCCTTTCGTCAAGCCCTATGTGTATTTCAAGAATATGGCTGTTATCTATCCTTGAAAAGAAACCAGGTTTGCTGAAACGGGTAAATTCTTCCTTAAGATTCACTCATCTTCACCCTCTGCCATATATTCATCACGTTCAAACCAGTTATATACTTTATTGGCCTTGAATCTCGTAGCTGAAACTGCCATCTGCTCATCATTTCTGGGAAGTCCCATTGCAAAACCAACTGCAGGCATACCGCGCATTTCTTCATTGAATATGCTGATCTGCTTTTCCTGTGTTGAGTCCTGCGGATCAATGCCTACCTCAATGAAATAGACAAGTATAATAGGTTTCCGGTCCTTTATAAACTTAAACCACATATCAGAAGGGAAACTACGGCTTCTGTCAAATTCTATTCCGTTGACTTTTTTATACCAGACGCAATAATCGTCTTTAGCCTTATTGATTATTTCATCTGCTGTCTTACCGTTAAAATCAGCAATACCAGCTTTACCGTCTAATGTTCCTGCAAGTTTACCTCTTCTGCCAACTCCAAGCCGGTCAGTAACAGAATCCACCACACAGTGATTTCTTTTTACCGGATATATGCTGCGCTCTCCTATTTTTACTGGTTCTGTGTCGGGATCTCCTTCAATGAAAGCCATATCAAAATAATCTATTGAACTATCCTCACACATTGACAGAAATTTATATATCTGATTGGTATCAAATTTATCACTGAACCGTGAGATTTTCAGCTGGCTCATCAATGCAATGATATTATGCTTGGGAATATCCCGTATAATATATCTTCCTGTTCCTTTTATAAGCTTTTCTCTGTCAAATGTCATTCCATCATCAAGACACACATTCACAAGTTTTTCAACAGCATAATAATTTTCCTTGTGAGCCTTAGCGTTGAACATAAGGTATGGAGTTTCTATAAATCCTCCGAAATAACTTGACACCTCATATTCATCAGTAGCATTTCTCATCTTGTTATATGCTGTGATACTGAGTTCGGCAGAATTATTCCTCACTCTTATACCAAAATCCTTCGGCTTCATCTCATTTTCACGCATAATATGCATATCGTCTTTCAGTAATCTTGTTGCCTCAGATATTTCAGCATACCATTCAGCCGAAAGCTTATGTATCCATATCCTGAAAAGATCCTCATATCCTTTTCTGTATCCGAACCACCTGCCCATCTGCATAAGGACATCGTATGTGCTTGTGTTACGGTAGAAATAGCTGACCACAAGTCCCTCAAGTGTAAGTCCACGGGACAGGGCAAGACCACCGATTGCTATTACCCTCAGCGATTCGTCAGCAGGATATTCGATTTTTTCAGCAGCTTTCGAACTGTTTACCACTCTTATCTGAATATTCTCAATGGATTTAAGCAGTATAGCCGATATGTTTTCCCACGTTTCGCCCGCATTAATGTACTGTTTTTCCCAGTTATCATATATCCTTTTCAGAACAGGATCTTTCATTGATTCCTCAAAATTACTGCAAAGATTGAATTTAACGGAACGATATGCTCTAGCATGAATTTCCTCAATTTCTTCTTTTATGTATTTCTGTACCTTAACAAAACGGGATATGTTTATAAGCATAGAACGGTGCTGTCTGCTATCTCCTCTGAGATCACGGATGGCGTTTACAAGATAGAAAGTATATATTGCATCAGTCAGACTGTCAGGAAGTTCTCCGCGCCATTCTTTTTTATGCAGGAAATAGAACGGAAAACCATCTGCCTCCTCACGTCCTGCATCGTTGATGTATATGATCTGAGAACGGTATTCTCCATCTTTTTCAAATATTTTTTCAGCACCTATATAATTACTCGGCGTTGGCAAAGCAACAATAAAGTCCTCTGGAAACAAATCCTGTGTTTCCATTTTTTCAGTTGTTTCGGGATCAATAAAAACATTAGCAAATGGTGTAGCTGTGAATCCGACATAATTTGACTTTGTGAATACATTTGCAAGTTCACGGATCAGTCTGTTGATTTTTGTAGGGTCTTCCTTATCCTTGCTTGTATTTATTGAAGCGTTATCTGCCTCATCATCAATCAGCAGCATAGGAAGATTGATTTTCTTTGTTGAAGGATCAGCGTTAAGCGTAACAAGCCAGTTCTTAAGCTTGGTAAGCGATGTTGTGTTCTTTTTTATTACAAATACAACCGCATTGTTGCTGTTCAGAAGGGATATTACATTTTTGTCGTTGTTCCCTGTAAAATCATTTTTTCTTGAAGTCAGGGACATGGCTTTGATAGGTTTGTTATCCAATCCTACCCCTACCCTTTTCCCTGTTGTTTCATCGGCAGACATATTCATACCGATAAAGCCCTCCTCAACACGCTCCTGTGTCTGTTTACGCAATGACTCGATAACTCCTGTAAGCAATATGAATACTTTATATCCCGCATCAGCAGCCTTACATATAAAGCCAATATATGTTGATGTTTTACCTGACTGTACATCACCGATAATCAAACCTCGCCTTAGCAGAGGCTGATTTGTCTTTATATCAGGATCAAGAATATAGTTCATCAGTTTCTGGTCAAGAGTATCATCACCAAGGATAGACACAACACTCGGGCTGAAATGCTTCTCATCAATAAGATAATTGCGGTATCTTGACCAGAAAAATGGTTCTATTTCAGATTTACGGTCATCGTACCATTTGCCCTGCTCATAATCTGCAACAATGCTTTGTCCGGGATCAGTCCTGACCTGATAACGCGCAGTAATGTCCCGTAAGGCTGTTTCTCTTTCCTCATCGGTATATGTTTTACCTGAAATCAATATTGCTTTTTCAATACTGTCATTGATCGTGTTCTCATCAAGGCATTCAGCTTTACCGGTTATTTCAATAAGGTTTGAGACAAATCTTGCAAGCTCAGCTACTTTAAGCATATCTGCATTGGTCATAATTATTCCTCCAGAAGTCTATTTTTCAGTTCCGGATAAGTGCAGAACGGCTCAGAAGAAAATAACATTTCTATTACAGTCTTTCTGTCATTTACTCCGAAGGATACAGCCTGCTTTATCAGCAATTCAGCCTTTTCCTCAATTTCGGAAAGGCGTTCATCTGTATCTTCAGGCTCTTCATTTATTGCGTTCTGTGATTTATCCACATATATCTGCTGAAACGGCACATTCTGTTCTATTTCTTCAAGAATCATTTCAAATCTGCTCCATATACCCTCATCAACACTGTTGCGAATCAGATCAAATATTTTTGCATTGCGGTTGATTCTGTAGGTATAGTTTTCGCCTCGTTCCCTGATACGATCCCATATATAGTCTATGTTCTCATCAGCTTTCTCTATACGCCCACGGTATTTCTGCGCCCTGACAGCCACATCCATTGCCTCATCAACAGCGTGAGTCAGTCTTTTCTGTATCTTTTTCGGTATCTTTGCATGCTGTTTCTTTATATCAATGCTCCATATATCATCAAGAGTATTCGGAATATCCACTCTTATCCTCGCATACTTTGTCAGTTCGTCCTTACGTCTGTTGAACCAGGTTCCCCAAACAATAAGGCGTTCATTTCTGTATATGTAATATCCTTGACCTGAACGGTAGTTTTCAATACCACCGGACAGTTTCTTGTCCTCTGCACTCAGATCCTTCTGAAAAGGAAGTACAAAAGGTTGCGCAACAACAATACGCTCTATCCCATGTGAATCCATAACCGGAAGCTCAACTCTCCTGCGGACAGTTGTTTTTTTATGATTTTCCAGAAATGGATCCTTACCTCTTAAATTATAATTATTCACTTTTATAATGACCCTGTTCTTGCCCTCTCTGTTAAGATACCGATGAAATATCAGCGAAAGATATTCTGATACCGTATCCGACAAGGTGTTAAGTTCAGCATACACATCTCCGCTGTTTTTCCGTATAACGTCAAAGTCTTCCCAGATTACTACAGTTCCGCTGTCTTTATCATCAAGGTATGAAACATACTTCAGCGATGCTGTCTGTTCCGGAGAACACTCTATCATATCCCAGCTTCTGTTTTTCAACACAACATCCATATCCCATATATAGGCAGTAACCATACCATTTTTCTTACTTGCAACAGACAGCTTCCTGCACTGAGAAAGAGAAGCTGATTTCAGCCCCAATCCAAACCTTCCGAGATCATCAGCACTGCGATTATCTGTTTTTTGTTCACTTCCATATTTCATAGCGTCAAAGAGTTCTTCTTCCGTCATTCCTTCACCATTATCACATATTGCGACAAAACAATCAGACGGATCAATCGGAAACCTTATCACAACCTCAGTAGCATGAGCACTGATACTATTATCTATAACATCTGCAATGGCGCTTTCAAATGTATAACCCATTGACCTCATAGAGTTCATAAGTACAGCTGCCTGCGGATTATTTTTCTTGTATATGCTCATTTTTTCCTCCGAAACAAAACTGAAATATATCAGAATATCATAACATCCCATAATAATATTGCATATCTTCATTGTATTGTAAATACCGAATATAAACATGGATATAATCTTTACATTTTTGTGAATCCATATATTATATATCAAATATTTATATCTCATGGACAATGCGCCAATACAGTAATCCTATCAAAAAAATGCTCTTGCGCAGACAGTTGCCTGGATTTTTGCCTCCCGGACAATACATTGCCGTCGACGGACAAGCCGGGACAATAAATCATTCCGGAATGACCTGACATAAGCCAATCCGCATTAACCTACTGTCAACACATTTGCAGATACTACTCCGCACCAATAAACATATAAGAGAAGCTGACATCAAATTCGCTGCGGAGAAACAGCACGTCAGAAAGATTAAGCCCATAATTCTCTGAAGAATATCTGCTCTCCTTGCCGCTCAGCAGGAAATTAATTTTACCCTGCGACAGTCTCTTGTCTGCCATGACCTCGTTAAATTTTGCTTCATCTGCCTGTCTGAGCCAATACAGGATAATTCTTGAAATTTGTATCTGCAATATTCTGTAATCCTCAGAATCCGCAAAGCGGTCAAGAATGTCCATTACTCTATACTCAACGTTTCTGTCAGGTAATGTGCTCTTGCTTTCATCTGTTTTATACAGCACATTTTCGGTTCTGAACAAATATCCAGGCTCGCATCTGAAATACTTTGTAAGCTCGTCTATTTCTCCGACCGTTCCGCCGTGTTTCAAGCTTGCCACTCTTTGCGGAAGAGCCTTCAACGACTGTATTTCACTATCCAATAAATTTTTGGGTGATACTGAAACAGACTCCATACCCAGCAGGAAATCGGAAGTGCAGTTAAGTTTGTTCATCAGCTGTTCCAGAACGGCAGGGCTTGGATTTCCCCCTTTCTTCCAACTGTTTAAATTACCGTCACTAATACCTAACTCCTTCACCAGCCCGCTTGGTGAATAACCGTATTCTTTACATCTCTCAGCAAAATTACTATAATTCATCTTGTATCCCTCTTGATTTTTTGACCATTGCTACAAATTTGTGATAATATTGCTTAATTCTATTGACATAAGCAATATTATTGCTTATAATAAGTTGTATACTATAGGAAATAACAGAAAAAGCCTTTTGATGTTTATATTATAGCATATAACATTCAAAAAAGCAATAGAAAAAGCAAAAAATTTGAAAAGAAGGGAAAAAAATTATGCCAATATTTCAGTATCCTCTGCCAAAGGAAATTATTCCGCTGAACAACGTGCATTTACCGCCGCCGTTCCCTGTTGACTGTCTGCCGCCCGTTCTAAGGGATTATGTAAACTTTGTTTCACAAACCGTTCAGGTCTACCCCGATATGCCCGCCTCACTTGTTTTATCCGTGTTGTCAGTATGTTTACAGGGAAAGGCAAAAGTGCGTTTCAGTCCGTTCTGGGCGGAGAATATTAACTTGTATGTTATGATTGCTGCACCGCCCGGAGAACGAAAATCCTCGGTTTTCTGTCTGCTTACATCACCTGTAAATGAATATGTTTCCGAGTACAACACACAGCATTTAAGTGAAATCTGCGAATACCGCAATAAAAAGCGTGTGCTGGAAATAAAGCTGCGGAATGCCGTTGAGGGAGCAGAAAGCCGGGACATCATCAATAGCTGTCAGGACGATCTGAACAGCCTTGACCCCTGCCGTGAGCTAAAGCTCATCACCACCGATACAACGCCCGAAGCACTTGCCGCAGCAATGGCAGATAACAACGGAAAAATGGGGATTTTGTCCCCCGAGGGCGGTATCTTTGATGTGCTTTCGGGAATGTACAGCGGAAACACCGCTAATCTGAATATCCTGCTGTCCGGGTATGACGGCGAAGCAGTGAGGATTGAAAGAAAATATGGCTCTGTATATCTGCCCGGTCCCCTGCTCACATTCGGGATATGTACACAGCCGAAGGTTCTGAATTCGGTAATAACAAATCCGCAGTTTATTGGAAAAGGGCTGACACAGCGTTTCCTGTTCTGTATGCCTGAAAGTATGATAGGCAGACGTGAATTTATAGAAGATTACATCGGATATGACAAAATCAGCAAAAGCTACCATGACCTTATCTTCCGCTTGCTTGAATTCCCAAATAATGCAAGCCGTGAAATTGAGCTGACAGTCGGAGCGGCAGACACCATTAAGGATTTTTCACGCAAACTGGAAATACAGATGCAGGATAAAGCAGTACTATCCGACTATACCGAATTTTTCGGTAAGCTGCCGGGCAAGGCTCTCCGCATAGCAGGGCTTCTGCATATAGCTGAAAAAGGCTTATCGGACTGTATCGGCATGGAAACAATGAACGCTGCTGTCGAAATAGCTTCATATTTCGGCAAGCATTATCTGAAAATAATGTGCGCTGACAACTATGACGATACACCCAAACAGCTTCTTGACAGGATTCTTGCCAAGGCAGAACGTGATAATATAAATGTTATATCGCTTCGTGACGTAAAAAGGTCTCATAGAACGCTGACCGAAGAGCAGGTCACGGACGCCCTTGATATTCTGACCGCTCGCAACTATCTGACTATGATACCTCCGAACAGGGCAGGACGGAAAAAAGAAAGCTATGCCATAAATCCCTCCCTGCTAAGACAGTAACTATTGACCCGATTGTCACCAGCCGGCATTGTATTGTCCCGGCTGCAAAAGGCTTTCAAAGGTTGCAGACAAGGGATTTCTGCAAATATTGTCCCATTGTCCGGCACATCTCAAAAACATAAAACGAAAGTGAGGAAATTATTATGAATGCAACAAAAACAACCGCAGCCCCCGTAGAGAACGCACCCGTTATCTACACGCCCGAAAACATTATGGCTATTCTCCACATCAGCAGAAGCAGTGTGTATAAGCTGTTCAGTTCGGAGGCGTTTCCCTCCATAAAAATGGTCGGAATACTCCGGATTGAAAAGTCGGCATTTGAAAAGTGGCTGAGTACCTATTCGGGCAAGACCTTTATTCTGTAAACGAAAGGAGATTTTACCGTTATGGCACAAAAATTGCCCGAAATAAAGCAAAGAAAAGACGGTTATTTTGAAGTAAAGATCACTGTTGCACCGAATGTGAGAAAATCCGTTTACGGAGCAACAAAAGCGGATGTTCGCAAAAAGGCAAGGGAACTCCGTGAGGAAGCCGTCCGCTTTGACATCTCAAATATCAGAAAAATGACGGTATCCTCATATATGACCAACTGGCTCACAGAAGTAAAAAAGCCCGGACTTAAACCGGGATCGTATGACCGCATTGAACAGTCGCTTCAATATCAGATTTTTCCCCACATCGGACACATTAAGATAAATGCCCTGACCGCAAATGATGTGCAGAAAATGCTGAATGCTATCCTCTCGGAGAAATCCTACTCCACAGTCAAAAAGGCATACAACAATCTTAACGCCTGTATGGAGCTTGGCGTTCAGAGAGGCGAGATACTCAAAAATCCCGTAAAGGGCGTTAAGCTGCCGTCCTCAAAGACCAAAGAGAAAAAGGAAATAACCGCATATTCTCCCGAAGAGATAAAGGCTATCACCGAAGAAGCCGTCCGCACATACAGCAACGGCGTTCCCGTTTACAGGTACGGCTATCTTATTATTCTTATTCTGAATACGGGCATGAGAGAGGGCGAACCGCTCTATCTGAAATGGAAAGATGTTGACCTTGAAAAGCGGCGGATATATATACACGGTAATGTAACGGAAGTGAAAAACCGTGATGGTGCAGCCGAAAGCAAATACATAGCCATTGAGCAGGAAACGCCGAAAACTGACAAGTCCAACAGGTACATTCCTCTCAATGACAATGCTCTCGAAGCATTAGTAAAGCTCCGCACCATTATCCGTGACGAGAAAAGAGTGATCGCAACAAAAAATCACACGATACTCTCACCCCGCAAAGTTTATCGGACAATGGAAAATATCCTCGCCAGATGTAATATCACTGACAAAACAAATCTGGTTCACGCACTTCGTCACACGTTCGCAACTACCTTGATCCGCAACGGAGTTGACATAAAGGCGGTTTCGGAAATACTCGGTCACGAAGATGTTTCGACAACGCTGAAAATCTATCATCATACCATTGACGAACAAAAGCAGTCGGCGGTTATGACACTGAATAATTTCTATTGAATTTTATTTTGTGTATGTTCCGGCAGGTAATTGATTGTATCTGAAATGTGATATGAAATTACAGCAAGGGGGAAAGCCGGTATCTGACTTTCCCCTGCAAACTGCCGCTATAAATCATAATCAAATTCAGTTTCAATGTGCCGCAGAGCATTTATCTTTTTTACGTTTCAGCCTGTTTACAATATTAAGCTATTTGCTGAAACAGAACCGGATATATTTTTTAGTCAGAAAGGGAGAGATTTTTAAGAGAGGGAATGTCTCTTAAAGCCGTCGGCAGACCACACTGACTTTACAGGAATGAGCATAAGGCGAATGGGTAAAGTGTAGTGTGTTACACTTCAGGCGGTGCTGAAGTATAATGCGCCCCTCCCACTTCTCCAAAATCAGCAAAAAAGAAAGGAGACCAGAAATATGAGTTTTGCGATTTGCAGGATAAACAAGTGCAGCAGCAGTCACGACATTGCAGGCTTGCAGATACACGACCGTCGTGAACGTAAACACAGCAACAGCAACCCCGACATTGATTTTTCAAAAAGCAAAAATAATTACAGTCTGTGCAATGCAGCAGAGGGTATCAGCTTTAACGAATTTATCGACAAACAGATAGCGGGGCGTTACACCGGAAAGAAAGCTATCCGCAAGGACGCCGTGCGAATGGTGCAGGTGCTTTTCACATCAGACAAAGAATTCTTCGATAAAATTTCCGAAGAAGAACAGCACGCATTTTTCGGGAGCTGCTATAAGTGGGCAACTGACCGGTGGGGAGAAAACAACATTATCTCCGCTGACGTACATCTTGATGAGGTCACTCCGCATATGCACCTGAATTTTGTTCCCCTTACCCCTGACGGAAGATTGTCAGCAAAAGACCTTGTAGGAAACGGCAGCAAAGCGTTACAGCAAATGCAAGATGATTTTTACAAAAAAGTCGGCAAGCCTTACGGACTTGACAGAGGTATCAGAACAGACCTTGTAAACGGTGAACGTGCAAGAAAAAACCAGACTGCTGCTAAGTACAAGGAAAGCACGAACTACTATGAGCAGAAAAAGGAGAGGCTGATCTCCGAGGTGCAGAAACTGGAGAATAAGGTAAACAGCTACAAGGAATTTCTGAATACAGAGCCGCTTGAAGATATGGCAGGCATTCCTGTTCCGTCTGCGGCAAAGCTGTTTGTAGGAAAAGAGAATAAGGAAAAGCTGCTTTATGCCCCTGATGATGCGGAAAAGCTGAAAGAAGCCGCAAAGGCATTGGCTGTCGGAACTGCACAGCTTGAAAAGGAGTAAGCATCAAATAATGTACGCATTGACAAAATAACAAAGTTTAATTGACCGTAAGCATCCCAAAACCCTCGCCCTTACCCGCCGATAAAAAATGGGACTGCAGAAGCAGTCCCATTAA
>Ga0073906_1003518_pt1 | contig 17499 bp, 11 predicted proteins | sample Inofromicrocosms_FD_65485 | JGI IMG/M metagenome (GOLD analysis project Ga0073906, IMG submission 65485) | Mouse cecum microbial communities from Vienna, Austria - Inoculum for glucosamine and mucus D2O microcosms | ecosystem: Host-associated > Mammals > Digestive system > Large intestine >... | reverse complement strand
CGATGGAGAAGGTGGTGAGGCTGCCACGGGTCATGAGCAGCTGCTTGCCGATGCGCACGATCTCGATGAGCTTGGTGGGCGAGGAATCCAGATCCACCATGTTGCCGGCCTCCTTCGCCGCCTGGGTGCCGGAGTTCATGGCCACGGCCACGTCGGCCTGGGCGAGCGCCGGGGCGTCGTTGGTGCCGTCGCCGGTCATGGCCACGAGATGCCCCTCGGCCTGATAGCGGCGGATGGCCGCCAGCTTCGCCTCGGGCGTCGCCTCGGCGATGAAGTCGTCCAGCCCCGCCTCGGCGGCGATGGCCGCGGCCGTGAGGGGGTTATCGCCGGTGACCATGACCGTCTTGATGCCCATGGCGTGCAAATCGGCGAAGTTCTCGCGAATGCCCGACTTGATGATGTCCTTCAGGTGGATGACCCCGAGCACGCGCCCGTCACGCGCCACCACGAGCGGCGTGCCGCCGGAGCGCGCCACCTCGTCGGCCAGCGCCGCCGCCTGGGCGGGATAGGCGCCGCCGAGCCCTTCCACGTAGGCGCGCACCGCATCGGCCGCGCCCTTGCGAATCTCGTGGCCGCCGAAATCGACCCCGCTCATGCGCGTCTGGGCCGTGAAGGGCACTACGGAAAAGCCGGCGCCCGACAACGTGCGCTCGCGAATGCCGAAGCGCTCCTTGGCGAGCACGACCACGGAACGGCCCTCGGGCGTCTCGTCGGCCAAGCTCGCCAACTGGGCCGCATCGGCCAAGTCGCGCTCATCGACGCCGTTCACCGGCAGGAAGGCCGCGGCCTGGCGGTTGCCGAGCGTGATGGTGCCCGTCTTGTCGAGCAACAGCACGTCCACATCTCCCGCCGCCTCCACGGCTCGCCCGCTCGTGGCCAGCACGTTGGCCGCGTTCAGGCGACTCATGCCGGCGATGCCGATAGCCGACAGAAGCGCTCCGATGGTGGTGGGGGCCAAGCACACGAACAGGGCCACGAGCGATGTGATGCCGAGGGGGTTGGCCTCGCCGGCACCCTCAGCCGTGAAGGAGCCGAAGGCGTACAGCGCGAAGGTGACGACGAGGAACACGAGCGTCAGCGCGATGAGCAAAAGCTCAAGCGCCTGCTCGTTGGGGGTCTTCTTGCGGGCCGCCGACTCCACCATGGCGATCATCTGGTCGAGGAAGCTCGCGCCGGCCTCGGCCGCCACGCGGGCCACAAGCCAGTCCGACAGCACGGTAGTGCCGCCCGTGAGCGCCGAGCGATCGCCGCCGCTCTCGCGCACCACCGGAGCCGATTCGCCCGTGATAGCGCTCTCGTCCACACTCGCAGCCCCCATGAGGATCTCGCCGTCGGCCGGCACCTGCTCGCCGGCACGCACCACGTACACCTGACCGCGCTTGAGCGACGCCGAGTTCACCGCCTGAGCGCGGGAGACGAGCAGCGCGAGCCCGTCCTCGGCATCGGCGGCTTCGGCGAGCGCGGCCTCGTCCACCACGAGCGCCTCCACATCGCGCTTCGCGCTGCGCAGGGCATCGGCCTGGGCCTTGCCGCGACCCTCGGCCAGCGACTCGGCGAAATTGCCGAACAGCACCGTCGCCCACAGAATGAGGCAGATGGCGGCGATGTAGCCGCTCGGTGCGTCGGCGACGCCCGTCAACGACAGGCAGAACAGCGCCGTGGTCAGGCACGCCGACAGGTACACCATGAACATAACGGGATTCTTCGCCTGGCAGCGCGGAGCCAGCTTGGCGAAGGCGTCGCGCACCGCCCGCTTCGTTTCCGTTTTCATACCATCCTCACCTTACCTAGAGAACCGCGGAGAACTGCTCGGCCAGAGGACCGAGCGCCAGCGCCGGCAACAGCGTGAGCGCGCCTACCAGCACGATGATGACCAGCAGCAACCCCACGAACAGGGGACTTGCCGTGGAAAGGGTGCCCACACCGGACGGCTGGGGCTCTCGGGCGGCCAAGCTGCCCGCCAGGGCCAAAACCGCCGCCAGGGGCACGAGGCGTCCGAGCAGCATTTCCACCCCGAGCACGCCGTTGACAAGCGGCGTGTTGGCCGCAAGGCCCGCAAGCGCGCTGCCGTTGTTGGCGCCGGCCGAGGTAACCGCGTACAGCAGGTCGCTGAAGCCGAAGGGGCCGCCCTGGCTCGTGGACACCGCCCCGGCCGGCGCCAAGGCCAGCACCGTGGCAGCCGCCAAGATCACCAGCGCCGGGGAGACGACTGCCACCGTGGCCATGCGCATCTCCGCCGGGCCGATCTTCTTGCCCAGGTATTCCGGGGAACGGCCCACCATGAGGCTCGCGATGAACACCGTGAGCACGGTGAAGCCCACCAGAGCCGCAAGCCCCGTGCCGACGCCGCCGCCCACGACCTCGCCGAGGCCCATGAGCACGATCGGCACCGCCACGCCGACGGGCGTCATGCCCGCCATCGAGGCATTGGTGGCGCCGGTGGCCGTGGCCGTGGTCAGCACCGCCCAGAGAGCCGAGGGCCCGACGCCGATGCGACACTCCTTGCCCTCCATGTTGCCGGCTGACTGGCCCAAGTCACCCACGTACACCGCGCCGCCGGCTGCCAGCTGCGGCGTCGCGGCAGTCTCAGCCGTCACCACGGCCACGAGCGCCACGCCGAGAAGCACCAACACCGCGGCCATGAGCGCCCGGCCTTGGCGGCGATCCCCCACCATGCGCCCGAAGGCCAGCACGAGCGCGAAGGGAATGAGCGGCATGGCGGCGCACTGGAGGAAGTTCGTCAGCGGCGTGGGATTCTCCAATGCCGACGCGGAGTTCGCCCCGTTGAAGCCGCCGCCGTTGGTGCCGAGCTGCTTGATGGCCACCTGCGACGCCTGGGGACCGAGCGGCACGACGGCCTCGGTCACCTCCTGCACCGCCGCCGGATCGTCGGCCGCGACCACATTGCCCTGGGCATCTAGCGCCACCGGCTCCAGCAGCTGCACAGTCTCGTACCCCTCGAAGGTCTGGGGCGTTCCCTGCCACAGCCCGACAAGGGACAGCGCAAGCGCCAAGGGAAGCAGCACGTAGAGCACTGCGCGCACCACGTCGACGAAGAAGTTCCCCAGTTTCCCGGTACCGTGGGCCGCCAGGCCCCGCAACAGCGCGAAGGCTGCGGCAAGCCCTACCGCCGGCGAAAGGAAATTCTGCACTGCAAGACCTGCGGCCTGGGAGAAGTAGCTGAGGCGCGCCTCTCCGGCCACCGGCTGCCAGTCGGTGTTCGTCACGAAGCTGGCCGCCAGATTGAACGCCGTATCGGCGGGAAGGCCCGCGCAACCCTCGGGATTCCAGGGCAGGCGCCCCTGTCCCATGAGGATGGCCGTAAGGCCCGCGAAGCAGACCGCCGTGAACAGAAGCGCGCTCACAAGAAAGCGCCTCCAGCCCATGGAGTCCTCTTCGCGCACGCCCATGAGGCGGCACGCGGCGCGCTCCACCGGCCCCAGCACGCGACGGGCCGGGGTCAGGCGCCCCTCCATCACGTTCACCAGATAGCCCGAGAGCGGTATCGCGCAAGCCAGCACGAGAGCCACAAGCGCCGCCGCCTGCAACAGCGCCGAAGTCACCGCCGCGCTCATTACCGATCGCCTCCCCGCAGCAGCAAAACTGCCAGGTACCCCATCGCGGCCAGCGCGCACGCTCCCACGATTGCCGTTACCACCGTCATGTCTCGCCCTTGTCTCTTCCAGCCCCGCCAGGAGCTTCCGTCATGCGCGGTGCGGATAGCGGCGAAGCACCGGGCCTTCCGCACCTCATGGAGACAAGCATAGGCAGAGGCGAATAAACGCGCCGTTAAGGTTTTCGCTCAGGTATTAAGATGGTATTAAGACAAGGCCCTCACAAGGGTCGGGGAGGGGAAGGGGTCTCGGCGGACGTCTGAGCGCCCTCCGGAAAACGCGGCTCATAAGAAGCAGATTCTACTTCAGCAGCAGCGATGCGGGGGATGGTACCGACCTGCGTGCGCCATCTTCTCTGCTTCGCTTGCCGCGTTTGGAGGAGGACAAGCGCGAAGTCGGCCGCCGAGACCCCTTCCCCCTCCCGCCCCCGACCTTCAACTGATTCTCCCTAGTAAGGCTGCCCCAGATCGCCTTGGGCGAGGGCGTCAGTGGAAAGGGGCGAGAAGGCTCCGGCGCGATAGCGGTCCAGCGCCACTTCCGCGATCATGCCGGCGTTGTCGCCGCAGGAGGCGAGCGGAGGCATCACGAGGCGCACCCCCTCCTCGGCGCACATCTTCTCATAGGCTGCGCGCAAGGCGGGGTTTGCCGCCACGCCGCCGCCAAGGCAGAAGGTAGGTGCGCCGGTCTCGCGCAGAGCCGTGCGGGCCTTGGCCACCTGCACGTCCACCACGGCCGCCTCGAAGCTCGCGCAGATGTCGGGTACGTTCAGCGCACGTCCGGCCGCTCGCTCGTTGTTGATGTAGGTGACCACGGCGGTCTTCAAGCCCGAGAGCGAGAAGCTGAAGTCCCCCGAGTGCAGCATGGCCCGGGGGAAGGGAATGGCAGCAGGATCGCCCTCGGCCGCGAACTTCGATACCACCGGGCCGCCGGGGTACCCCAATCCGAGCGCCTTGGCCACTTTGTCGAAGGCCTCGCCCACCGCGTCGTCGATGGTGGCGCCGAGCACCTTGTAGTCGCCCCAACCGGCCATGGACACGAGCAGCGTGTTGCCGCCTGACACGAGCGACACCACCGCCGGCGGCGCGAAGTCGGGCAGGCCGATCTTGTTAGCGTAGAGGTGCCCTTCCAAATGGTTCACCACGATGAAGGGGATGTCGGCCCCCCAGGCCGCCCCCTTGGCGAAGGCCACCCCCACCACGAGCGCTCCCACGAGCCCCGGCGCATAGGTGACGGCCACTGCATCCAAGTCGCGCCACCGCACCGACGGGCGCGCGAGGCTCGCGGCGGCAGCATCGAGGGCTTCATCGCATACGCCGCAGATGGCCTCGATATGCTTGCGGCTGGCGATCTCGGGCACCACGCCGCCAAAGCGGGCGTGGAAGTCCACCTGGCTCGCCACGACATCGCTGCGCAGCACGCCGGCGCCGTCGATGACGGCGGCCGCCGTCTCGTCGCACGACGACTCAATGGCCAAAATGAGCGGGCGGGCAACCTCGCAAGCGCCCGCCGCCCCGTCGGCACCCTGGGTGCACGGCCCGTTCGGCACGGCGGCCAAGGTCACTGTCGGCAGCGGGCCCGCCATAATGACGGCATCCTCTCCGTCGGAATAGTAGCGCGGGCGCTTCCCCGCCACAGTCAGGCCGAGAGCCCCGTAGAGCGCCTGGGCGCCCGCGTTGGCCGTGCGCACTTCCAGCGAGCAGGTGCGGGCCCCCAGGTTGCGCGCGTCGTCGGCCACACGGGCCAGCAAGGCACGCGCGATGCCGTGGCGGCGCCAAGCGGGATCCACCCCCACCTTCAGGATCTGCACGTCGCCGTCCACTACCCAGCCGCCCGCATAGCCCACCAAAGGCGCATCGGCCGTAAGCGGCATCTTCGGGTCGGCGGCGTAGGCGGCCCACCACACGCGGTCGGATCGTCCCAGCTCGTCGAGCACCAGGGCCTCGCTCCATGCGTCGGTGCCCATCACCGCGGCCTCCAGGGCCGCCACGTCGGCTCCGTGGCGCGCGTCGAGGGGCTTGTAGGCAATGCCCTCGCCGTTGGCCCGGGCGTTGGCGATGGCCGTGTCGTTCATGGTCACATGCTTGCTGCCGCGCTTGCCCGCCAGGGCGTCGTCGGCCCGGGCCAGGCGCTGCCGCTCGTTCTCCTCGGCGTCGGACAGGCGCGTGTACACCGGCAGTAGCAGACCGGGATCGTGCCGGCACGCGTCGAGGGGGTCGCACTGTCCCGCCCGCCAGGCCGCCTGCACCGCCTGCAGCAGGCCGCGGCCCGTCGGCGCCCACCGGTCCTCGGGCGCGAAGGGGCCCGCGCCGGCGAACAAGTCGCCGTACTTGCGCAGTCCGTCGCCGGCAACGAAATCCGCCGGGCCGCCCGCGGCCAGCTCTTCGGCGGCCTCGGCGGCCTTCACCACCCGGTCGGCCGTCAGGCGCACGGCGCCGCCATCGGTCAGCGAGAAGCGCACCGGGTACACCTCCCGGCGCATGGCGTCGGCCACCACCGCACCGGTGCCGCGCAGACCCGCGTCCCACAGGCCCCAAGCCACGGCATCCAGGGAAGAGACCCCCACAAGGGCGGCGCCCAGGGCGCTCGCAATGCCCTTGGCCGTGGCGAGGGCGATGCGCACGCCGGTAAACGACCCCGGCCCGCGGCCCACGGCCACGCAGGCGATCTCGTCGCGGACCGCGCCCGCTTCGGCGCACAGGCGATCGATGCGGGGAACGAGCTGGGTGTTCGAGGCCCGCCGCGCCTCCACTTCCGCCGAGGCCACGACCGTCACCGCGAACCTGTCGGCATCGAGCAGCCCGAGCCCCAGGGCAATGACCTCGTTGGCGGTGTCGAAAGCGAGAACGAAGGAGCGCGCAGCTGTACTCACGGAAACCTCTTCCATGCCGTATCGGTATTTCGTTCCGGTATTGTACCGCAGCCCCCGCGGCCCGCCGAGCGGCACGGGCCGCGACGCGCGGCTGCCGACGCGAGATGCAAAAAATGACGGTTGAGCGAGTTCGTCTGCGACCACAAGCATGTTCGAGCGAGGTTTTGGCCCGGAAAGGGAGGCGCGCCGGCCCCCTCGGCTCGCGAAAACGTCATTTCCCGCATCTCGCGGCACTTGGCTCGCCTCAGGCGAAACACAGGACAGCAGCCGGCGGCACAGGTGCCTAGAGCTTGCACTTCCCCAAACGCGCCTTGGAGTCGTTGGCCCACACGCACAGAAGCTGACGAGCGCGGCTGCCGTAGGAATGGGCCACGATACGGCGAGACTCGTCGGACTCAACGGTGACAGTCAGCTCCAGGTAGTCGTAGGGCATGTCCTCGGGGAACTTCTCGGCCCATTCCACGAAGGCCACTCCGTCGCCGTCGCCGTCGATGGCGCTGTAGTAGTCGATGTCCTCCAGCTGGAAACGATCGTCCAGCCGGTACAGATCATAATGGCGCACGGGAATGCGGCCCTCGCCGTATTCCAGCAGAATGTTGAAGGTGGGGCTCGTGACCGGCGAGCGCACGCCGAGGGCGGCGGCCACCCCCTGCACGAACTGGGTCTTACCGGCGCCCAAGTCGCCATCGAGCACCACCACATCGCCCGGATGCAGGTAGGGCGCCAATGTGGAGGCGAGCTGCTTGGTCGCCTCGGGGGTGGAAGTGGTGCGCTGGTATGTCAGTCCGTTTGCCATGGCCCTATCTTACGGCTCGCGCCCCATAGCGCAAGTCCCGCCAGAGCAAACGCGCAAAACCCGACCGAATTACCCATATTCCTTACGATTTCTTAGGCTGGGGACCCCACAGCGGTTCTGGCCGAGAAGACCGGTGCCGCCTCCGCCAGACGGCACGCCGTTCCCGCTCGTACCCGCTTGCCCGCGCGGTGCCCCGGGAAAGCTACTTCGCGGACTTGGTGCGGTGGCAGGCGTACATGGTCGCGCCTACGAGCACGCCGCCCACGATGTTGCCGAGCGTGACGGGAATGAGGTTCGCCGCGATGAAGTCCCCGAAGGTGAGCAGGGCCGTGTTGATGCCGGCCGCGTCGATCATACCGGTGTAGGCCGGGTTCATATAGGCGAAGATGCCCGCCGGCACATAGTACATGTCGGCCACGCAGTGCTCGAAGCCGGCCAGCACAAACCCCATGATGGGGAAGAAGATGCCGAGGATGCGGCCTGCGGTGTCCTGGGCGGTGTTGGCCTGGTACACCGCGATGCACACCATGAGGTTGCAGAAGATGCCCAGCACGAAGGCGTTCGCCCACGGCAGCCCGTTCTTTGCGGCCGCCACCTTGGCCGTGTACACGGCCAAGTCGCCCCCGCCGATGTTCAGCTGGCCGAAGAACGCCATGCAGGCGGCCAGAAGCACCGCGCCCACGAGGTTGCCGGCGAACACGATGCCCCAATTGCGCAGCAGACGCCCCCAGGTGATGCGGCCGTCCAGCGCCGCCGTGATCATAAGGGCGTTGCCCGTGAACAGCTCGGTGCCCATGAGGATGACCATCATGAGTCCCACGGGGAAGATGAGGCCCGATACGAGGCGCACCATGCCGGCGTTGTCGAGGGCGTGGGCCGCCGTGGAGGAGGTCACGCCGCCCAGGCCGATGAGCAGACCCGCGGCCACGGCGAGGACGAACAGGCGCCATGCCGGCGATTCCGCCTTCCCCACCGAAGCCTTCATGTAGTTGTCGGTGATCTCGGTGGGCGTGAAGATGGGCATGGTCGCTCTCCTTCTCGTGAATGTCAGTGAAAGACATATCATTTCACGAGAAAGCCTCTGACGCTGCGTCATCATTGCGCCAATCGGCTGACGGCACGACCTCCTTTGTCTTTTCCCGCAATTCCCATCCAACTTCGCACGGCGAATGCGAAGATGCGGGCACTGTTTCCAAAAGCGCCTCCATACAGGTGCTTCCCCATTTTATGGGAAGCACTCCGAGCAAAACTATCCCCATTCCATGGGAAGCGCGAGCCGACTTCATGGGCCATGATGATCACTGGCAAGAGACGTTCGGGCACCGCAGCCCGCGTCCAAGAAACAGTGCAAGGAGGGACTCATGCAGACCATGGATCGCAGAATGTTCATCAAAGGCGGCATCGGCGCAGCGGCCGGAACCGCCCTGCTGGGAATGGCGGGGTGCGCCCCATCCGCCACTGCAAGCGGGAAATTGGCCGACACCGCAAACGACGAGCTTCCCGCCGACCTCAAGGAGAGCGACTTCGATTTCAGCATCGTAGAGCGCGAGCCGATCACCGAGTTCGCCGCCGAGGAAACCTACGACATCGTCGTAGTAGGCGCGGGCTGCGCCGGCGTGCCCGCCGTACTTACCGCCGTGGAAGAGGGCGCAAAGGTAGCCTGTCTCCAGAAAGAGGCCGTGGTGTCCGCCAATGGCAACGGTTGCTCCTTCGTCGCGAAAGAGCACTCCACCCCCGCCGGCATCAAGCGCTGGCGCAGCGACTGGGCCCGCCTCAACGACTGGAGGATCAACAACGACTTGTTCGACTACTATGTGGAATACGCCGAGGAAGCCGTGCCGTGGGTGATATCCCAGGGCCGCTCCGTCGGCATCGAGCCCATCGAGTTCCTCACCGACAGCTCCATCCGCTACGATGACGGCAGCGTTGTCGCCGTTTGCGACGCGACCCAAGCCTCGAATCAGGACCTCATGACCGCTCTCGCCCAAAAGGCAGCCGACGGCGGTGCCACGTTCTACTACGAAACCCCCTGCGTGCAGCTCGTCCAGGAAGAGGACGGCACCATCACCGGCGCCATCGGCAAGCAAAAAGACGGCACCTATGTGAAGCTCACCGCCACAAAGGGCGTGGTGCTGGCCGCCGGCGATTACATGAACAACGAGTCTATGGTGGATCGAAACATGCGCGATGCGTCCATGTTCCCCCTCTGCCTGGTCAACCACACAGGCGACGGGCACATCCTCGGCATTCTGGCAGGCGGGCGCATGGCACCGCTCGGACACGCCCGGCAGATTCACACCAACTATATCGGCCCCTTCATGTTCTATCCCTTCCTGGCCCTCGATGTCAACGGCAAGCGCTTCTGCAACGAAACCATTCCGATGAGCAGCCTGAACATCTCCATGTCCGCCACCTACAAACCCGAGGATCGCGGCATCCACTACCGCATCTTCGACTCTAAGACCGAAGGCGCCGTGGAGGGCATCCCCGGCGTACCGCCGGTGGCCCTCGTAGGCGAGGGCAGCGCCTGGATGGATCCCGAAACGGTGGTGTCGGGGAATACCCTCGAGGAGCTCTGCGAGGCGGCCGGCATTCCCGTCAAGGAGGGAGTGGCCAGCATCGAGCGATACAACGAGCTGTGCGCCAAGGGCGCCGACGACGATTTCGGCGTGGCCGGATCCGACATGGCGGCCATAGACACTCCCCCGTTCTTCTGCATCAAGGGAGATGTGGGCATCTCGGGCATCAACGCCGGTATCATGGTGGACAACCGCTACCGAGTGACCGACGGCGAGGGCAATCCCATTCCCGGCCTCTACGCCGCCGGCATCCAGGCGGGCAACCCCTGCGGGGGCATCAACTGGAACATGCCGGGCGGCTTCTCGAACGCGCATATCTTCACCGCCGGACGCTACACCGTCATCCACGCGCTAACCGGGGACATGACACCCTCGAACCCGGCGAGCTTCGATTCTATCGCCGACTCCTTCATCGGGGAAGACGGCGGCTACGCCTGGGACAGCCCCGCTTGCGCCACGGCCATCTCGGTCTGGTAATCGACCACTTTTCGCCCTCCCCCCCCCTGCGACCGGGCCCCTCAGCGGGCCCGGTCGCCTTTGTCCACAGCCTCGTTCACCATGTCGATGAGCTCTTGACGCGAGTGCACGCCGAGCTTTCGATAGAGGCTCTTTGCGTAGGTTTGGATGCTGTTCACCGACAGGAACAAGCGCTCGGCAATCTTTTTCTGGGTGTTACCGCGGTAGAGCAGCCCAAGCACTTCGCCCTCCCGCTCGCTCAAGCCATGTTCGTCGACCAGAGCAGCGATAACCGCCGACACATCGATGGCACCCGCAAGGTACCCAGAGCGCGCGGGATCCGCACCGTCAAGGCGCAGTCGCACGAACCAGAGCATCCCCAGCGTCATGACAAAGGCCGTAATGAGCATGACGGCATTGACGACTGAATCCATCTGCGCGGAAGAGAGCCCGACAAGTCCGATGGCGTGAATGGCACAATCGACGGCAACGGTGAGCATGGGCGCGACAACCGCGGACTGCCACCAAGGAAGACCCCGCGCACGCATCCCCTCTTGAACCGCCACCCACAGCAGCATGATGGCCATGGGACGGCTCGACAGGATCAAAGCTCGGCATAGGACGGCCAGCGGCGCATACAGCAGGGCGGTGCAATAGAGGCAGGCGATGCAGAGGATGAAGAAACCGAGCCACGGATAGCCCGCGCGACCCTGGCGCCATGCAGCGAATGCGCAGAGGCAAAAAGCCGGGTAGAGTCCAAGGGCGACGGCGCAATGGATCCACCCATCGGAAAACCACGTCTCACCCCGAGCCACCGACGAGAGGCTCATGAACGCCCCGCTTCCCAGCAGGTAGCACAGTAGAATGGCAGCCGCGAGCGCAGCAGCACGACCCGAAAGCGACGACGCAGGGCGTGGCGGAGACGGCGGCTCGGAATCACTGCGGCCGAGGCGGCCGAGAATCACCAGGAAGACACCGCCCAAGGCGGGCATGAGCGGGTTGGAGATCTCCCCGGTGGGCAGAGGATCCGTAAGCGCTACGATAGCCTCGCCGATCAGGAACGACAGGAACAGGGAGAGAGCGAGCATGACGGCGTTGTCCCGAGAAGACAAGCGCCGCGATGCCCCCGCAAGGGTAACGGCGGCCACCACGCCATAGATCGCCACGATGGCGGGGTAGGCGACCATCAGCCAAAGCGGTATCGCTCCGATATGAGCGCTGACAATGAGCGCGGCGCCGCAGGCAAGCAGCGCGGCGCCGGACCCAACGACAGCCATCGTGCTTCCGGCCACCCGCTCGGCCAGACCGCCACGAAGCACTACGAGAACCCCGCCTGAAAGGGCCATCGTAACGAGCGTGACAACGCTGCTGGCGAATACAGGGGCCGCATCGTAGGAGGTATAGGATTCGGGCACTACGTTCGACGGGTAGGGAAACAGCACGAACAACGCCCAAAAGCAGGCGTAGGCCAACGCGAGCAGCAGGATGCGCAGCTTGTTCAACCTCTCTCCCCTCGAATCAGAACCGTTCGCGCGCGGCCCCAGGGGGGCCGCCACCATTATACCCGCTATCTGCCCCCAAGGGGCAAGGCTCGTTTCACGAGTCGTCCGCCCCTAGCGCTGCCCAGCCTCTGCCGCCTGCACCACATGGGCCATGGTAACCGTGGTGGTCACGCCGCCGAGGCCCCGGGGCACCGGCGTGATGGCGCCTTCGGGCCCCAGCACGGGCTCCACGGCGTCGAAGTCCACATCGCCGCAGAGGTTGCCCGCCTCGTCGAAGTTGATTCCCACGTCGAGCACCGTCTGGCCCGGCGCGAAGTACTCCGGCCCGAAAGCGCGGGCCCGGCCCGTGGCGCACACGACGATGTCGGCCTCGCGGGTGTGAGCCGCCGCGTCGGCGGTACGGGAATGGGCCAGGGTCACCGTGGCGTGGCGGGCCAACAGCATCATGGCCACGGGCCGCCCGATCACCAGGCTGCGACCGAGCACCACCACCCGCTTGCCCTTAACGGGAATGTCGTAGAAGTCCAGGGTCTCCAGACAGGCCCGGGCCGTGGCCGGGGGAAAGCCCTCCCCCGTATCGGCGAACACCCCGGCCAGCGATGCCGAGCCGATGCCGTCGATGTCCTTTTCCGGGGCCAGTCGATCGCACACGGCCCGCTCATCCATGGAGGGGGGCAAGGGGCGGAACATGAGGCAGCCGTGGATGCCGTCGTCGGCGTTCACCGCGTCGATCACCGCTTCCAGCTCGCCTTGGGGGGCATCGGCCGGCAGCTCGAAGCGGCGCACAGCGAGCCCCAAGGCCTCGGCCCGCTTGCACGCGGTGCGCTCGTAGGACAGATCGTCCGGACGCACTCCCACCCGCACGATGGCCAACGTCGGAGTCACGCCGACCGCGGACAGGCGCTCGATGCGGGGCGCCAGATCGTCGACCAGGGCCGCCGACACTTCCTTGCCAGTGAGCAGCTTCGCCATTATCCCAGCCTCTCCACCACGTCGGCATACACATCGTCGGCCAGGGCGCTGCCAGCGGCGATGAGGTCCTCCATCTGCTCGCGATAGGCGGCGGCTCGGGCCCCGTCGTCCATGGAGCCGATGTTGATGCGCACGTTCAGGCTGGCCGCCAGAAGGGCCGCCTTGGCGAGCACCGCCCCGGCCCCGGCATCGGACACGGCCAGCACCGAGCCGTGGCGGCCCAGGAACACGCAAGACTCGATTACCTGCACGCACTGGCGCATAATCTCCAGCGGCACCTCGCAGGCATCCACGAGGGCCACTTGCAGGGCCGCACGCTGAGCAGCGGCTTCCTCCTCGGTGCCGCGCGGCAGCCCGTAAGCGGCGGCCAAGGGCGCGAAGGCCTCGGCATCGGCATCGATGAGCTCCAAAAGGCGCAGGCGCGTGGCCTCCAATTCCAACAGTTCGGCCTGCACGCGCTCCTCCACGTCAGCGTACTTCTTTTTCCCCACGGTGAGGTTGCCCACCATGGAGGCCAGGGCACTCGCCAGGGCCCCCACGTAGGCGCTCGCCCCGCCCCCGCCCGGTGTGGGCGCCTTCGACGCCAGCGCCTCGATGAACTCGGTGTTTACCATATTCATTCCTCCCTCTGAGCAATTACGCACGGCCAGCGGCCGTCCATTCTAGCAACAAACAAGGCCCGCAACTTCACGTTGCGGGCCTTTCTTATAAATCTAAACACCCTAACCCACTGGTTCGCCCAAGGAAGTCAGCGAGGGTCGACAGGTGCCTGGAATTGTGCCGAACCGCAGCCGAGCAGCCTTCGCGCTGCGAGGGAAAGCGGTGAGGCGCAAGGCCGGGTGCCTGTCGGAGCCGCAGCGGCAGCTGCGTTGGGTTGCTCCTAGAACAACCCAACGATAGTGCCGTCTTCCAGCACGTCGATCTTGTGGGCCGCCGGGGCCTTGCCCAAGCCCGGCATGGTCATGATGGAGCCGGTGAGCGCCACGATGAAGCCGGCACCGGCCGACACCTTCACCTGGCGCACCGTGACGGTGAAGTCGCGGGGAGCGCCCAGCTTCGTGGCATCGTCCGAGAACGAGTACTGGGTCTTGGCCATGCACACGGGCATGTCGCCGAAGCCCAGGGCCTCCAACGACGCGATCTCCTTCTGCGCGGCCGGCTCGAACACCACGCCGTCGGCCCGGTAGACGCGACGGGCAATGGCCTCGATCTTCTCGGCGATGGAAAGGTCGCTCTCATAGGAGAACGAGAACGTCTCGGCCGAGCGGCCGGCCTCATCCCCGCTCTCGCAGAGGGCCACCACCTCGTCGGCCAGGGCCAGACCGCCCTCGCCGCCCTTGGCCCACACCTCGGACAGGGCCACGTTCACGCCCAGCTCGCGGCACTTGGCCTCCACCAGGTCCAGCTCGGCCTTGGTGTCGGTCGGGAAGGCGTTGATGGCCACCACGCAGGGCAGGTTGTACACATTCGTGATGTTCTCCACGTGCTGCAGCAGGTTCGGCAGACCCGCCTCCAGTGCTTCCAGGTTCTCCTCGTTCAGGTCGGCCTTGGCCACGCCGCCGTGGTTCTTGAGCGCGCGCACGGTGGCCACCACCACCACGGCATCGGGCGCGAGGCCGGCCAGGCGGCACTTGATGTCGAGGAACTTCTCCGCGCCCAGATCGGCGCCAAAGCCGGCCTCGGTGACGCAGTAGTCGCCGAGGGCCATGGCCATGCGGGTGGCCATGATGGAGTTGCAGCCGTGGGCGATGTTGGCGAAAGGACCGCCGTGCACGAAGGCCGGGGTACCCTCCAGCGTCTGCACGAGGTTCGGCTTCAGGGCGTCCTTCAGAAGCGCGGCCATGGCGCCCTCGGCCTTCAGATCGTGGGCGGTGACCGGCTTGTCATCGTAGGTGTAGCCCACCACGATGCGGCCCAAGCGCTCCTTCAGGTCGGTGATGGAGGTGGCCAAGCAGAAGATGGCCATGACCTCGCTGGCCACAGTGATGTCGAAGCCATCCTCGCGGGGCACGCCGTGGGCCTTGCCGCCGAGGCCGTCCACGATGTGGCGCAGCTGGCGGTCGTTCATGTCCACCACGCGCTTCCAGGTGATCTTGCGCACGTCGATGTTCAGCTCGTTGCCGTTCTGGATGTGCGCATCCAGAAGCGCGGCGAGCAGGTTGTTGGCAGCGCCGATGGCGTGGAAGTCGCCCGTGAAGTGCAGGTTGATGTCCTCCATGGGCACCACCTGGGCATACCCGCCGCCGGCAGCGCCGCCCTTGATGCCGAACACGGGCCCGAGCGACGGCTCGCGCAGGGCCACGACCACGTTCTTGCCGCGCTGGGCCAGGGCATCGGCGAGCCCGACGGTGGTGGTGGTCTTGCCCTCGCCGGCCGGCGTGGGGTTGATGGCGGTCACCAGGATGAGCTTGCCCGGGGCGTGCTCCTCCTCACGCAGCAGGTTGTAATCGACCTTGGCCTTGTAGTTTCCGTACAACTCGAGGTACTTCTCGTCGACGCCGGCGATGCGGGCGATCTCTCCAATGGGTTTCGGTTCGGTCGCCTGGGCAATTTCAATGTCGGTCAACACGTCGGGCCCTTCTTTCTCATGTCGCGGCGCCGGGAAACCCCGGTGCGCCTTTCCTCGTAGATGTGCCCTACACGGGCGACCATCGGCCGCCGCCGGGGCACTCCCCCATTCTAGCGAGGCGCGCAGGCCTGAGGACGCCCGCATCCCCAAAGGGCGCAACTTCCCCGCATTACGGGCACCGTCGCAGATGCCGAAGGCCGCCCAATGCCCCCTACGCCTCGGCGCGAGCGGCGATGAGGCGCAGGCCTTCCAGGGTCAGCTCGGAGTTCACCGCGGTAATAGTGGACGAGTGCGGCGCCACCACCGGCGCCAGGCCCCCGGTGGCGATGACCGGGGCCTCGTAACCCAGCTGAGCGAAGATGCGGCGCACCAGGCCGTCTACCCGGTCGGCCTCGCCCAGCATGATGCCGGCCTGGATGGCCTCCACCGTGGAGGTGCCGATAACCTTGGGCGGCACTACCAAATCGATCACGGGAAGGCGCGCGCCGTGGGAGAACAGGGCATTGGCAGACGTCTGCACGCCTGGCGCGATCACGCCGCCGCGGAATCGGCCCTCGCTGTCGACAACCTCGATGTTGGTGGCCGTGCCGAAGTCAACGACCACCACCGGCGCCCCGTACAGAACGCGCGCCGCCACCGCATCGGCCACACGATCGGCGCCAATCTCGGCCGGGCGCGGATAATCGGCGTCGAACAGGCCCTCGGCCGTCTTCGCCGAGCACACCAGCGGCGTGGCTCCCGCAGCATCCTCCACCGCACGCACCCACGCCTGGGTAAGCGAGGGCACCACCGAGGCGACGGCTCCCGCCCTCACATCCTCGAAGGCAAGGCTTTCCAGGGAAAACAGCGACGAGAGCGCCACACGCAGCTCATCGGCGGTAGCAGTGCGGCTCGTAGCGATCCGCCACATAGATTCAAGGCTTTCACCAGCATAAACTCCGATGACGGTATGGGTGTTCCCTATGTCGATGGCAAGTAACATAATTATGACAATCTTTCTCAATTTTCCAGTAAACTGTGACACAGTGTTTATAGTGACACTGCACCTGATTATATCAAGGTTCAAACGATATGCCCCCAACGGGCAATCGTCGAGATGACGAGAGAAAGGCAAGACCCATGATTGAGACACCGAGCCGAATCCTTGTCGTTGACGACGAGCCGTCGATCACAGAGTTCGTAAGCTACGCGTTGAGGAAAGAAGGTTACGAGATCGACGTCGTCGACAATGGCGAAGACGCTTTCGCCCTGGCAAGCACGAACAACTACGATCTTTTCGTGCTCGATATCATGCTGCCGGGCATCGACGGCTACGAGCTGTGCCGCCGCCTGCGCTCGAAAACCACGGCGCCCGTGCTGTTTCTTTCCGCTCGCGATACCGAGCTGGACAAGGTGGTGGGCCTGGAAATCGGCGGAGACGATTACCTGGCCAAGCCCTTCGGCGTGCGCGAGCTCATCGCCCGCGTACGCGCCCTGCTTCGCCGTGGCCAAGGCGGCGAGTTCCCCGGGGCCTCCAATTCCATTACCGCCTCCGGTATCACGCTGGACGAGGACGCCCACACCGCCGCTGGCGATCACGGCGAGATCGACCTCACCCCGCGCGAGTTCGAGCTTTTGGCGAGCCTCATGAAGAGCGCCGGCAAGGTAGTTTCCCGCGAGGATCTGCTGCGCGATGCCTGGGGCTGGGAGTACCTCACCGAGACCAAGACGGTAGACACGCATATCAAGCGCCTGCGCGACAAGATCCACGCCGCCGGCTACGACCCGGCCCTCGTGGAAACCGTCCGCGGCTACGGCTACCGTTTCAAGGCTTAAGTTCGCCGCGAACATACCCCGCACCCAAGGAGGCTCCCACCGGGAGCCTCCTTCTTTGTTGTATCTCCCCGAGATCGGGCCGCGGGGTAATGCTCAGTCGCTCAGACAGTCCTCGCTCGGCAGAACAGGACGTTTAGTCCTGTTCTGTTCGCTGCGGAACTCGCTTGGTGAGCACCACCCCGCGTCCCTCTACGCTCAACCATAGCCGAGCAGGGCGCGGATGCGGGGCGAGGGTCCGCGCGGAGTTCCGCAGCGACGAGAACAGCCCGGTGGGCTGTTCTCCAAAGCGAGGACTGTCTGAGCACGGCGCCCTTGCCCCGCAGCCGC
>Ga0073906_1003517_pt1 | contig 17507 bp, 14 predicted proteins | sample Inofromicrocosms_FD_65485 | JGI IMG/M metagenome (GOLD analysis project Ga0073906, IMG submission 65485) | Mouse cecum microbial communities from Vienna, Austria - Inoculum for glucosamine and mucus D2O microcosms | ecosystem: Host-associated > Mammals > Digestive system > Large intestine >... | reverse complement strand
CTTCTTCTTTAAAGGATTTTCAGGGTTGCATTGCTGTTCATTTGCCAAGGTTCATTTTCCTGTTTCGCTGCCGTTGTTTTTGTATCTCGCCGGCAACGAAATTGAGTATATCACCAATAACCTAAATTTGTCAACACCTTTTTTTGAAATTTTTTCAATTTTTTTTCTTCTTTTTTTATGTGCCTCTAAACATACTATATCTTGTGGTTATTAACCCTCTATCATACATCTGAATGCATCAGCACATATACCGCAAACAACAGCGTCTCCCAAAAATTTCTCTATAATCCCAATCCCATAATCCAATCGGCGATAAAATTTTTATGGTATATATTAATCAATACTGTACTCTGTTCCGTCCGCTCCATAACCCATTCACCGAATGCCCCGGTAGGGCAATTGTTCACTATGATATATATAATCCAGAATACAACTAATATCTTCATGCCTCCTGCCAATGCTCCCGCTATTGTATTCAACAAGCTAATCACCGGAAGTTCGGCAACCGTTTCTATCGAATGCATTACCGTTTTTAAAAGCCGGTACAAAAAGCTCACTATCGTCAGCATAATAACCGATATTACTGCAAGCTTTGTATTTTTCTGCAATATACTCCCAATCAGAAGCAATGTGACCGATAAAACCACTAACGCCATAAATAAGGATACCAACCCATTTACTTCCTTTGCAAATCCACTTTTAAGCCCCCTATACATACTCCATATTACCAGTATAACAAAAACAATTGTCAATAAGTTCACGTTTTACTCCATTTCTATGCATCTTAAGTTTGTAAACGCAGCGCCAGCATAATTTTCTATTTCATTTCCATCAACCGCATCGCATTCTGGGTCATAATCAGAAACCGGTTGCTTTTCTCTTGCGGTACAAACAAATATACGATTTCATCAAACTGCCCGTTAAACCTCTCTGTACCATGAATATTATAAATGCTGTACTCCGTATCGCTGCAAATAAAAAATTCATCTTTTTGGAAAGTAATATTCGTATATTCCATGTCAAAGCCCTTGCTGCTTATCAGGTTCCCCCCTGCATCATATATATCCAGCCTGTATTTCCCGTCTCCCTCCGTATTGAGAAATACCAGGCCAACATATTGATCATTGTAAAAAACGCTCTGGATTTTATCTCCCAGCAGCTTTTCCGCTGCACTTAACGGCTTCTCCGTTCCCGAAAAAAACATTATTCTATCATCGGCCACCGCAAATGCCGTGCCGCTATTCATAAAATGAATGAACGGAACTATTGTTCCCTGATAATCATATCCGCTCACAAAACGGTCGGAAGACAAATTCTGTCCAACCTCGCCAAAGTTATGAAAAGCTATTGACGTCTTCATCAGGCCACTATCCAGATAAAGGTAAGAAATAGCAAGCAGTTCCCCGTTCGGGGAAAGGCTGATATCTACAGGATAGCCCGACTTATCCATGGATGTTTCGCTTTCCACCAATCCATTTCCCGCTTTATCATATAAATTTATCCTGGTTATCTTGGAATCATCCAGAATAACCGCCACCACTCCATTGGCTGCCACACTGAAATCGCGTATCGGAAGGTTCGTAGTCACCTCTCCTATACGTCCATTAGTATCCATCACATAAATAACCCTTCCATTATAATCGCCTATGGCCACTACGGAACCGTTGATGTCAACAATAGGGTTCTGCATTTCGTAGGTCTGATTCCACAGTACCTCACCCTTGCTGTTCATACAATTGGCGCCATCCTTACTATAAGTAAGAATATGATTTTCGAAAGGCAGGTAGGTAGAGCCTTCCACCTTGTTAATCGGAATAGAGTTTACAATAACACATTCCTCATATTCCCTGTTCTCCCAGCTTACAAATATCATTACGACTATAGCCGCTGCCAGTGCAACACCAAGGACACCTCTATAGAAAATAGTAAGCTTATGGCTTCTGATTCTTTCTTTATAATTAATACTGCGCCCCTCTTTGGCCCTGGAGCGCAAATATTCCCTGATGCTCGCCATCCCTAACCTCCATATGTAAATATGCCCTTTATTTTAACACACTTCCCGCCACACCGCCATAGCCTGAAAAAAATTACCGATATAAATTAGTTGCAATTCATAATTGTCCATGCCGCCGTTTGAACAAAGTCCATAATTTTATCATACTCATTAATTGTTATCACCGCAATGGCGCAGAAAATAGCAAGTATCCCAATGGCTGCTATCCGTATCCATATAAAAGGAGTATCCGTATCCCTCTCCCATTTACTGCTCAACGCTACCAATTCCGCCTGTTTTTTATTCGACTTCTCTTGCCCTCTTTGCCCAATACTTTGCATGCGAATCCTGTTTTTTTCATACAATTGGCTAAGGTATTCTTTCATCTTCTCGTCTGCGTCATAAAAAATATAAAACCCGTCTGCCGCCCGTTCTTCGCCCCCTATGCCGATGGAAATCTCCCGGTACAAGTCTCCTCCTTTTTTCCATTTTCCTATATCCAAACTTCCCAACTGTTCGTATCCCTTTCCCCGCCTCCCTCTCCAGGCTTCCCCTTCCTCCTGTCCGCAAACCCCATATATAATATATATTTCCCCTTTCGATGTCCTTTCGCTCCTCCCATAAAAAAGGAATTTTTCTTCTTTCCGGTTTTCCTCTCCCGTTAATATCTCTAAGTACTGCAATACATATTCTTCTATATAAACCAGCCTGTCCTCATGTACAATGCCGATTTCCTTAAAAATTATCGGCAAATCCATATCCCCATCCCCTTTCCCTTTTTCAATCTATCAACTCTGCAACCAGGGCACTTAGCACCCGGTTCCTGGGTATCCCTTTTTATTTTAACACTGCAGAATTATGATTTTTAGCAGAATATGTCGGGGCAGACATGCTTTTTATCGACTTTTTTATATCGTTCCCGGTAAAGTTCTATGTATCAAAAGCCCAGGCTGCGGAGTACATCCGGTAATTTGATGCCTTAATCCTATAAGGCAGAAAAAGGACTGTTGCAAAATGGTATATACACACAATATATGGTATGAATACCTGAGATATTTTAGCCATATATTGCGGAATTGCCGATTTTTTGCGACAGCCCCATGCTGCTATACTTCAAATTTGTAAATAGTAGTGGAGTCATATTCTCTCTCGGGTCCAAATACTGCCGATGGGAAAGTCGGCTGGTTAGCTGTATCCGGATAATATTGGGTCTCCAGACACAAACCAAATCTATAATCATAAGCCGCCCCGTTTTTTCCTGTTTCCGGCTTAAGGGAATTCCCTGCATAGAACTGTACTCCCGGTAAGTCCGTATATGCTTTCATAACTCTTCCGCTTGACGGCTCTTCCACAGTAGCGATATGGCGGAGTGTACCCGCTTCCCCGTCCAGTACCCAGTTATGGTCATAGCCTCCTGTCAGTTTCAACTGTTCAAAGTCTGCATCAATTTCATCCCCGATTCTTTTAGGGCTGGTAAAATCCATGGGTGTTCCTTTTACAGGGGCAATCTCCCCTGTGGGAATCGCGCCTTCCGCTACCGGAGTATAGCCAGATGCATGCAATGTCAATATATGATCATTAATCGCCCCTGCATCATGACCCGCCAAATTGAAATAAGTGTGGTTTGTCAGATTGATAATAGTGTTTTTATCGCTTGTTCCATGATAGTGGATTTTCAGTTCATTTTCTTCTGTCAGGAAATAGGTGACCTCTATTTTCTTATTACCCGGAAATCCCATTTCCCCGTCCGCACCCTCCAGCGAAAAAGCAACACAATTATCGCCTTCGGCCGCCTTCCACACTTTTTTATGATATCCCAAATCCGCATGGCTGTGCAGATTATTCGGGCCGTCATTGACATCTAACCGATATTTCACTCCTTCTAAAGTAAAAGAAGCGTTGCCGATACGGTTCGCATTGGGGCCAATGGTCGCCCCAAAGTTGGCGGCATTTACATAGTACCCCTCCAATTTATCATATCCTAATACAACATCCGTGAGTTTTCCTGACCTATCAGGCACATAAAGATTCACCAGGATAGCGCCGTAATCTATCACCTGGGCCTTCATCCCTTTGCTGTTTTCCATGCTGTACATATGAATCTTAGTACCATCTTCCATCACCCCAAATAGTGTTTTTTCTATTCCCATAATTTTCTCCATTTCTTATTCCAGTTCCGCATGCCCCCCTGCCAGCCCCGTTCTTCTCGCAGAGCAATTTCCGTCCGCTTTCGCGTACGTAAATTCTCTGGGGGCTGTACGGGAGACATGCTGTTTTCCAGTTCCCCATGCCCCCCTGCCAGCCCCGTTCTTCTCGCAGAGCAATTTCCGTCCGCTTTCGCGTACGTAAATTCTCTGGGGGCTGTACGGGAGACATGCTGTTTTCCAGTTCCCCATGCGCCTACAATACTGTCCGCCCCTCCAAAGCGCGGAGCAGCGTCACTTCATCAATGTATTCCAAGTCTCCCCCAACCGGAACGCCGCTGGCGATTCTTGTGACTTTTATGCCGGTTGGCTTTATCAGTTTGCCAATGTACATAGCTGTTGTTTCGCCTTCCAGGCTGGAATTTGTAGCAACAATGACCTCTTTGATTTCGCCTTCCAGCCTTTCCATCAGTTCTTTTAGGCGGATATCGTTTGGCCCTATGCCCAGCATGGGGGAAATCGCCCCATGTAAAACATGATATACACCGGTATATTTCCCTGTTTTTTCATAAGCTGCTAAATCCCTGGTGTTTTCCACTACCATGATTGTTGCGTGATCCCTTTTGGTGCTGCTGCAAACAGGGCAGATTTCCTGGTCTGTAAGGGTATAGCATTCCTTGCAGTATTTCACGTGTTCTTTGGCCTCTACCATCGTTCTCGCCAGCCGCTCCACTTTTTCTTTGGGCATATGAATCATATGGAATGCCAGCCGCTGGGCGGATTTGTTTCCAATCCCTGGAAGCGCCGCCAGTTCATCGATTAATTTGTTAATGTGTCCGCTGTATAAGTCCATTAGAACGGAAAGCCTCCTCCAAGGCCAAGGCCGCCGGCCATTTTATTCATGACTTCCGCACCCGCTTCCTCCGCTTTGCGAAGGGCTTCATTCGTAGCAGCTACGATTAAATCTTCCAGCATTTCAATGTCTTCCGGGTCCACCACTTCTTCCGAAAGCTTCACTTTTACAATTTCTTTCTTCCCGGTTACTGTTACTTCCACGGCTCCGCCGCCCGCTGCTGCTGTAAACTCTTTTGTTTCCAGTTCTTTTTGATTTTCTTCCATCTGGCGCTGCATACGCTGCGCCTGTTTCATTAAATTATTCATGTTCCCCGGCATCCCTCCCGGGAATCCACCTCTTTTTGCCATTTTGTCCTCCTATTCCAGTTCCGCAAGTGCCCATCCAATACCCTTTCTTCTCGCAGAGAACTTCCTGTCTGCTCCGCAGCCATGAAATTCTCTGGGGTATTTCCTTGGCACTTGCTGGTTTCCAGTTCCGCAACTATTATATTAATCTTCTATTTCTATATCCATATGGATGACCTCACTTAAGTCGATGTATGAATCTTCAAATGCCTTGTCCTCTGCAAGGCTTTGAATATCAATTTCAATCTCTTTCTGAATCGCCTCGGAAACAATCCTTTGCAAATGTTCTTTATTCTCAGGATTCTTTATCAGGTAGTCGGATGCCAGGCCATCCTTTACCACTACCATCAGCTTGTTGTTCCCGCCCAGGCTGAGACGGGCATCCTTTAGATAAGTTTTCATAGGCTGCTCTATATTCATTACAATGGAGGCCCAGCTTTCTACTGCCCTCCTTACATCCTCCGGCACAGCTTTGGGCAGTTCCTTATTGACCCTTCTGGCCTCTTCCTTATTGCCGCCAATATATAAATTATCGGCGGAGGAATTTTCTCCCATTTTTTGCGGTGCAACGGTGATCAATCCGTTTTCTATTTTGTTTTCCAGACTCCGAACCCTCGCCAGAAGGGAATCCGAATCCTTTTCCATACTCGGCCTGCATAATTTAATCAATGCTACTTCGATTAATATTCTTTTCTGGGAAGCATACCTGATGTTTCCGGATAATTCGGAAAAAATGCGGATATAACGCATGACCGAATTCATGTCTGTCATCTTTGCTTCCTCTTTCAGCCTTGCCATATTTTCTGTGGATACATCAATGACATCTTCGATATCCTCTGAACTTAAAGCCAGCAGAAGATTTCGCAGATACCAGGTGAAGTCCGTAACAAACTGGGAAAGTTCCCTCCCCTGAATCACAATTTCCTCCAACAGTTCTATGCACCCGGTCACGTCCATGGCCAGCACTAATTCGAACAGGCGGCCAAAAATAGACGTATCCACAGCCCCCAAAACTTCCAGCGCCTTATCATAAGTCAACGTTTCCCCAAAATGAAAAGCAATGCATTGATCCAGCAGACTAAGGGCATCTCGCATGGAGCCGTCGGCCGTTTTGGCGATATAACGAAGCGCTTTTTCTTCCACTTCTATTTCCTCTATCCCCATGAGTTCCTGCAGCCTGGATGCGATGGTGTCTATCGTAATCCGTTTGAAATCATACCGCTGGCATCTGGATAAAATCGTAATGGGTATCTTGTGCACTTCTGTTGTGGCTAAAATGAAAATAACATAAGATGGCGGTTCTTCCAGTGTTTTAAGCAAGGCATTAAATGCCCCTATAGAAAGCATATGAACCTCGTCAATAATATAAACCTTATATTTCCCTTCCGCAGGGGAATATGATACTTCATCTACAATTTCACGGATATTATCCACCCCGTTATTGGATGCAGCATCAATCTCAATTACATTCATACTGGCGCCGGATGAAATGGCCCTACAGAGAGCACATTCCCCGCAAGGGCTTCCATCTGCCGGATTTTCACAATTTACCGCCTTAGCAAAAATCTTGGCGATGGTAGTTTTCCCCGTTCCCCGGGTTCCGCAAAAAAGGTACGCGTGTCCAATACGTCCTGCCTTGATTTGGTTCTTTAATGTAGTTACGATATGCTCCTGTCCTTTTACCTCTTCAAAGCCCTGGGGGCGGAACTTACGGTACAATGCTGTATAAGACATCATAAACCTCTCTTTACTTTTTTTCATGAGCAAATGACGCCAGGCTTATTTGCTCTTTGCCCAAAAGAAGATGCTGCCTGCTGCGCACAGCAGAGCAATTCACTCCATATCAGAGAGGATGGCCGCTGTTTTATCGGCCATCCTTCCGTTTATTAACGCTATCAGTCACCGAAGCTGATACCCAGCAATTTCGCTTCTTTCACAATGCTTGCATCCGGTGCCACCATTTTCAGCTTGCCCGCTACTTCTTCCAAAGGAACTTTTACCACTTCCCGGTTCTTATATCCAACCATAAAGCCGTACTCGCCTTTCAGGATAAGCTTTCCTGCCTCGGAGCCCAGCCTGCTGGCAAATACTCTGTCATAAGGGCAGGGGCTTCCGCCTCTTTGTGTATGCCCGGGCACGGTTACCCTTACATCATAGCCTGTCTTCTCCTGAATTTTTGCAGCAATTTCATAGGAAACGGACGGATACTTGTAATTTTTCATCTTTTCTTTATATTCTTTCTTGGAAAGCTTTGCATCTGCCTTGGAGATTGCGCCTTCCGCTACCGCCAGAATCGTGAATTTGCTGCCGTTTTTATTTCTTTCTTCTATTTTATCAATTACTTTCTTAATATCATAAGGGATTTCCGGAATCAGGATAATATCCGCACCGCCTGCAATCCCTGCGTTCAATGTAAGATATCCTACTTTGTGCCCCATTACCTCTACGATGAATACGCGGCCATGGGAAGCGGCTGTCGTATGGATACAGTCAATGGCATCCGTTGCAATATTTACCGCACTCTGGAAACCGAAGGTCATATCCGTTCCCCACAAATCGTTGTCAATGGTCTTGGGCAAGGTTACCACATTCAGCCCTTCTGTGCGCAGGAGGTTTGCGGTCTTATGGGTTCCGTTCCCGCCTAAGATTACCAGACAGTCCAGGCGGAGTTTATAATAGTTCTGTTTCATTGCTTCCACTTTATCCAGTCCGTTTTCATCCGGTTCCCTTATTTGTTTGAAAGGAGTCCTGGAACTTCCAAGGAAAGTTCCTCCTTTGGTCAATACACCGGAGAAATCAGTCGGGGTAAGCATACGGAAATTACCATATATCAGCCCTTTATATCCCTCCAAAAAACCGTACATTTCCACATCTTCCCCACTGTGGAAAATACATTTTGCAACGCCCCGCATCGCTGCATTCAATGCCTGGCAGTCGCCGCCGCTGGTTAACATCCCAATTCTTTTCATTATTCATCCTCCTTTAAGCTTAATGAGCGCATGGAACGCCTTTAGTACTTACTCATTAGATTATTATATAATAATTTGGGGGTTATCACAACCGATGTTTTTAGATATTTCTCCAAAAAAATGGAAAGGGCGATACGAGTCCTTTCGAATATCCCTTCCCAGTTCCATATAGATTTTATATAAAAATACAATATTTATCTTGATTAAATTTTAAATATAGGATAAAATGTATTTTGCTATCCTGATTGATAGCAAACCAATCATTATGGAGATGTACCCAAGTGGCTGAAGGGTCCGCACTCGAAATGCGGTAGGTCGGGCAACTGGCGCGAGAGTTCAAATCTCTCCATCTCCGCTAAAAACATCCCCCACTGCAGCATTGCAATGGAGGATGCTTTTTATTCTATGCTTTATTCAGCTTCACGGACACCGAACAGTTCTCCACCTTCACAGCGCCTTCCGAAGCAAAAATGGAAAGGGCATCCCCAGGTTTGGTATACATCCTGGCATTCAATGCCACGCCATCCACATAAATAGTAGCAATCGTATCGTCCACAATCAGGCGGATATTATATTTCCTGCCCGGAATCAACTCAATAGGCCGCTCCGCCCCCTGAGCCATATAAGTAAACCAAGGCCAGTTCGGCTTCTTTTCACACAGATAACGGTTTTCATTGCAATGGAAAACAAACTGGTAAGACTCCTCCGTCTCTTCATTCTCATAACAGCGTACACCAAATGCCTTCGTTCCTTCCGAAAACGTCACATCTGCCTCAAAGCTAAACAGCTGCCCGCAATTCCCCTTTACCATTCGTCCCGTTCTTCCGCCTTTGCTTTCTACCGTGAAATCTTCCACTTTTTCCCGTTCAATAAAAGCATTCCATACTGTATCCGGTATTTTCACCCCCAGCGTTCCGTCTTCCCTCTGATAAATTTCGTGTGCCATAAAGGTGCCTGCCCATTCATAATTCTTCCTATCGTCACAGTCTTCCTTAGTAGCCACCCAGCCAAATAACATCCTATGGCCATTCAGTTCAAACGTCCTCCCTGCATAATACGCCCTTCCATCGAAAGCATCGTCCTTGGGCGCAATCCACGGCCCATTAATACTTTTACTCATCCGGTAAATCATCTTGCTCCTGTCGCTGTATTCCGTCACCACATGATACCACCAGTCACCAATTTTAAACAAATCCACCATTTCATGCATCACAAAAAGGTCAGGCGCCCAGAAATCCCCCTCAAACTTCCACTCCTTCAAATCCTTGGAGGTAAACTTCACCGTACGCCCGGACTGCCTGGTCTTCGCCCCCGCCTTCCTGGCTCCCAAAATCAACATATACTGCCCCTGCTCCTCATCCCAGAGCACAAAAGGATCCCGCCAATCATCCGGGTCATATCCATCCTGAGGCGTAAAAGTCATCTTATCCTGCGTCTTCGTCCAATGCACCAAATCCTCGCTGACAGCATGCATCAACACCTGAGAAGCCTTCCCCCTCTTAGGATATTCCCTATTATATCCGGTATAAAAAGCATGATACTGCCCCTCCCCTTCAAAAATACTCCCCGCATAAATAAACTGATCCTGCTCCTCATCCGTTCCCCTAGGAATCGCCGTTCCCATATCCTTATAATTCACAAAATCCGAAGTCACCGCCAAATCCCATCCAAACGGCTCCCCAAACGGGCAAGGATTCCTATTATCCCTCTGATGAAACAAATAAAACTCATCCCCCTTCCCATAAGGCATACAATCCCCAAACCACGTTCCCGGATACTGATAATACAACTGATTCATCTCATAATTCCTCTCTCTCTTATTTTTTTCTATTCTCTTTTTACTATTTTCAATCTTTTTCTACTTTTTCATTTCTTTCACACTATCCCCCTCAACTTATTCCCTTCATCCTCTCCTACCGATTTCAGGTGTTTACGCCCCGATAACCTTGCCAGAAGATTCCCTCAACCTCCCTAAACACCCAATCTCCTCAACCTTTGACCGCCCCCGCCGACATCCCCGCCAGCATCCTTTTACTGCTAAAGAAGTAGAAAACAAACACCGGTATCACCGTCACCGTAATAGCTGCAAAAGTGGCCCCCCAATCCGTCAGCCCCATGCTGCCCACATAATCATTTAACCCCAGCGTCACCGTCTTCATATCCGTAGACCTGGTAAAAGTATAAGCATTGATATATTCATTCCAACAGAACACAGCCTGCATCGTAGCCACCGTAATCACCGAATTTAACGACATGGGCATCACCATCTTAAAAAAGCATCCCATAGGAGTGCACCCATCGATAATCGCCGCTTCCAGAATCTCCTCCGGGAAAAATTTACTGAAGGAATAAAACAGCTGTATGGAATAAGACAGCGAAAACGCAATCTGAGGCAATATGATAGCCGCATAGGTATTAATCAGCCCCAGTTTATTAAAAATGGTAAACAGAGGAATCAACGCCACCTGCATGGGAAGCATCAGCCCCAGCAAAAAATAATTGAGCAGAAATTTCTTTCCCCTGAATTTAATCTTACTTAAAGCAAATCCCGCCATCAGGGCAATTAACAGCAGCGGAATCAGCACGCCAATCAATACAATAATACTGTTTTTAAAATAAGTAGGCATGTGGCTCTTAGTAAACACCGTAATATAATTTCCCAGATAGAAAGAAGAAGGCAGCGCATAAGCTGGAAGCTTGCGGAAATCATCCAATGATTTAAAGCTGGAAAGCATCACATATATAAACGGATACACCTGAATCACCACAAGCAATATAACAAGAATCCATTTAATCACCGTACCGGCCGTAAATTTTTCTTTTTTCATTCTTCTGCTCCTTCCCCCGTTATTTTTCTGAATACAAGCCCCACTACCATACAGATAATCACAATCATGATGGCCACCGAACTGCCGTACCCGTATTTCATGCTGGTAAACGCCTGCTTATACATATAAGTGGTCATCAATTCCGATGCATTTCCCGGCCCCCCATGGGTCAGCAGATAGGAAAATTCAAAGGAACGGAGGGAACCGTTCAACACTAACAGGCAGTTGGCAATAATCACCGGCTTTATGTAAGGGATTTTCACATATAAATATTCCTGGAAATGGGAAGCCCCATCGATGAGGGCCGCTTCCCCCAGTTCATCGGGAACCCCAATCAGTGCAGCATAAAAAATCACCATATACAGCCCCAGATATTTATACCCTTCCACAAAAGCCGTTACATAAAGGGATATGCTTGGATTGGATGTCCATTCCATCACCTTTAATGCCGGATTGAACAATGACAGCAACTGGTTCACAACCCCCGTTGGTGTCACCGATAACAGTTTGGAAAATATCTGGCAAATGGCCACCGAAGAGATAACCACCGGTACATAGTACAAGGTTTGTAAAGTAACGCGCCCCTTTTTCACCCTGCTGAGCAAAATAGCAAACAATAGCCCTCCAAACACTTGAATCAATACATTAATTATCGTATATACAATCGTATGCCAAACCGTGGAACGGAAAATATCATCCCCTGCCAGCAAATCCACATAATTCTTCAAACCGATAAACGCCTTTTCCCCTACACCGCTCCAATCGAAAAAGCTATAGTACCCAGCCCAGACAATAGAAACGATAACAAACAATGTGTAAATCAGAAATGCAGGGAAAACAAATAAAAATATAATTGATTTCTTTCCAAATGCTTTTTGCATATTCGCCTCACTTTTCCGCCGCTTTTCCCTTCCGGCTTCCTCGGGTTTGCACAGTTCCTGCGGAGTTGCGCAGAAACAGCGGGAAGCCTGTGAATCGCAGCATCCCGCCATTCTTACGTCTTCTCTATTCCCCTTTATTCCGAAATCAAGGAATCGCATGTGGAGATAAATTCTTCCGGCTTCACAATATCCTGTGCCAGCTTCTGTTGTTCATCCACAATTTTAGTAAGCACATCGCTGTCCAGCTTATCATCCCAGGACGTCCATGCCGTCTCGGCGGTAGCGAACATAGGCTGGGTATCGTAGTACAGCTGGGGAAGACCTTCCGGCAAATCTTCATTGAACGGAGAGAAAATCTTTGCCTGGGTATAGCATGCCTCGGAGAAGTTCTCGCACATATAATCGAAAAATTCCTGCATCGTAGGATCATAAGTAGCCTTGTTAAAGCCTTCTGCAAATCCGGCATGAATCGGAACGTTGGTAGACATATTGTCCATTCCTTCCGTATCCGGAACAGGGAAGAAGCCAAGCTGCCCATTGTCATACATTTCTTCCGCCAGCCCTATCTGCCCGGAACCGGTATAGAAGATAGCGCCGGTACCGCCAAAGAACAGATTGCACGCCGATGTAAAATCCACACTGGCAAACCCGGGCTCGAAATAACCTTTCGTTCCTAAATTATGCAGCAAATTCACCGCATATTTTGCCGATTCATTGTTATTAAAAGTATCTGTACCCGCTTGATAGTTGGTAATAAAGTCAGGCCCTGTCACCCTCCAGGGCGAGAAAGATAAATAACGCATCAACTGCCATGCATCGGAACCGCCTACGATTACCGGAATTTCCCCGATTGCCGCCAATTTCTCACAAGCCGCTTCGAATTCCTCCCAAGTAGCAGGTGCCTCACTGATACCGGCCTGTTCGAACAAATCCGTCCTGTACATAAAGTACTCGCAATATAGCCCCTGAGGGAACAAATACAGATTTCCATCGTTGGCATCGGTGAGGAAGTCAATAATAGCGCCGTTCATCTTATCATAATAACCGTTCCGTTTCAATTCCGCGCCCACATCCACCATGGCATCAATATCCAGGCAGGCCTTGGAAAGCGTTCCGTTAGGGCAGCCGTAAATATCAGGCAGCGTATTGCTATTAATATACATTTGCAGTTTTGTAAAATAATCCTGCATATCATTTACCAATTCGATTTCATAATCCAGCCCTTTTTCCTCGCAGAATCTGCTAAGTAAATAGTCAAACACCTGGAACTGCTCCGTAGATTCCGTGCCCTTCAACAAAGCAGTAATCTTCGTCCTCTCCCCAGTATCGGCTGCGCCTGCCACTTCTCCGGAAGCTGCTTCTTCCGTTTTCTTTTCCGTCTCTTGGCCAGGCGCTGCGCTTCCCTCCGCCGGCTGCTGCCCGCATCCTGTCAGGATTGCCGAAGCACTAACAATTGCTGCAAGAAACAATGCTACAATTTTCTTCTTCATACCGTTCCTCCTTCTGAACTTCACTGTAATTTTTTCGCCGCTGCCGCCATCGGCAACTTCAATTTCTAATATAACTATAAAGATTTTCCCCATTCTCCACAATCTAAAAAACGGCCAAAAATGTGAAATTATTACACATTTTTGGCCGTTTCTATATACTATTTTGGCACAAGTGCACAATTCTTATATTTTTGCACATTTTTTACATTATTTCTGCGCGGACTTTGAGCCCCGGCATTGCCGAGGCCATTCCGTTAAGCCTTTGCCTGATATGGCGAACATTCGTCTTTTACCTGATGGCAGTGTTCCGCACTTGCGGTCTCATATTTTTCTGATTATTTTTTTCTCATCCCCTACCCCTTCCGATAATCATTCGGCGTCACCCCATACTTCTTCTTAAAGGCCTGTATAAAATAACTAAAGTCATTATACCCCACCTTCTCCGCTATCTCATACATTTTAAGCTTATCCTCCATAATCATCTTCCTGGCCACCTCCATCCGGATGTCAATCAGCATTTTAAGGAAGCTCTGGTTCGCATACCGCTTCAACAGCCTGCTCACATATGTCCTGCTCATATGAAACTGTTCCGCCACTGAATCTAACGTAATATCCTCGCTGTAATGCTCCTGCAGATAAGCCGCAATATTCCCCACAATATTCTGATACCTGTCCTCCGCGTTCTGATTATTCTGAGCCGCCAGCAGCCCAAACCCCTTGCTCAAATACTGCACAATCTCTTCCACTGACAAAGCATTGCTGATTACCTTTATCCCATCCTGAAGAAAGGAAAAATCATATTCCTCTTCCTGAATCTTACATTTGATCCTGCACATAAAGGGATACTTCATACATGCCACCAACAAATCCAGCGCCATATACTTGCAATCATTTAATTCCATATCCTGCCCGGAAAACATCTCCTCAATATCCTTATTGGCCTCGTTGGTCTGCCCAGAATATATCTTCATAAACAGACGCTGCTTCTGCCCCTCCGTTATTTCATAATTCTGCCGGATAACACCGTCCAAATCTTTATACTGGACAATCGTATTATCCCCCAGATATACGCTCTGGCTGCAGGCCTGGCAGGCTTCGATATACTTTTCATTCATACTGTAAACATCCGTCTCCACCCCGCTCATCCCAATACAAATTTTATACCGTATCATTTCCTCCGCCACCTGCTTTAACTTCTCCGATGCGGCAATGCCCTGCTCCGTACAGTATTTTTCCCCTTCATCCCGCCCGAACAGCAAAATAAAGTTGAACTGCAAATTCATATCGTCATATTCACAAAGCACCTCTTTACAGAATTCTTCAAAAATTTCCTCCCCGATATTCAAAAATGCATATTGCTCCGGCCAGGAATCCTCTCTGCCAGAATGGGCGTTTTCCCTTGTAATTGCAATACATATATATTTTTCAATATGAATCCCTACCGCATTGGTCTGGTATTCCAAGTCATACCGGTTGCGAATCCGTCCATGAACTATGTCATTGACAAATTTACTGCGAATATAAGGCAGTTCTTTCTCAAAAGTCTTCTGCAAATCTTTGTAATATTTACTCTCCTGCTTTTCCTCCCTGATTTCCATGCATATCTTTTTTACCAGCTGATCCAGCTTTACAAAATTCATGGGCTTTAACAGATAATCCGAGGCCCCCACCCTGACCGCCTCCTGGGCAAATTCAAAATTATCATAGCCTGTCAGAAACACTATTTTTAGTTTATCGTTTATTTCCCTCGCCTTAGCAGAAAACTGCAGCCCGTCCATCTGGGGCATTTCGATATCGGAAAAGAGCAAATCTGGCTGAAATTCCCCCACCTTTTCCAGCCCCTCCTGCCCATTCTGTGCAGTGGCCACCAACTCGCAGCCGTAGCTTTCCCATGGAAAGGAAGCCATCCCATCCACTATCATATATTCATCGTCTACCACCATTACACGAATGTTCATATTCATAACCATGCCCTTTCTCTCAACCTGCTCTTAAAGCCCCTGACAGAGTTCCCAAAAAGTCCGTTCGCATCTTTTGCCGCACACATCTTGTCACATTCATTTCCCTAAAAGTTCATTGTATTTCTTATAAAGCTTCTGCGGCTCTTCCTCATAGGGCAAATTCAGAATCACCGTTGTCCCTTCCCCCGCTTTAGACTGTACCATCAGTCCATAATTCTCGCCGTAAAGGAACTGCAGCCTTTTATGCACCGCATACATACCCAGATTCGTATGGGAAGCGTTTCCACTGCCCTTCTCCGCCACCGGCTCTTTTAACAGGCTATCCGCTTTCTCTTCTGTCATCCCCGACCCGGTATCCCTGACTATAATATTCATATCGTTCCCCTTGCGAACGGCACTGATAAACAACTCATTTTTGTTCTGGGATTTTTCAAAGCCATGAATAATCGCATTTTCCACAATAGGCTGCACCACCAGTTTGGGGATTGCCTGTCCAAGCAGCACCTCGTCAATATCATATACCGCCTCAAACCTATCTTTATACCGTACGCGTTGGATATAAAGATAGTCCTTCACATACTCCAATTCCTGCTCCAGCGTAATGATACTCTGCTTGTTGCTGATACTGACCCGCATAAGATTGCTGATAGCGCTGACCAGATTACAGATTTCCATTTCCCCCTTCTTAAAAGCCATCCAGTTAATGGCATCCAAAGTATTATATAAAAAATGGGGATTCATCTGCGACTGCAGCGTCTTAAACTCCATTTCCTTAGCCAGGATTTCTGCCTGCGTCACCTTCTGCATCAACTCTTTGATATCCTGAATCGTCTGGTTAAATACCACATTCATCTTCCCGATCTCATCCATCCTGTTTTCCGACAGCCTAACATCAAAATCACCCTTGGAAAAGCACTCCAACGCATTCGCCGTATCCTCAATGGGAGATACCAACCCTCTGGCCATCCGCATGCTGACAAGGATACCTATGGCTATCCCAAGCAGAATGAGAATCAGTGAAATATTCCTAATCCCCGCCAAATCTTTATTGATATACTCCATCGGTATCAGCCCAATCGTATTCCAGTCCGTCACATTGGAATGCACATAAACGGCAGTATATCTTTCCTTTCCCTCCTCATAAATAAAACTCCCCTTCGGCGCGGTCTCCTTTTGCATACAATCCATCAGCACATCATCTATCCTTCCGCTAATCACCGATTTTTTTCCATTCAGGATAATAGTACTCCCATTGCTTCCAAAACTCATACTCCCCGCCATTTTATCTATGTAATCCCTTTTCAGCCCTATACGCACATATCCGATCGGCGTATAAGTCTGCAAATCCTTTACCAGCTTAATCAAATGAAGGGTATCATCATCCCCTTCCCTATCCACCACGACCCATTTCCCCCTGGCCTCATCCGCCTTCCGAAACAGCCCGTCCTCATCTTCAATTTTCCGCTTTTGTGACCAGACGGAAAAATAATAACTGGCGCCATTTATCCCATATAATTCCATATCATTCATTGTCACGCTGGAATAGGACTGAATCATCATCCGCCGAATCTGCTTATTCCTGGAATAAAAAGAATCGCTCTCAATATTCACCTCCCCCGGCGCCGCATTCAGCTCCTCCTGAATTACCGGACTGTCCGCCAGGATTTCCATCTTATTGCTCATCAACGTCATATAATTATCCAACGAATTGGAAAACTGCTCCACCGTCTCACTGGTCTGCTCCAATGTCTTCTGAGATATAATCTCCGCAGAGTATATGTAAAAAAATACCACCAACAGCGTAACCAACGGAATCACCACCGCCAGAAAGCCAATCATCAACTTTATCCCAATCCTGAAATTCCTGAATCTTGCCAATACAGAAGCCATCCCCTACCCCCATTTCACTCTTGAAAAAGATGTGTGTCCTCATATTTTGTATGAAATTCTGCGAATACGGAAATCAGTCCATTACTAATCTGAAATTATATTCTGCGATAAAATAAATACAAGTATTTAACACCCAAATAAATCCCGTTAT
>Ga0073906_1003515_pt1 | contig 17510 bp, 18 predicted proteins | sample Inofromicrocosms_FD_65485 | JGI IMG/M metagenome (GOLD analysis project Ga0073906, IMG submission 65485) | Mouse cecum microbial communities from Vienna, Austria - Inoculum for glucosamine and mucus D2O microcosms | ecosystem: Host-associated > Mammals > Digestive system > Large intestine >... | reverse complement strand
CGTCGCGCTGCTCGACGGATGGCGTCATTGATGGCGTCGTTGGTGCCCTGGCCAGAGCTTCCGCCCTGCCCGGAGCCGTCCGTTCCGGTCTTCACCTTGTAGGTGCCGCCCCCGGTCGTGAAGCGCGGGTTTTCTTTCAGATACTTGGCGACGGCCTTCTCGAAGTCCAGCTTGTCATCCGCCTGCATGAGGGCGCTGACCTTGAACATGACATAGTCAAGATCCTCCTCGCGGACGCCCTTGGCGCGGAGCGCGTTGCTGTTCTTCAGGGCCGCCAGCTCAGCGAGCGCATCGTCGCGCTCTTTTGTGATGCTGTCGACGTTGGGCCTGCTTGCCGCCTGCTGGGCCTTATAGGTCGCGATGGCCTTGGACACTTCTTCCTCGCTCATGCCCTGCTGTTTGAAGTAGGACGCAAGAGCGGCCTTCTCGGCGCGTTGTGCCCTGGCGTTTGCAATCTCCTCGGCCTGCTGGAAGCTATAAGAGCCGCCCCCGCCATTGTTCCCGGCGCTTGCTGCCTGGCCGCCGTCACCAGTCCCGGCTGCTCCGCCCTGGCTGCCGCCAGCGCCGCTCTGACCGCCGTCGTCAAAGAGCTGAAGGTTGAAGCGTTTTTTCATGGTTTATTCCTCCGTTTTTATAGTGTGCGTGAACACGTTCCAGCTCATTGAGGCAGAGCCGTCCGGCCATAAAAAGAGCGCCCTGGCTGGGCGCTCAAATTATCAGTATCGTGTTGTCGTAGCTGTCCCGGATCCGGATGATCCCGATGTACCAGGTGTCGATCAGGGCCTTGCCGATGGCGTTCACTTCCTCCCACTCGATCCGGACGTCGCCAGGATCATCGAGGGCCTTGATCGTCATGCCTGCAATAGCCTCCAGCCCTTCGATCAGGGTGAGGGTGAGGGCGGAGACCGCAGCGCAGACGATGTTCTGGCCCGGCGCTTCGCCGTTGGCCCTGGGCGCGTGGCCCTGGACAGTTATGTGATGAAGATCGAGGTGTACTTTGATCATGTAGTGCCTCCTTCCATATCCTCACGGCGCTGACGCTCGGCTCGCTCTTTGGCGCGGTTCGCTGCCTTTTCCGCCTGCTCCGCCTGCCACTTTGCGTAGGTCTGAGGGCTGGGAGCGATTCTGCCTCTTGTTCTACCTGTATAGACACGTTCCATTTGAGTAGGAAGGTGCATAGTGTTACTGAAACTTTTATAGTCATCCATCAGCGCTTGATATTTACATTGAGCATTTACAATGTCTTTTTTATCGGCTTCTGCCTGCCGAAGAAGCTGAACTCTTTCCCGTTGTGCCCGCATAGCTGTTTCAAGTTGCCGCTGTCTTTGCGTGGCTTCATAAGTTGTGTATTCTTTGCCTCTGTACTTTTTCAGCGTAGCCTCGCGGGCGTTCTGCTCTGCAAGCCATTCATCCGAGTAAAGGCGTGTGCTTATGCCAGGAATAAAGGGGTAATAGGTGTGACGGCAGTTCCAACCTAAAAGCCCCGGCCCAGTCCCCAGGCCACAAATTCGCACTAAATCACGCTTTTTGTAGACTTTACCCTGCCACTCCATGTGTGAAGGACGGGCGCCCGCATGCCATGTCACTTCAAAATAGTCAGTTCCGAGGCGCTGGGCGTTCATGTCGGTTACTTTCCCGGCCAGCTGCCCGAATCCAGTCAAAAGCGCCCTGCGGGCAGCGACGTCGATCCGGTTATGCCACCCGCTTGCATAGGTAACGAAAGCGCCAATAGCATCACTAACAACAGAATCGCTTCGTAGCCCGGAGGCCGTTATCTGGCCGACCACCCGCCTGACCATCGTGTTATAATCATACGCCCCCTCAGTCATGCCGATGATCGCGTCATCCAGATAGCCATTGTAAATATCTGAGAGCGGGGTGAATACCTTGCCGCCGTGTCCATCGTCTATCATGAAGCCCATTGATTTTGTGATATTATAGAGCTCGTCGCAGGACTGATTGACAAGGGCATTGACGATCTGCTGGAGCTCAGGGTTCTGCTCATAGGGAATGAACTCCTTCCCGACTTGCTCGTAGAGTGACTTGTCACGAGTATATTCCCGCTCGATGACTTCCTCATAAAGCCTCCGAACCTCCGCTTCATCACCATCCACCGCCTTCCGGATCAGATCCTCGATGTCCTGGGTGCTGTTTCCCAGGATGATGAGGCGCTGAATCTGCCAGTCCGCTGCATCAGTGATAGTCCTGGCTTTTTTTATTCTCCGGACGATGTCTTCCATGATGTCAAGCTCCAGTTTGTGGAGCTTTTTTTCTATGCCTGCCGCCAGCAGGCTGTGGTAGCTCTCGTCCATAATAAACTCCTTGTAAATGACGAGAGAGACCCATTACAGGTCTCTCTTGTTGATAATGTCTTCAAGTGTTTTTCCCCTGGACAAATTGGTGCGCAATGTCGAATAGTTAATGTTCAGCTTTTTTGCCCATTCAGCCAGGGTTTTTGTTTCACCGTTATAGGTGATAAATCTTGAAGTGCTCTTATTATTTGCCTGGGTTTCTTTTGTCACCCAGCGGCAGTTTGACGGCTCATAATTCCCATCATTGTCAATCCGGTCAATGCTCAGGCTGTCATTATAGCCGCTGGAAAGCGCCCATTTTGCGAAAGCCTCAAAATCATGCTCCCATTCAGGGCATACCCTGATTCCCCGCCCATAATATCGGTTATAGGTCGCTTTTGGACAGGAAGGGCTACACCGCTGATTCATGTTATGCCATATCCCATAAAGCCTTGTACCCCACATACCATGCTTAAATCTCTTTTGGCCATTTTCTTTTGCAGTTACCTCCACCATAAAGCACCCGCAGGACTTGCTTTCGCCACTGCGCAGACAGCTGGCCCGGACATTCCTTATTGTGCCGCAGTCACACTGGCACTCCCAAAAAGCAGCTCCGTTGTGGGAACCTGCATAACGGAGGACAGTCCAGCGGCCGAAGCGCTGCCCCGTCAGGTCTATGAATCTGCCCATCCAGGTCACCTCCTCCGCTTAGCTCTTTCCTGGCGGATGCCGTGAACCTTGCCGAGCGAATAAGCGGCAGAGCAGAGCACAAAGTCCTCATAATGGCGTACACCTATAAGCTGCTCGAATATGTCTCCGATCTTGGTGCCGCGGAAGCCCTCCATCGGCTGACGCCTCAGGATGGCTTCCTCCTCGCTGATACTCTTTATCAAATTTTCATCAGTACATCTAATCATGCAAAAATCTCCTTTCAAAATTTTCTTGAAAGAAGCCGCCCTGCATGATATGATGTATTTACCACGAAGGCGACTTCTTGGTGTTGGTGGGTGTCCGTTGCTCTTGGTTGGGGAGCGGGCACCCGCTTATTTTTTGTCCAGTTCAGCCTTTACTAATTGAACGCCTTTATTGATGACTTCCGTTTTGCTCATTTGTAATCTGTCTGAGCATTCTTGAAGAATCTTGGCCTCGTCTGGAGTCAGTCTAATTTCAAGTCGTTCAGTTTTTTTATTGACTGTTGGACGTCCTGTTCTTGGGCTCATATTATCACCTCACTTTTGCCCGTACATATATCATATATTATGTGCGGGCAAAAGTCAAGCCCTTTTTACATCAAAATGTCGCTCGTTTGATCGGGGAGCCTCTGCTCGGCGACCTCTTCGGTTTCGCCCAGCCATTTTGCCCTGAATTCTGCTGGCCGCAGGATACCTGCCGCCAGCATTCTGAAATCATTCTCTAAGTTGGTGGCCTTATCCTCAATAATGCTGTCATCAAAATCTATCCTGATGTCAGTCTCCAGCACCAGCCCGGGGACGTTTGCCGTCTGGCCCAGGCGTATGATGCAGCGGATCAGATCTGTCAGAGCGTCGCCCAGGATGATCTCATGCTTCCGGATCGTCCGGTACATGTCAGAGTTTTCACTGATGACCTGGGTGGCCGTTACGACCGACCCACGCTCAAAGCGGTAATACTGAGTGCCGAAGCCGCACTTGAAGCTCAGCAGGTTCAGGTCGTTGTTGATGGCCTGCTCATGCTCCTGGATCCTGAGGGTCGGGTTGACTTCGTGCATGGCCTCCTTGGTGTCTTTGAAGTAGTCCTCCGGCAGTTGGTAGAAGACTGAGTCGTGAGGATCAAAGACCGGGGCGCCGTCCACATTGGTCAGCATCTCCGGCGAGACAAAGATCCGCTTCCGGCCCAGGGAGAACTCATTGGCATAGCTGTCATACTCCAGGTCGAGCTTGGCCAGGACGTCGACGCTGTTGGCAAAGAGCGAGATCCCCATCGGGTTCGAGTCGTCCTCGTCGACATTGTTGGCGATGTTCAGCTTGTCGATGACAAACTGGGGCTGATCGGATCCGGTCTCCACACGGGCCGCCAGGCCCTCAAAGTGGGGGATCTGGTTCCACTCCTCAGGCGTCAGCTCACGCCCGGCTCCGGACGTGCAGAGGACCACGCTGTTCTCGATGACGTACTGGAAGCCCAGAGACTCGCCGGTCGTTTCATCCTTCCAGGGTTCGAGCTTGTGGTGCTGGAACTGGGCATACTTTTTCCGCTTGTATGTCTTCTCAAAGACGAAGATGACCTCCGTGATCCGGGAATTCTCCCAGGCAGTCGGGAAGATGTTCTTCGCCACGACATAGTCCAGTTTTACCTCAGCATTGACCACACGGCCCTGGTCGTCGATCTCCATGTTGGTCAGATACGGAACATAGGCCACGGTGCCGCAGGCCGCTTTCCGCTCCTGGTATTCGTTGCCCTGCACGGTGAAGTTGGCAGCGGTCAGCACGCTCTCGACAAAGGCCGCCGTGGTCTCGTCTGCTATATTAAATTTGACGCGCTCATTCAGCAGCAGGTCGCTGATGTCCTCGCAGAGCTTCTTCGCCATGCTGAGGCTCTTCCTCTGGCAGCGCTCGTAGTTGCTGGCGCCGTGATAGACCCGGTACTGGTGAAAGTTCCGCACGTTGGATCTGTACCAGCTGTCCCATGCTGCAATCTTTGTGTAGAAGGAGCTGTCGATGGTGTCAATCCCCTTCTTTTTGAAATACTCGAAAATGTTCATTTAATGACTCCTTCCGGCTCCTCGTCTTCTTTATCCTGCACGGGGAGGAAGTGCTTCAGCTTTGACCAGAGGCCCATCACCAGGTAGCGGATGGCGTCCATGCAATGATCGGACAGCTTGACCGGCTTCTCCAGGCCCCGCTCAATACTCTTTTTGTCGTACTCGTACAGACCAAACTCTTCCCGGGCGTGTTTCTGTCCAGGGTCTATGCTGAGCATGTCAAAGGTGAGGAGCTTCTGCACCCTGGAGATGCCCAGAGCGACGTCGTTCTCAGCGTCCCGGATCAGGACCGTGTAAGACGTCCCTCTGGCGGCTCTCTTGATCTCCTCCATCAGGCCCCTGGCTGAGGGGTCAATGTAGACATAGAAGAGGCCGCAGCTGTATCGCTCATGAAGGTCATCCAGGAAGCCCACAAAGTCCCCAGCGTAGTCGCTCGGGCTTTTCTGGGCCCCAGTTTCCCGGCCGCTGTAGTAATACTCGGCCAGGCCCTCCAGCTTGTGCTTGGCCACGTTCAGCCCGGCCGCCTGGTAGGTGGTCGCGTTCTGCTGGCCATAGTCGACGCCCACGCCGATGATCTGAAAAGCGTCCTCTTTGGTCCGCCCGACGTGCCGGTCGCTGAACATGTAATAGATCAGCTCGTCGACGCCGATAGACTGGCCCAGCCAGAGCCAGCGCCACTGGCGTTCGTCCACCTGGCGGAGGATCTCCGCCGACTCCAGCAGCTTCCGGCCGATCCACTCGGGGGGCACGTCTCTGTAGTCCACATGAACGTGGACGCAGTCGGGGCGCTGCTCCATCTTGCGGGTCCATACGACGACGGGAGCGTTGGGGTTCTTCGGCGGGTTGTAAAGGTAGAGCATCTGAAAGCCCTCGTCGTTGCCTCTGATGAAGGTCGCCTCAATGTTCTGAAGCTCGTCCTCGCCTTCGCCCTGCTCAAAGAACTCGTTCACCTCGTCGATCAGCACCAGCTTGATCGGCTTGCTCTCGTCGATGATGCCCTTGGTGTCGTCGATGTTGTCGGAGCCGGTGAAGTATATCGTGTTCCCGTTCTCCAGAAACGTGATCTCCATCGGGCTCACGGTGATCTTGAAGAGCCGCTCGTCCAGGCCCAGCCGCTTGATGGCCCTCTTTATTTCCTTGTAGACCGTCTTCCGGAGCTTGTTGTGGCGCTTCCGGATGACGACGGCGCTGCCGTCGATGTCCTGCACGATCTTAAAGACGGTCTCGATGGCCGCCTCGCTGGACTTGGTCCCAGCTCTTCCTGATGTCAGGATCTTGTGAGTGTGCTCGTCATCGTTGAACACGTCCCAGAACTTCTCAATAATCAGATCACTGATCCGGATCTGGCTGTCGCTTTGTGTCATTGATGATCGTCACCTTCTTCACCTCTCCAGAGCCGCTCCCGAGTTTTGCCCTCAGCAGCTCCAGGCGAAGCCGTTGCTCCTCTGTGGCAGCCTCACCGGCAGCTCTCAGCATATCGTCGTATTGTTTGATCAGCCCCCGGAGGGAGTCCATCGCCCGGGCCTGGGCCTTCATGAAGTTGGCCTGCTTATCCCATGCCTCCTGGACCTCCCAGCGCTCGCCGATGACGTTGCCGTCTTTCTCCTCAACCTTCTCGACCGTCTTGTCGTTCTGATCTTTGACATAGGCGATCTTCTGGGCTCTCACGATGGCCGCAAAGGCCAGCTGTATCTGAGCCCAGAGAAGATCCAGGGGAGAGGAGTCAGCGGTCAGGCCGACCAGCTCCAGCGTCTCCTCCGGCAGATAGCGGGAGAAGAAGCCGAACTTCTCCGCGTGCTTATTCCCAGGGGGCCCGGTGGCGTTTTTGTTCCCGGGCTGGCCGCCGCGTTTCCGAGCGTTCGGTTTTTTCTTTCCCGAACGCTCGCTTTTTTCTCCGTCCCATTTATAGGTACACTTCCAGCGGCGGACGGTTCCCTCTGGAAGATCCAGCTTTTTCGCGATGTCGACGAGTTTGAGGCCCTGCCGGTAGAGCGCCAGGGCTTCGTCCGCCTTCGCGTTCTTCGCCTTGGGCACGACCTCACCACCTCCGCTATTCGTCGTTTTGGTGGCCATGAAAAAGAGCAGGCGGTCCTTCGCCTGCTCTCATCATTCCACGCTATCATAATAGCACATTTATTTTTGCAATGTTCGCCGACTTTTCAAAAGTCCTCCAGCGCTCGCTCGTTTTCTTCCCGGATCCGGCTGCTGGCGATCTCAAAATACTGATCAGACAGCTCCATCCCGATAAAAGACCTCCCGGTCCTGACAGCCGCGACGCCGGTGCTGCCGGATCCCATGAAGGCGTCCAGGACAGTGCCTCCCGGGGGACAGATGGCCAGAAGCCTCTCCAGGAGCTCGACCGGCTTCTCCGTCTGATGGAAGCGCTGCTTCGGGTTCACCATCGGGACATGATAGACGCCCGGCATGGCCTTGATGCCTTTGGCAGCCTTCCAGTCGATAGGGAGGTCGCCGTTGGAGCACCAGACCACATATTCGCAATCGTTCCGGAAGCGCCCCGGCTGGTTTCTGCTGGTGCCTTTGTCCCACACGATGACGCCCCGCCATACCCAGCCCGCCATCTGGACGGCGTCGGTCATTGCTGGGAGGTTCCTCCAGTCCACGAAGATCTCCAGGATCCCGCCCTCCCGAGTTTTCTGCCTCAGCTCGCTGCACACCCATCGCATGAAGGCCGTGAAGCTCCGCTGGTCCATGTTGTCACCGGAGAACGCTGGCAGCCTTGCGGCGCCGTCAAAGTCCCGGTCGGTGTACTTGGCGGTAGTGTTGGCTTTTCGGTCGCCTGCATGAGTACCGCCGCTGGAGTAGGGAGGGTCGCAAAGCACCAGGTCGACGCTGCCAGGCTCCACCTCCTTCATAAGCGTGAGACAGTCCCCATGTAAAAGCTGGATCACGATAACACCTCCCCCAGATGGATGACGCCCTGCTTCCTGAAATAGTAGGCCCTCCGTGGGCTGTAATTGATCAGCGCCGCCACCTTCTTCATAGACACTCGGCCTATGTAGAACTCCGTGAGGACGGTCTTCTCATTATCGTCAGGAAGCTGCTCGATCGCCTCGCCGATCTCGATGATCAGCATGGCCTTCTCCTGCATCAGCACCTCGATCTGGTGCTCCAGCTCGTCTACTTTGGCCATGATCTCCGGGAGCTTGTCCCTCGGTGAGGTCTGGACCTTGTCGAGGTCGTACCGGATCGCGCCCGGCAGCAGGCAGCTCCTCAGCTCTTCACACCGGAGCTGCTTCCGCTTGATGGCGTACTCCGTTTTCCGGATCCGCATAAGATAATCATAAGTCGCCTGCAGGTCCATGGTCATCACCTCCTCCCAGAAGACTGTCCAGAGAGACGACGATCTTGTCGGTCCCCAGGGCGAAGCCCAGCTCTCTGTTGGCGCCCCGGGAGCCCTCCCAGTCGGGAAGCTGCACCAGGACGTCAGCCTTGGCCAGCAGCGCCAGATCTATGTCCAGGAAGTCCTCATAACTGGCGCCCTCGTGTAGCACCCCGATCATCTCAGCGGGATTGATGACCTTGTAGCCCATCGCTGCCAGTCTGCCCCTAGCCGTTCTGAAGATCTCCTGATAGTTGTCCACGCCCGTGATCGGGCCGCTTAGATATAAAATCATGCTTCTTTCCATTCCTTCGCTCCTTTCTCATTATTCGCCCGATCGCCAGGTCAGCGGTCGGGTCGCTGTAGCCTTCCCTGTTCATCTCTGGCGCTTCTCTTTCAGTGCCGCCAGGAGTGCGGCCTGGCTCGTGTCTTTATGCTGTAGGGCCTGCATGGCCTCTTCGTCGACCGTGCCCTCGGCGATCAGGTGGTGGATGATGACCGGCTTCTCCTGGCCCTGCCGGTAGAGGCGGGCGTTGGCCTGCTGGTAGAGCTCCAGGCTCCAGGTCAGGCCATACCAGACGATCACGTGGCCACCCTCCTGGAGGTTCAGCCCATAGCCGACGCTGGCCGGATGCGCCAGGAGCACCTGGACCTTCCCGGCGTTCCAGTCCGCTATGTCCTGGGCCGTATTCAGGATCCTGGCGTCTTTGATCTTGCCCTGGATGGCCGCGAGGTCGTGTTTGTAGCTGTAGAAGACCAGGACCGGCCCATCCGTTGTGTCGATGATCTCGGCCAGGGCCTCCAACTTTGCGTCATGGATCCGGACGATGCTGCCGTCGACGGAGTAGACGCTGCCGTTGGCTATCTGGAGGAGCTTGGTCATGACCGCCGCCGCGTTCAGGGCCGCGATGTCCTCGTCCTCGATCTGGAGGAGCTGCTCGGACTCCATCGTTTTGTAGGCCCGCATCTCGGCGGGGGAGAGCTGCACCGGGATGATGTTGTCGATCCGCTCCGGCAGCTTCAGGTAGTCCGCCGCGCTCATGCTGATGCAGATGTCGCTGATCTTGGCCTCGATCTCTTTTTGTGCGTTCCGGTAGGGCTCCCACTTGTAAACGACGTAACCGTTCCGGGCCCCCGGCCGGAAATACTTTTCCCGATAGGCCCCCAGTGTCTTCCCCAGGCGCTCGCCCTGGTCCAGGAGGTACACCTCAGCCCATAGGTCCATCATGCCGTTGGGGCTTGGTGTACCGGTCAGCCCGACGACCCTCTTCACCAGCGGGATGACCTTCCGGAGGGCCCGGAAGCGCTTAGCCTGGGGGTTCTTGAAGCTGGAGAGCTCGTCGATCACGATCATGTCAAAGGGCCATCCCTTCCGGAGTCCCTGATAATACTCAGTCAGCCAGATCACGTTGTCGCGGCCGATCACATAGATGTCGGCCTCTGCCTTCAGCGCCCGGACCCGCTGCTGTTCGTTTCCCAAAACCTTCGAGATCCTCAGGTCTTTGAGGTGGTCCCACTTTGCGTGCTCCCTGGTCCAGGTGTCTTCGGCCACACGCTTCGGCGCTATGACCAGGACGCGGGAGACCTCGAAGCGGTCAAACATGAGCTCCTGGATCGCGGTCATCGTGATGACTGTCTTGCCCAGGCCCATGTCCAGGAAAAGGCCGATCCTCGGGATGTCGATCACCAGCTGGGTCGCTCGTTTTTGATAATCATGTGCTTGATACTGCATTTTGCACCTCCATCCTATAGCAGACCGTCCTGCTCGTCTCTCAGAGTTTCGATGAAGACCCTGGCGCTTATCATACCTTTGACCACTATGGCCGGGACGTCTCTCTTTTTGAGCTGCTCAATTTGCCACTCCTGGATGGCCGTCGTCCGTCCCTTGCTGGTCTTCAGCTCCACAAACCAGACGTGGCCCCCTGGCATGATAGCGATCCGGTCAGGCACTCCATCGTTGCCGGGGCTCACGAACTTCATAAATAAACCGCCCATTTCCTCGACTTGGGCCTTCAGATATTTTTCAATGTCGCGTTCTCTTTCAATGTTTTTCCTCCTTTGGTGCTCTGGTAACAAGAGCCCGAAACTTTTCTATATACGCCTATACGCGGGGGCGCTTTTCGCGGGTTTTATGCGGTGTTTACCGTAAATATAAAAACTCATAAGGTTTTAGTCGTTACCTCGTTACCACTTACCATGAAAACCTTGTGTTTACTGGCTTTTTTCTGGTAACGGCGCTGGTAACAATCGCCATTTTTGTCGTTCCGGTCGTTACCGTTTGGGTGCTTTACCCGGTAACGATGATTTTGATCTCGTTACCGCTCAGGGCGCTATCGTTACCGCTTGCACCTTGTAAAAACTCTTTGCTTGCCGTATTCGTTGATCCTTGCAGTCGCGCCAGTTCTTTCCCAGCCCGGGATCCTTGCCATTATGCTGACGATCTCGTCGCCGTCCCTCCGGGTCCATTGCTGCTTAGGCCGTCCGAAGCACTCACAGAAGACTTCCAGAGCGCAGACTCTCGCCCGCTGCATGGTCCCTTTCTGCTGTTCAGGCGCCAGGACATCCCTCTGGCGAAAATAGTCCAGACGCTTGTCCAGCTCCCAGCTGTACCAGTCATCCGGCAGCAGCGTCTCCAGGTAGTCGATCACTTGGCCCTCGCGTTCGTCGTACATGAGCGCTGCCTGCTGGGCTTTCGCCGCCTCTTTTTCCATTTCAGCGTCCAGGAAGCTGTCCTCGCCCTCCGCCGTGTAGGCCATCGCCTCGGCCCAGATCTGGGCGCGGGTCTCCTCGGTCATGTCCCAGACGCTCAGACGGCTGCCGCCGTTCACGGTCACGGGCCAGAAGCGCCGGTTGCCGGTGGTGTCCCGGAGGAAACCGGTGGTGCTGTTGGTGGTGCCGCAGATGATAGAAGTCCTCGGATGGCGTTCCACCACCCGGCCGTAGGCCGCCCGGTATTCATCCACCTGGCGGCTGAGGAAGCCCTTCATCACGTCGATGTCGGCCTTCCGGGTGCCCTGCATCTCGCCGATCTCCATGATCCAGACGCCCTGGAGCTTCTCGGCGGCAGTCTTGTCCCGGGTGTCGGCCAGACTGAGGGAGTCACTAAACCACACCCCGCCCAGCTTCCGGAGCAGGGTGCTCTTGCCGATGCCGGGCTTCCCGTCCAGGACCAGGACCGTGTCAAACTTGCAGCCGGGTTCCAGCACGCGCTGGATGGCTCCGATCAGGGTCTTCCTGGTGACGGCCCGGGTGTAGGGTGAGTCCTCTGCACCCAGATAGTCCACCAGCAGCGTGTCGACTCTGGGGACGCCGTCCCAGTCAGGCAGTCCCCTGATGTAGTCCCGCAGCGGGTTGAACCGGCGCTGGTCGGTGACTATGGCCAGGGCCTTCGTGAACTTGTTTTCAGGAAACTGGACGCCATACTGGTCAGCCACCCAGCCGTAGAGCTGGGCGTCGTCCGCGTCGCGCCAGTATTTGTTCGGGCGCTTCCAGGGGAGCCTGCCCTTGACCTCGATCGCTCCGGACAGCTCATTGAAGCGGATGCCCTGGAGCGCCGGGTGATTTTTCAGGATCAGCACGGCGTTGGTGATGTTTGACCGGACGCCGCCCTCCTCAGTGCGGTCCAGCTTGGCTTCCCAGTCTTCGTCGACCTCTGGCAGCTCTTCGCCGAAGTCGAGGACGGCCCTGGCTTTTGTATCGTTGGCCAGCGTGATCCTGGTGCCAGGGTCTTCTGATGCGAAGGCGGCCATCGCCTTGTAGCTTGGCCGCTCCCGGCCGCTCTTGTCCTCCTTGCCGTCGTCCAGGTCGCTGAACTTATGGATCCGGACGAGGTCGAAGGCGTTGCAGAGTTGCCCACCTGCCGGATCCGTGCTGTGGTTTGAGTAGGCGAAGAGCTCTCCGTCATAGACGACAAGGCCCGCAGCCGTGGAGCCCGCCGCGTAGGTGTAGCGGTCGGGCTTCGCCGTCTGGGTGTAGATGTCCGGCAGGAACTTGGCGATCGCCTCGGTGATGTTGTACGTCCGGCAGAACGCGCCGACGATGCCCTTTTTCTCCAGAGGATTCCCCTGCTTGTCTGCCTGGCGCTTCCGGATCCCGGTCATCCTGGAGGACTCCGGCCAGTAGCTCGTGTCAGTCCAGTCCGGGTATTCTGCCAGGACAGCGTCGGCCGATAAAAACGGCGCGTCGTAGTAGTTGAAGAAGGGCTCGACGCCGGTGCTGTTGCTTGGCCAGTACATGAGGCGCGTCGGCTGGAAGGTGGAGTCGTCAAAGAGGTCGATGCCGACCTTCTCGGCGATCTTCCTGGCGATGGCCTCGTATTCGTCCGGCGTGACTTCCCGATCCAGAGGCATGATCAGCCGGAAGCGTGGTGTCCCTGCTGAGTGCTTGTGCGTCGAGTAGACTGCCAGGGCGCTGTTGATCTCCAGGTTGTTCATGAGCGTGTCCCAGAAGTCAGCAGGAGGGAAGTCCAGGTCGAGGGTAAGGATCTGGCGGGCCAGGACGCTGCCGGTCTTTCTCCGGCCGTTTTCCAGATGCCCGCCGACGAAGCCGCCGATGTCCTTGATCCGGTCCTGCTGCTCCTTTGACATTTTCATGTACTCGGCGTGGGTCTCCGGTGTCTCCACGGACTTCGAGAGCCGGGCCAGAAGGGAGGACCAGAGGATCCGCTTGTTCTTCCATGCCGTCTCGAAGCGGCTCTTGCCGAGGGAGATCAGGAGCTCGCCGTTGTGCTTTATTCCGATGTTGTAGTCGGCCAGGTTCATGATCCGGGCCGTGTTGTCTTTATCGTTCATGCTTTGCGACCTCCACGTTCTTCTTCAGCTTCTCGGCCTCTTTCTCGGCGCCGACGAACCGCCTCTGATAGTCGCGGTAGAGAGTGAGCGCGTGCCGCTGCTGTTTCTTGACCTCTTTCAGCTGAGCCTTCAGCTCTTTGAGCTGCTGGCGGTAGCCCTGGCCGCCCCGCTTGCAGTAGGTCTTTACATACCGCTGGAGAGTGTCAACCTGCCGGGCCATCTTGTCGATCTCAGGCTGCAGCTCCGTTGCCTTTGTGTGGTAGTTTACGGCCTGGTTGGCCAGATCGCTCCGGCCGTCCATGAGGGCCTGGGCGCGTTGACCGCAGTGCTGGACGACGACGGCCCGAAGCTCGTCCTGGTGCTCGTAGTCCTCGTCGATGATGCTGAGCAGTTTCCGGAGTCGGGTTGCATCGGTCGGGAAGAACGCGTCCAGCACGACGGTCATGTGCCCCATTCCTTGGTGGAAAGTGATATTGATAATTTTCTGATCCATCGGTTCCTCCTTGCTGGTTTATTGCCAGATGTCCGGGGCCGCGAGGGCCCCGGGATTGTATGATCAAACGATAAGGAAAGCCGGGCGGACGCCGATGGAGTTCGAGGCGTCCCAGCCGTCGGCATCGCCATTGGGGCCGACGGGGCAGAAGCCCGTCGCCGACCCTTTCCTCTTGTTCTGGAGCCAGCCCCATTCCCAGGAGTTGTCCCGGAAGGCGATCCGGTTTTTCCGGTCCTTCATGAGCGGCCACTGCTCGCAGCCGTCCGGCTCGAAGTAGTTGGCGTCCTCTTTCCTGAAGATCTCACCGAAGAAAGGGATCCGCAGCAGGTCGCCGTTGTCGAAGGGCTGCATCCGGTCGCGATATTCCGCGAAGATTTTCAGCACCTCCTCGCTCTGGAGCGTCTTCCTGAGGTCGCTGGCCTCGTAGCCGCCCCGGTTGCTGTCTTCCGCGTTCATCGGGTAGGCCTGGTCGAGATACTGGTCCAGAAGGAAGAGGGCGCCCGCCTGGGTGATTTTTTGGCAGGTTGCGGTGTACTTGCTGACATGGATCTGGTCCCCGACCATGATCTCCAGGCCCTTCGTGTTGGTCTTTCTGATGACTTCGATCGGCTGATTGCTCTTGTAGATAGGCATTTGTGTGTCCTCCTTAATCTTTCTTGTAGAAGGGCGTCTCATAGGTGTCGCCCTTTAGTGGGAGCCCCTCGGCCCAGTCAATCGGCTGGGCCATGATGGCATTGATCCTGCCGGGGGCCTCGGTGTCTGTGTTCGGCACGTCGACGATCATCTCGTCGTGGACGTGCATCACGATCTTGTAGCCCAGGGCGCTGACCCTGGTCATGGCCACGGCCAGGCAGTCCCTCGCGGTTGCCTGGACGATGTTCTCGACCAGCTTCCCGCCATAGGTTTCGGTCTCTCCCCATTGCTTTGTCTCCTGGTTCACGCCCATGTAGGTGATGGAGAGCCGGCCGGTGTAGTCGTCCTGCTTCAGTCTGGTGTCCCAGTAGCAGAGCTTCCGGCCGCTTGGCAGCTGGATGAAGAGGTTCCGGTTGATGTAGCTGAAGGCGATGCCGTGGGCCAGGCGGACGGTCCGGTGCTCCTGGATCGCCGTCTTTGCTGCCAGCTCGCAGGTCCTCCAGAGCTTCACGACTTTGGGATTGGCTTCGCGCCATTGATCCACGACGCTCTGAAGCTCGTCCTCCGGGATGCTGCCGCCTTTGTCCATGCGTTTCATGGCGCCGACGCCTCCCTGGTAGCCGCAGGCCAGCACGGCGACCTTGCCCTTCTGACGGAGGTGGCTGTTCTGTCCGTGCTTCTCGACCGGGACGCGGTACATCATAGACGCGGTCTCGCAGTAGATGTCCTTGCCCTGCCGGAAGGCCTCCAGGGTCCATTCCTCGCCAGCGATCCACGCCAGGACGCGGGCCTCGATGGCCGCGAAGTCGCTCACAACGAAGCGGCAGCCGTCCGAAGGGATGAAAGCCGTCCGGATCAGCTCGGAGAAGACGAAGGCCGTCTCTCCGAAGAGCGTGGCCAGCGTGTCAAAATCTCCGGCAGCAGCCAGCTCACGGGCCAGATCCAGGTCTGGCAGGCTGTTTTTGGCGAGGTTGTGCGTCTGCACCAGGCGCCCGGCCCATCGCCCTGATCGGTTAGCCCCGTAGAACTGGAGGATCCCCCGGAGGCGGTGATCCTGGCAGACCGCCGTCAGCATTGTGCTGTACTTGGCCACGGAGGTCTTGCCGAGGGCGGTCCGGATCTCCAGCATCCTCCGGACACTGTCCGGGATGTCTGTCTGGAGCGTGGCCGCGATGGTGTCCTTTGTGACGCTGGTCATCGTGACGCCCTGCTTGGACAGCCATTTTTTAAGCTGGGCCAGGCTGTTTGGGTTGGCCAGCCCCGTGAGCACCTTGGCCTCTTCTTGTAGTTCCTGGCGCCGCTGGGTGTCATATTCGACGATCTTCTCGACCATCGGGATGTCCAGCTTCACGCCGTTGTCGTTCATGTGCTGATCCAGAGCCCAGAGCTGCTGCTCTGACTCCGGCGTTTTGTATATGTCCAGCTGCCTGAGGATCTCCTGCTCGGTGACGACGTCCTGCCGGTTGTATTCGATGAAGAGCTTCCACTTCGCGGGGTCGTGCGCCGGAAGGTTGCGCGTCCTCTGCCCGTTCGTCCGTGTTGGTTTGCAGGGCTTTGAGAAGAACTGGATCAGGGCCTTGCCCTGGGGGTCCTTCAGCTTTTCCTCCGGTAGTCCCATAGCGATGCCGACGTCTGCCAGGTTGCCCGGCAGGCCCAGGGTGAGGGCCTTGATCATCGTGCAGCGCCATTCTTCCGGAGGCATTGCCGCGCCGGTCCACTTGGCCAGGCACGTCCGCTCGAAGTTCGCATTGAAGGCGGTCTTGATGATGTCCGGGTCGGTGAGCGCTTCGCGGAACTCGTAGAGCTCCGGGTCGAAGTCCCGGTCGACCGCGAGCGTGTCGATCACATGGACCTCCGCCTCGTCGTCGAATTTATAGCCGATCAGCAGGATGTCGAAGTCGGGCGCCTCCGTGTAGGCGTAGACGCCCGACCCGGCCAGATCCACGGAGCTGTAGGTTTCAATGTCCACACCCATGACTCTGTGCATCTGTTTTCTCCTCTCTTAGAAATCGTCCTCGTCGTCCTCGTAGCCGTCGCCGAAGTCAGTCTCGGCAGAAGCACGGGCAGCGCCCAGCCGCTCGTCATCCTTGAGCTTCTGGATGTTGTTCAGCCCGACGCCGACGCCCTTGTTGCCGTTGGTGTTGAACGGGTAGAAGTTGATCGAGGCCCGGCCCCAGCTGCCGCTGTAGACTTCGTCCGGGTCGAGGATCTCGTTCAGATCCTTGTCCACGATGCCGGGCTTCTGGGTGCTGTTGGCGTTCAGGAAGAACATACCCTCATACTCCGGAGCCTCGTCGGCCCGCTCGTCGTCGCCGTCGCGCAGCGGGAGCTTCAGGCTGCCGGGCTTCTTGCCGCCCCACTTGGAAGCGATGCCTTCCTGGATGGCCTCGTCAATCGCGGCGCGGATCTTCTTGACGGTGGCCTTGTCCTCCTTGGGGATCAGAAGGCAGACGCTGTACTTCGCGTCCTGGCCGGTCTGGAAAGCGCGGCTCTTGAAGATGTTGACATAGGAAAAACGGACTTTACCGGTAATGACTTTAGTGCTCATGATGTTATCCTCCTTAAAATTGCGGGACGTTCTCGGCGTCCTCGGTGTTGTCGAAGTCAGCCTTTGCTGCTTCGGTCGTGTTGATTGCTTCGCGCTTGTCGCTCTCCGGGACCAGGACGGGTTTGCCTGCCGGTTTGATGATCAGGTCGCCCAGGGTCGTCGTGAGCTTTTTCTTGCCGACGAGCTTCTCCATCGCAGTGATGCCGTAGAGCTTGCGCTCGTAGAGCATGGCCTCGTCATAACCGGCAGCCACCAGAGTCTCGGCCACCTTGACGTCGTCGGCATACTTCCGGTTGCTCCGGCCCTCGACGAGCTTCCAGCCGTCGAACTGTTTGCCCGCCAGAGCTTCCTCCAGGGCGTAGGCCTGGATGTCGCTGGTCCACTTCTGGATCTCCTCGGCGCGCCTCAGGACCTCGCCGATCTCCTCGTCCGTGAGGAGCGGGGGAGCTTTGAACTCGTCCTTTGCCAGCTCCAGATTGTACTCGGCCCGCTTCCGGCAGACCGCCTTCGCCGGGCACCAGCGGCACCAGTCACCGCAGGCGGTGTAGTCGGTGCCGTCCATCGCCATCCGGGCTTTCGGTGCAACGTCTTCCTCAGCCCAGAGCAGCAGCTCTTTCAGAGGGATCTCCTCGCCGCTCACATGGTCCAGTCTGGGCTGGATGATGGTCGTCCGGACAG
>Ga0073906_1003511_pt1 | contig 17551 bp, 19 predicted proteins | sample Inofromicrocosms_FD_65485 | JGI IMG/M metagenome (GOLD analysis project Ga0073906, IMG submission 65485) | Mouse cecum microbial communities from Vienna, Austria - Inoculum for glucosamine and mucus D2O microcosms | ecosystem: Host-associated > Mammals > Digestive system > Large intestine >... | reverse complement strand
AAAAAGATGAGAGAGAGAAGTTTCCCGAGGGCTTTTCTCTCTCGTTTTGATTTTGGGCCGGCTTAATTTTTTTATAAAAAATACCATTAAATTATTCAAAAAGTATTGCCAAAGCGAGTTTTTTGTGCTATCATTAATAAGTATCACACTGTAGACTTGGGTGGAATGTGTTGGTTTAGGAGGTGGCGTCGATGCGAGTAGCTATTACTCTGGCTTGTGGTGAATGTAAAAATCGTAACTATATTACGACTAAAAACAAAAAGACCACGCCCGACAGACTGGAAATTAAGAAGTATTGCCCTCATTGCAAGACTCATACTAGTCATAAAGAAACCAAATAATTAGGTTTAACTGAAACATTAAGGATGTGAGCGAATGGCAGACGTTGATGCTAAAGCGGCAAAGAACAAAGACGAAAAAGGCAAAGGTGAAAAACGCGCTGAGGCCAGACGGGCTGAGGTTAAAAAAACGGCTGATAAGCTCGCCAAAAAAAATGCCGCCAAGCCCACCGGCTTCTTTAGGAGCGTGAGCACGGAGCTGAAGAAGGTGCATTGGCCGGACAAGGAAAAGGTTGTTAAATACACTGGTGTGGTTTTCAGTGTGGTGGTGGTTTTGGGCGCTGTTATCTGGGTGCTGGACACCGCTTTTTCTGGCGTTATAAGCCTGATTGTTGGCTGATAGGGTGACGCTGATGGCTGAAAACAAAAAACAATGGTTTGTCGTGCACACCTATTCCGGCTATGAAAATAAGGTTAAGGAAAATCTGATTCGGCGCACCGGCACAATGAATATGGAAAATTATATTTTCCGGGTGATTGTGCCGATGGAGGATGAAGTTCAGGTGAAAGACGGCCAACGCAAGGTGGTTAAACGCAAGGTTTATCCGGGCTATGTGATGGTTGAAATGGTTTTAACTGACGATTCATGGTATGTGGTGCGCAACACCACCGGTGTGACAGGCTTTGTGGGCACAGGTTCCAAACCGGTGCCGCTGGCTGATAATGAAGTGCAGATGATTTTGCGCCAGATGGGCTACGAAGAAGCTGTTCTGCGTTTGGATTACAGCGTGGGCGAAAAGGTGCGTGTTATTGACGGTTCCTTTGCCGGAGTTACCGGCACTGTGCTGGAAATTAATCAGGAGAAAAACCGCATTAAGGTGCAGGTGGATATGCTGGGCAGCACGGCAACCGTGGATTTGGACAATCTACAGCTGGAAAAGGTTGAGTATCAGTAAAAAGCTGATTGACAGCGAGGATTGCCACAACAAGGTTTGCGCATCGCAATGGCGGTGTGGAAATATAATAAGTTTGGGGTTCTCTTGGGCGGCCGGCAGGTTCGGCGGCCTGAGTTAGTGGGAGAGGCCGGCTAGGTTGGATTGGAGCCGGCGTCGCCATACCACATTTTTATCGAGGAGGTGTCTAAATTGGCTAAGAATGTCGTAGCAGTTATTAAGTTACAGATTCCAGCCGGTAAAGCAAACCCGGCGCCGCCCGTTGGCCCGGCATTGGGTCAGCACGGCGTCAACATTATGGGCTTTTGTAAGGAGTTTAATGAAAGAACCAAAAATGATGCAGGGATGATTATTCCCGCTGAAATTTCGGTTTACGAGGACCGTTCTTTCACTTTCGTTCTGAAAACTCCGCCGGCCGCAGTTTTGCTGAAAAAAGCGGCGGGTATTGAAACTGCATCCGGTGAGCCGAACAAAAAGAAAGTCGGCAAGGTGACCAGGGCGCAGGTGCAGGCGATTGCCGAGCAGAAAATGCCTGATTTGAACGCTGCTTCAGTGGAAGCCGCCATGCGTATGGTGGAAGGCACTGCCCGCAGCATGGGCATTACAGTTGCTGATTAAACTGGATTTTTTGATACGTGGGAGGCCCGCAGGGCCGTTATACCACCAAGGAGGTTTTGAGAATGCCAAAGCATGGCAAAAAATATAGTGATATTGCAAAAAGCTATGATCTGACACAGGTTTATGAGGTTGAAGAGGCCTTGGCGCTGGTTAAGAAAAACGCTAAAGCCAAATTTGATGAAACCATTGAGGTTGCTGTTCGCCTGAACCTTGACCCTCGCCAGTCTGACCAGCAAATCCGCGGTGCAGTGGTGCTGCCTAATGGCACTGGTGTAACCCGCCGGGTTTTGGTTTTTGCCAAAGGCGATAAGGTTAAGGAAGCTGAGGCTGCTGGCGCTGATTTTGTTGGCTCTGAGGAGCTGGTTACCAAAATTCAGGGCGGCTGGTTTGATTTTGACGTGGCCATTGCCACCCCGGATATGATGGGTGTGGTTGGTAAAATCGGCCGTTTGTTGGGTCCCAAAGGCCTGATGCCGAACCCGAAAACCGGCACCGTGACGATGGACGTTACCAAGGCTGTGGCTGAGGTTAAGGCTGGTAAGATTGAATATCGTTTGGATAAGGCTGCCAATGTGCATGCGCGTATTGGTAAGGCTTCTTTCCCGGTTGAAAAGCTGGTTGAGAACTATCTGACTTTGGTTGATACCCTGATTAAGGTTAAGCCGGCGGCTGCTAAAGGCCAATATATCAAGAATATTGCCGTAACATCCACTATGAGCCCGGCTGTGCGGATTAATATCCTGAAGCCGTTAGGTAAATAGGTAAAATTTAATAAACTCTTTGCCCAAGACAGTCGGTGCAATAGCTTAAATGCCAATTTTTGGCAACCAACCGAGGCAGAGGCTTCACGCGTTGCAATTTTTAGCGCGCCCGGCTCTCTGTTTTGGCAGAGAGCTTTATTAATTTTCATATTAAGCTTGCTTTTTTAAGCTTTGCTTGAAAGGCTGCTTAAAAATATTTTCTCACAAAATCAACCTGATAAGGAGGTGTTTGGATTTGACTAAGAAACCGCAGATGATTCAAAAGGAAGAGCAGGTTACTCAGCTGGAGGCCTGGCTGAAGGAAAATACCGCCGTGGTGCTGGCAGATTACCGCGGCCTGACCGTGGCTGAGGACACCGCTTTGCGTAGCGAGCTGCGCAAAAATGATATTGGCTATCACGTTGCGAAAAACACATTGATTAAACGTGCCGCTAACAATCTGGAAATTACCGCTTTGGACGAGTATCTGAACGGCCCCACCGCTTTGGCTTACGCTGCTGACCCGGTGGCTGTTACCAAGATTTTGTCCAAATTTGCTGAGGAGCATAAGGCTCTGGAGCTGAAAGCTGGTTTGGTGGATGGCAAGTTTGTGGACGCTGAGGAGATCAAGGCTTTGGCCAAGATGCCCAGCCGCGAGGTTCTGTTGGGCCGCTTTATGGGCTCTATTCAGTCCTCTTTGTATGGCTTTGTGCGTGCCGTGGACGCTATCCGCGAGAAGAAAGAAAACGGCGAGCCTTTGGTTGCCGCCGCTCCGGCCGAAGCTAATGCTGCCGAAGTTAATGCTGAGGCTCCGGCTGCTGAATAAATAAAAAATAACAAACAAAATAAAATATAGAAAGACGAGAGGTGTAAATTCCTATGACTAAAATTGAAGAAATCATGCAGGCCATTGAGGAAATGACTATTCTGGAATTGAATGACCTGGTTAAAGCTATGGAAGAAAAATTTGGCGTAAGTGCAGCTCCGGTTGCTGTTGGCGTGGCTATGCCTGCTGAGGGCGGCGCTGCTGCTGCTGACGAGCAGACTGAGTTTGACGTTATTCTGGCTTCTGCCGGCGATAAGAAAGTGAACGTTATTAAAGCCGTTCGCGAAATCACCGGTCTGGGCTTGAAAGAAGCTAAGGCTCTGGTTGACGAAGCTCCGAAGCCGATTAAAGAGAAAGTTTCCAAGGACGACGCTGAGGCTGCCAAAGCTAAGTTGGAAGAAGCCGGCGCTACTGTGGAACTGAAATAGTTCAAATCCAAACCAAAAATAAGAGAGGTGAAGTGGCTTAAAGCTGCTTCACCTTTTTGAATACAAAGATATATTCATGCTTGAAAATGTAAAAATCGCTGGCTAGCGCCCGATAACGCCAAATTCCTTGGCTTTTACTTTTGCCTTTAGTTTCGCCGAAGTTTTTTACTAAAATGGCTTTTAGCAGAAAGCCGCGCTCCAAAAACAGCTGCATACAATGAAATCCCAGGGGCACCACCTGACTATTAGCATATTTATCGGCAATGACGATGGCGCAATAACGATTTTTTTCTAAATGCTGGGTGGTATTTTCAATCACGGCGGCCAAATCCGCTAAAAATTGCTCCAGGGTGGGGGCGTTGGCTAAGTCGGCCGGACTGTCGGAAAAATGTATAATATCCCAATATGGTGGATGCAGCAACACAAATTGGAATTGTTTAATGCTATGTTGGGCCATTACCTCCGCTAGATTAAAGTTGCGGCTGTCGCCGGTTAGCACCAAACTGCGGGTGTCGCCGGCCGGCTCGCTGGCAATGCGCTGGCGGGCGGCTTCGGCCACCTGAGCTTGCAGCTCCAACCCCACGGCGTTGCGCCCCAAGCGTTGGGCCTCAATCAGGGTGGTTCCACTGCCCAGGAATGGGTCCAAAACCCAGTCCTGCTGCTTGGTGTAGCGGCTTAAAAGCTGGTGGGGAATTTGCGGGATGAAATTGCCGTGGTAGTCTGCCGTGTGGGCGCCGGAATTGTCCCGCCGGTCAATCAGCCAGAGGGAATCGGTGATTATTTCCGAGTAATCCCGCCAGTTCTGCATATCAATATCGTTGTATTTAGCCAAGTTAAAACTCCTTTTGCAGGCAGTGCAGATATTCCGTGGTGGATTTGGCAGCAATGCGGCGGTTTTCCTCGCGGTCCGCCTGAAAGCGTTTGTATTCAGTTTGGGTATAAACACTGTACGCGCCGTATTTGGACATTATGCGTTTAATATCCGGCAACGACATCAAGCCCTCATTGTTGTAGCTTAAAAAGATGTATTGGAATTGAGCCTGGGCGATTAAGGCCTCAAAAGCATCCAGCACCGTCTTTTTGGAGCAGAAAAGGCTCTTTTGGGCGGCAGAGTCGCGCAGGCCGGTTTTGCCGACAAGCGTGGGATTGTCATAGCGGGCGATGGTTTCCAGAACGTGATAATTGCTGCAATATTGCCGGGTGTTGTAGGGCGGGTCCAGATAAAGCACTTCGCCGTGCAGGCGTTGGATTAGCCGGTTAATATCTTCATTGTAAACCTGGCCGGCGGGGCCGGGGATAACGGGCAACAGCTCCAGCTTAAACTCGCGCTGGGCCGCTTTTTTGATATGCTTCAAAAAGGCCCCGTAAACGGAGGCTGTGTTGGCATATTTATCAATGGAGTTTAACAGGCTGGCCAGAAAATAAAAATAAGTGGCGCTGCTGATAGCGCCGCTTTTTTTTAGCTCCTCCAGCCGGGTGCGAATAGCGTCGCATTTTTGGCCGTTTTGGTCGGTGAAGTAATTGCGGCCGCAACCGGAGCCGGCGCAGTAGTTCTGGTAGATGAAGCCGGGCTGCGGCGGCAAGCTGTTCAGCTCGGCCAGCAGCTGCTCGTCCTGCGGTCGGCTATTCGGCCAACTGTTCTCCAGGTAATGCTTGTTTAACACATAGGCGTAATATTGAATATCATTGGCGATTACCGTGCAGCCGCGGGCCTTGTAGGCGGCGCCCACCACGCCGGTGCCGGCAAAAAGGTCGGCAAAGGTGTAATTATCCGCTGGGTTTAGGCCGCAAACCTGGTCAATCGTCGTCTGCAAAAAATCCAGCAGCGAATATTTGGAACCAATGTAATTCATTACGGCCTGTCCTCCTTGTTTCACACTCAAAATTGCGGTGATTTAAACCAGTTACTTAAAATAGTATAAAGGTAAATGCCTGAAAAGTCAACTGTTTACTTTTGCAAAAATCTTGAAGCGGACAGGTTGAATTTTAGCCTTGCTTGTGATACAATAAATAGGTGTATATATTTAAGTTGAGGAAGGGTTTTTTTACGAATGAGCAAAAAGGAAACCACGCCGGAGGCTCCGCGCAAAGACCGCACCGGTTGTTTGATTAAGATAATTATTGTGTTGCTGGTGGCGCTGCTGCTGGCTTTGTTGGGTTTGCATTTTTATATGCAGCGGGCCGTTAATGATTTGGTGCCGGAACGCCCGGAGGATGAGGAATATCTGCAGGGACGGATAAATGTGCTGGTGGTTGGCACCGACGCGGAGGAATATGACTCTGGCCGGGCGGATAGTATCATTGTTTTCAACCTGGATTTGGACAACAAGCGGGTGCATGCGCTTTCCATACCACGGGATAGCCGGGTGGATATTCCCGGTTATAAGAATAAAACCAAAATTAATCATTCCTATGCCTATGGTGGCATTGAGCTGACCAAGCAAACGGTGGAAAACCTGTTGCACGTGCCGATTGATTATTATGCTGTAACCAATTTTGCCGGCTTTGAGGATATTGTGGAAACCGTGGGCGGGGTTTATATCGACGTGCCTATTCGGATGCGCACGCACACTTGGTATGGTGATATTGACCTGCAACCGGGCTATCAGTTGTTGGACGCTAAGCAGGCCTTGGGCTTTGTGCGCTATCGCTACGACGCTGGCGGCGACATCTCCCGCGGCAAACGCCAGCAGCAGTTTTTGAAAGCGGTGTTTTTGCGGGTGATTGAGCCGCAGAACATTATTAAACTGCCCACCCTGTTGCCGCAGATTATGGAGCAGGTGGAAACCGATTTAACCACGGCTGATCTGTTGGCTATGGTGGAGCTTTTTAAGGATGTGGATTTGGAAACCGCTTTTGTGACGGAAAGCCTGGCCGGGCATTCTCAAACCATTAGCGGCGGCAGCTACTGGATTGTGGATGAGGAAGCCCTGCCGGAAACGGTGCAGCGGGTGTTTTACGCTGAGCCTCCGCAGGAGGAGGTTGAGGGTGAAACGGAAGCCCAGGACGAGGAGGGCGGGAGCTTAAAACAGTTGGAAGGATAGATTTGACAATGCAAACAGGGAATGAACACTCTGGGCATCGCGGACGTATGCGGGCCAGGATTGCTCGAACCGGCTTGAAATCATTAACAGAACATGAGATATTGGAGGTTCTGCTGTATTATGCACAGCCGCGGGGCGATACCAATTCGTTGGCGCATCGTTTGCTGGATCGGTTTGGCTCTTTGGCCAGAGTGCTGGACGCGGATCCGGCCAGTTTACAACAGGTGGATGGAGTTGGCCCCAGCGTTGCGTTTTTGTTAAATTTTTCCGCTCAGCTTTCCGCACGTTACTTTCAAGATAAAACGCAGGCTCGCCCCATTTTTGGTTCCAACCGGGCCTTTGTTGCTTATATTCAAACGCTTTTTTTGGCGGAAGTGCGCGAGGTTGTTTATCTGGTGTGCCTGGATAACAATATGCGCCTGATTAATTGCCTGAAGTTGGCCGAGGGCGCGCGGGCGGAGGTGGCTATTCCGCTGGATGAGGTGGTGCGCACGGCGGTCAGCCAGGGCGCTCGCAACGTGGTGTTGGCGCATAATCATCCCAGCGCTCGCTTAAAGCCCAGCGACGCGGATTTGCGCCTGACGCAGCAATGCCTGGCGGCGCTGGCGTTGGTGAATATTGAATTGCTGGACCATTTTATAGTTTGCGGTTCGGATTATTTCAGCTTTGCCGAGCATAGCTATATGGACGCTATGCGAAAATCGGTTGGGCTGGTTAATCCGGCTTGATTTTATGGAGAAATTTTTATGGTACAATTTGTGCATTTACATAATCACAGTGAATATTCCCTGCTGGACGGAGCGGCGCGTATTAAGGAGCTGGTGGCCAAAAGCGCTGATTTGGGCATGCCCGCGGTGGCCGTTACCGACCACGGCAATATGTTTGGCGTGTTGAAGCTTTACGAGGAATGTAAAAAGGTAAGCAAGGAGCGCGAGGCACAAGGGTTGCCGGGCATTAAGCCCATCATTGGCTGCGAGTTTTACGTGGCTCCGCGCTCGCGCTTTCTCAAGGAGGGCAAGGAGGACAAAAGCACGTATCACCTGGTGCTGCTGGCGGAAAATCAGCAGGGCTATCGTAATCTGTGCAAATTGAACGCAGTGGCCTATCTGGAGGGCTTTTACTACAAGCCGCGTATTGACCGGGAAATCCTGCGTCAGCACAGCGAGGGCTTGATTTGTCTTTCTGCCTGCCTGGCTGGCGAGGTTATCCAGTCCTTGCTGGAAAATGATATGGAAGCGGCTTACGCCATTGCGCAGGATTATTTGGAGATTTTTGACCGGGACCATTATTTTATTGAGTTGCAGGATCATGGATTGGATGAACAACGGCTGACCAACCCGCAGCTGATTAAATTGGCCAATGATTTGAATATTGGCCTGGTTTGCACCAACGATTGCCATTATATCAACCGGGAGGACGCGGAGTGGCATGATATGCTGCTTTGCGTGCAGACGGGCCGCCTGCGCAGCGACCCTTTGCGGATGCGTTTTCCCAACAGCGAGTTTTATTTGAAATCGCCGGAGGAGATGCAGCTGCTTTTTGGCGAGTACCCGGAGGCCTTGGCTAACACCGTGCGCATCGCGGAGCGTTGCCAGGTTAATCTGGATAAGCACGACCAGGTGGATTTGCCTGTTGTGCAGGTGCCGGAAGGCTACGATTTGGAGACCTATCTGCGTTATCTGTGCGAGGAGGGCATCAAAAAGCGTTATCCAGAGGTTACGCAGGAGCTTCGGGAGCGGTTGGAATATGAGCTGGATATTATCATCTCAATGCGCTTTCCGGGCTACTTCCTGATTGTTTGGGATTTGATTAACTTTTGTCATCAAAACGGGATTCGGGTGGGGCCGGGGCGCGGTTCGGCCGCCGGTTCGCTGGTGGCCTATTGCCTGGGCATTACCAATATTGACCCCATCCGCTACAATCTGATTTTTGAACGCTTCCTGAACCCGGAGCGCGTCAGCATGCCGGATATTGACACGGATTTTTGCGTGGTGCGCCGGGGCGAGGTTATTGATTACTTGGTGGAGAAATACGGCGAGGACAAAGTGGGCCAAATTGTCACCTTTGGTACGATGAAATCCAAGCTGGTGGTGAAAGATGTTGGCCGGGCCCTGGATATTCCTATCCCGGAGGTGAACAAGCTCACCAAGCTAATTCCAGACGATTTGAAAATGACCCTTGCCAAGGCCTTGAAAGAATCGGCGGAGCTGAAAGAGCTTTATGACAACGACGAGCGCGTGCGCGAGCTTTGGGACATCTCTACCAAATTGGAGGGCATGCCGCGCCACACCGGCACTCATGCGGCCGGCGTGGTGATCGCGCCTGCGCCGGTGGTGGATTATATGCCTTGCTTTAAGATGGGCGTTAATATTTTGACCACCCAGTTTGAAAAGGAGCAGGTGGAGGAGCAGGGCCTGGTTAAGATGGATATTTTGGGCCTGCGCAACTTAACCGTGATTGGCGACGCTTTGAAGAATATTAAGCAAAGCCGCGGTTTGGATATTGATATTGACAACATTCCCCTGGACGACCAGGCTGTTTACGAAATGCTGAGCGCCGGCGATACCGACGGCGTGTTCCAGCTGGAAAGCGACGGCATGCGCACTTATTTAAGGGCCCTGAAGCCGGAGCGCATTGAGGACATCATTGCCATGGTGGCGCTTTACCGCCCCGGCCCGTTGGAGGGCGGTATGGTGAACGATTTCATCAAGCGCAAGCACGGTGAAACTAAGGTGGAATATCCTCATCCGATGCTGGAGCCGGTGCTGGCGGAAACCTACGGCGTGATGGTTTACCAGGAGCAGATTATGCAGGTGGCCAGCACTATGGCCGGCTTTACGTTAGGCCAAGCCGATGAGTTGCGCCGCGCTATGGGTAAAAAGAAGCCGGAGGTGCTGGCGGCCAAGCGCAAGGATTTTTTGGCGGGCGCGCTGCAAAAGGGCGTTTCCGAAAAAACCGCTAATGAGGTTTTTGACTTGATGGAGTTTTTCTCCGGTTATGGCTTCAACAAGAGCCACTCTGCGGCCTATGGCATTGTAACTTATCAGACGGCCTGGTTGCGTTGTCACTATGCGGCGGAATATATGGCGGCCATTCTCACCAGCTTTATGCAAAGTGCGGACAAGGTGACAACCTATATTGAAGCTTGCCGCAACGCTGGGTTGGAGATTTTGCCGCCGGACATCAATCTTTCCTACACGGACTTTTCGGTGCATGACGGCAAGGTGCGCTTTGGTTTGGCGGCTATTAAAAACGTGGGCCGGGAGATTATTAACCAAATCATTGAGGAACGCAACGCCAATGGCGAGTTTACCTCGCTGACCGACCTGTGCAGCCGGATTGCTTTGAACAAGCGCATTTTGGAAAGTTTAATCCGCTCCGGTGCGCTGGATAGCCTGGGCGGCAAGCGTTCGCAGTATCTGGCGGTTTACGAGCAGGCTTTGGAGTTGGGCCGTCGCTTTGCGGAGCAGCAGGCCTCGCAGCAGCTTTCCCTGTTTGATTTTGGCCTGGAGCAAACGCAGGCGGTGGAGGTTGAGCTGCCGGCCATTCCGGAGTTGGAAACAATGGATTTGCTGCGGATGGAAAAGGAAAGTATTGGTTTTTACGTAAGCGGCCACCCACTGGACGCCTACACGGAAAAACTGCGGCCAATCATCAACCACAAATTGAGCGAAATCCCCGGTCTGAAAGACCGTAGCTTTTTGCGCATTGCCGGTTTGGTTATGCAGAACCAAAATCGTTTGACTAAAAAGGGCGATAGCATGGCTATTTTCACCCTGGAGGATAAGCTGACCAGCGTGCGTTGCGTTTGCTTCCCCAAGGCTTATGTTGACGCCCGGCAGTATCTGGTTGACGGTACGCCGGTGCTGGTGAACGGACGCTTGCAGGTGGAGGACGAGGGGCGTTTCTCGGTGATTGTGGAGGCTGTTTACGGGCTGGAGGGAATGGACTTTTTGGAGGTTCCCAAGGGCCAGGAGCTAACCAACCGGCCCCAGGAGGAGGACGGACGTTATCCGCGGCGGCGGCAGGCTCAGCAGCCGGCTGTGAAACCGCACGCCATTGTTTATGTGCGGGTGCCGGACGAAAGTTCCCTCTCTGATATTCGGCGGCTGGCTAAGGATAAGGGCGGCATGCTGGAAGTGGTGCCGTATTACAACGATATTCGGCGTTATCAGCGCGGTTTGGGGCTGCAAGTTGATAATGAGGTTGTAGATTTATATAAAGTACATTTTGGCGAAGCGAATGTGGTGGTGAAAGTCCAATAGAGCGGTGAAAGCCCAAGAGCACCTCACAAAAGGCTGTTTGTCTCGTCAACGTACTATTAGTACGTCTCCTCGTTGCTCAGCCTTTTTCCTCGTATCTGAGGTACTCTTGAACTTTCACTAAATTAGTGCTTGATTTTAATATTTTTAGGAGTTATAATTAAATATAGTATATTGGGTAAAATAAAATTTATAGATAAATAATTGGAGGTATCTTAAATGGCAGAATTAACAAAAGAGATGGGTATTTTGGAGGTTGTGCAGCAGTATCCGCAAACCGCCCCGGTGTTTATGAATTTTGGTATGGGATGCTTGGGCTGTGCGGCGGCGCATTTTGAAAATATTGAGCAGGGAGCTTACGCCCACGGCATTGATGTGGACGCTTTGATGACTGCTTTGAACCAGGCTGCGGCCGAGGAGGCTCCTGCCAATTAAAACAAGCTGAAGTTGCGGTGCAGTTCTTTTTGGCTGCACCGCCAAATTTTAATAAACTTACGGGAGGGAAACACGATGAAATTTTTTATTGACACCGCCAATGTGGAGGAGATTAAAAAGGCCAATGATATGGGGGTTATCTGCGGTGTGACGACCAACCCTTCGCTGATTGCCAAGGAGGGACGCGATTTTAAGCAGGTGATTGCGGAAATTGCTTCTATTGTGGACGGCCCCATCAGCGGCGAGGTTAAGGCCACCACCACGGAAGCGGCCGGCATGATTGAAGAGGGCCGGGAAATTGCCAAAATTCATCCCAACATGGTGGTGAAAATCCCGATGACCGGCGAGGGCTTAAAAGCGGTTAAAGTTTTGGCGGCCGAGGGCGTTAAAACCAACGTTACGCTGGTGTTCACCGCGGCTCAGGCTTTGCTGGCAGCCAGAGCCGGTGCCACTTTTGTTTCGCCGTTTTTAGGCCGTTTGGATGATATTTCCGTGCCTGGTATTGATTTAATCCAGGACATTGCGGATATTTTTGCCTTGCATGACATCCAGACGGAAATTATTGCGGCTAGTATCCGCCATCCCATTCACGTTATTGATTGCGCCAAGGCGGGAGCGGACATTGCCACCGTGCCTTACAAGGTGTTTGAGCAGATGTTGAAGCATCCGCTGACCGACGCTGGCATTGAAAAATTCCAGGCGGATTATCGCGCGGTTTTTGGCGATTAAGCTAAACTAAATATTTCAGTTGTTAAGGCGGCGTTTTTTCAGAATGCCGCCTTAAATTATTAGCGAAGCAACAGTGCGCTGCCGTTCCCGTTGAAAACGGCGGCGATTGTTCCTAAAAAATTCTCCTGATGTTCGTATAGATTTCACATTCATATCTTATGCTATATTTAAGCAATAACACAAAAACATAAATAGACAAAAGACACAGGAGGAGATATATGACTGATTATCAAAAAAGAATAGGTTTAATAGGCTTGTCAGGCATGTTGGCGGTGCTTTTGCTTTGCAAGTTCTGCCTGTCTGTTGGCGAGGCTAGCGCGCTGGATTTTAGTAATACGGTTTTGGTTGGCCAAATTGAGGAGCTTGAGGGCAGCCGGGCAACTTTGCAGCTGGGGCGTTTGCGGGTGCAGACGCCGCCGGCCAAACCGGATGATGATGATAAACCAGGTGAAAGCGAGCCGCCCGTTAAGCCGGGAAATGGTGAAGAACCGCCGGCCAAACCGGATGAAAAAACAGATGGTTCCGAACGGGTTATGCAGCTGCAAAATCAGGGCCGGGCTCAGGCCACCACCATACCGCAAACAATGGAGAATCCCTCCACCAGCGTTTTGCTGCTGAGCAATGATACGGAAGCTAAGGGAGATGAAGCGGGCGCGGACAAGCCCAATGAGCTTTACAGCTTTGAGTCGGACGAGGATAGCCTGACGCTGGATTTGGCTGGGGTGGAAATCAAGGTGGAGGAGCCGTTGAAAACGCGCTCTGGTTCATTGGCTGAACTGGCGGTGGGCGATGTGCTGGAAATTGAAATTGGCGAGCAGGGAATGTTGCTGCTGGTGACGGTGAAAAACGTGGCGGCGCAAAATGCGCTGGGTCAGGTGGAACAGGGCACGGCGGCCAATCTTTTAACGGAGGATGAAGTGGTGCGCTCGGAAACTTACACCAGCAAGGGCGATGACGAAAACGCCCTGCGGGTGTCTGGAGCCTCGGTTTCGTTGGAGGATGTGCAGGTGAACAAGCAGGGCGGCGCTTCCTCTAACACGGAAAACGGCGATTTTTACGGTATGAATGCGGCTTTGCTGGCCACTGACGGCGCACTGCTGACTATTAGTAAGGCGGAAATTTCATCTGACGCGCCCAACGGCAACGGTGTTTTCAGTTATGGCGAAGGCACGGTTATTTCCATAAACAAGTCCAGCATTGAAACGCTGGGGGATAATTCCGGCGGTCTGCAAACCACCGGCGGCGCGACTATGAACGCGGTGGATGTGCAGGTGAGCACGGCGGGCAGTTCATCCGCCGCTATCCGTTCCGACCGCGGCGGCGGTACGGTGAACGTAATTGGCGGCAGTTATCGCAGTAGCGGTTTGAACTCGCCGGCGGTTTACTCCACGGCGGATATTACCGTGATGAATGCCGAGTTGACGGCGGAAAATTCTGAAGCCCTGGTGATTGAGGGCAAAAATGCGATTAAGCTGCTGGATTGCCAGGTGAGCGGGCAAATGAGCAGCACGCAGGGGGCCAGCTCCGACGAAAACGTACACAATGTGATGATTTATCAGTCTATGTCCGGCGACGCCGAGATAGGCACTTCCGAATTTTCTGCGCAGGGCGGCCGGATAACCAGCCAGAATGGCGATATGTTTTACGTCACCAACACTCATTGCCTGATGACGCTGGACGGAGTGGAGCTGATTGACGAAAGCGAAAGCGGCGGTTTGCTGCTGCGGGTTTGTGGCAACAGCGGCCGGCGCGGTTGGGGCGTTGCCGGGGCCAACGGCGGCCAGGTGGAACTTTTGGCTAAGCACCAGCATTTGGCTGGCGACGTGCAGGTGGACAGTGTTTCCACCCTCAGCTTGCAACTGACCGAGGGCAGCGTGCTGACCGGCGCAATTAATATTGTGGAAAATGCTGCCGGCGGCGAGGCTGTGCCGGACAATGTGAGCGTCAGCATTGCCGAGGGTTGCGCCTGGAACCTGACCGGCGATTGCACTATCAGCAGCCTGGAAAACGCCGGCACTATCAATTTTAACGGCCATACGATTACGCTGGCTGATGGGCAGGTGTTGCGGGGTTAAGCTATTGTCGTGTAAAACACGTCAATAGTCGTATTTAAGATGATGTACTAAATTATCATCTTCGTTTATAATTTATAGCGGAGTTTATTGGCGATGGATGGACTGACGTTTGCTGAGCGGCTGACGGAATTACGTTTGCTTAAAGGCGTTTCGGCACGTGATATGAGTTTGGCATTGAAACAAAATCATAATTATATTAATGCGATAGAGAATAATAAAAACTTGCCCTCTATGAAAAATTTTTTTGCCATTTGTGATTATTTGGGCATTACGCCTAGCGAATTTTTTGCGGTGAAAGTTAAAGCGCCAGATAAGGTGAAGAAACTAACTGATTTGGTTGAAAGATTGCCAGCTAATGATATTGACTTGCTGATTAATTTAGTAAAAGAATTTAGATGAAAACAAGCAGCCACCTCGAACGAGGTGGCTGCTTAAAATTTTGTTGCAATTTGAAAAATAATATGTTATACTGTCGATAAGAAAGAGTCCGGTTTTAATGGCGGTTGGCCCTCGACAATCTATCGTACACATACGGAGTAGGAGAGGGTTTAGTGCCCTCTCTTATTCTTGCAAGACGAGAGGGGGTGGTTGTATGACCTTTTTGGAAGTGTCCGCTTTACTTATACTGTTAATTACAGTTGCGGATTTTGCCATAAGACACAGCAACAGAAAATAGCCGCCTCCACCCCAATGGTAACGGCTATTTTTATTAGCTAACGAGGGCTGACCCCATTGAGGTCGGCTCTTTCTTTATTTATTATAACGCAACCGGTTTGGATTGTCAAGGAATTTTTAAACTATGATTGCAATTTGAAAAACGCCGCTTTAATTTAGGCTTGCATTTTGTTTGGCGGTGGTGATATAATATAAAATAGGTAAGGTGGAAAGGAGCGGTTTGCGTGAACACCAATTTAGCTTACAAAGAGGAATATGTCAAGGAGGAGTTGATTAACGGCCAGATGGTGCTGATGCCGCCCCAACCCTCAATTAATCACGTAAATGTTATTAACAATATTAGTATTCTTTTTGGAAATTTTCTTAAAGGCAGAACCTGTCAGTCTTTTCCGGATAGCGCCGCTGTTTTTTTGACGGAAAAGGATTACTTTGTGCCGGATTTTATGGTGGTTTGCGACCCGGACAAGGTTAAATATAACGGTGTGTATGGTGCGCCGGATTTGGTGGTGGAAGTGCTTTCACCGTCCACAGCCAAGCGCGACCGCGGCTACAAAAAGCAGGTTTACGAGCAATGCGGCGTGCGGGAATATTGGCTGGTGAATGTGGCGGAAAAATCGGTGGAGCAGTATTTGCTGGCGGAGGGCCGGCTGGAGCTGGCCGAGGTTTACACACTGCCGCCGGATTATCTGACCGAGGAGGAAAAGGAGCCGTACATTACGGAGTTTAAATGTAGCTTGTATGACGATTTGCTCATCAAGCTGGAGGACGTATTTGACCGGGTGAAATAAGCAAAAAACAAAAGGGCCGACCCATTGAGGACGGCTCTTTCTTTATATAAGGCGGTGGGTTTGGATTGCCAAGATAAAATTACTGGTTTGTAAATAAATCCGCATGTGTGCCTGTACGAACTAAATAAAGCTCTTCATTATTTATGCGATAAATCAAAAGCCAATCAGGAGAAATATGGCATTCTCTCTCGCCATTATGATTGCCGGTTAATTTATGGTCACGCTGGGCGGGGTTAAGTTGGGCCGGCATACGCAGTATATCAATAGTTCTTTGTAGCAGTGATAAGTCATAGTTGCGTTTTTGGCATAATTTTAAATCTTTCTTAAATTTGTTTGATGAATTAAGTTTTAGCATTGCTTAATCCTCCAACATGGCAGCCAAAAAATCTTGTGTGGAGCCGGTGAAGTGTTCACCTGTGCCACAATCAATCATTTCCTGAACCTCTGCCATTGCTGCCAACGTATCTTCATTTGGTTTATTTGGGTTTGGTTCATCAGGTAAAACCGCGCCCTGTAAATAGGAAACAACGTAAAACAGCTTGTTTTCCGGCACTTGGTCAATAAGGATTTTGGCTAATTCGCGGTTGCTCATAACAAAACTCCTTTCATCTGTATATTACAATATTAGCATGATTAATCTTTTGTGTCAAGGGCAGGGGATGAAAACAAAAACCACTTTCATTTGAAAGTGGTTTTTGTTGTGAAAGGAATCAAAAAGTGAAATTGTGGAGCGGGCAAAGAGATTCGAACTCTCGACTTCCACCTTGGCAAGGTGGCACTCTACCACTGAGTTATACCCGCATATCTGGTGCCTTGGGGCGGAATCGAACCACCGACACGAGGATTTTCAGTCCTCTGCTCTGCCAACTGAGCTACCAAGGCAAAATTGGCGACGCAGATGGGGCTCGAACCCACGACCTCCAGCGTGACAGGCTGGCGTTCTAACCAACTGAACTACTGCGCCAGGTAAATGGTGGACGATGACAGGATCGAACTGCCGACATCCTGCTTGTAAGGCAGGCGCTCTCCCAGCTGAGCTAATCGTCCACATTGTCATCATTGCCTGATGACTCAAGGGTGACGGCGTTACTTATTATATCACTAAGAGAAGCGTTTGTCAAGCACTTTTTTTAGTTTTTTGAAAACTTTTTGTTTTCTGCAACACCGCAACCATTTTTTTGCCGTCTTGATTGCTCAGGGCAATTAACGATTGCTTGATTATTCTACAACACTTTGCTGCGTTTGTCAAGCACTTTTTTAAAAATAATTGTAAAATTTTACAATTATTTTCAATCGCAGGCCCAAAGGCCGCCCTCAAACGCTTAAAACGCTTGAGGGCAAAGGGCGGCCAGCGGGCATTCCTGGCAGTTTGGGCGGCGGGCGTCGCAAACCCGGCGGCCGTGCCAGATAAACCAATGGTGCGCTTTGGCCCAGTCCGCCTCCGGGATAAGCCGGCACAAATCCGCTTCCACCGCGTCCGGCGTTTTTCCCTGGCTGAAGCCAAGCCGGTGGGCCACCCGAAAAATGTGGGTGTCCACGGCCAAAGCGGGCAAACCAAAGCCCACGCTCAGCACCACGTTGGCCGTTTTGCGGCCCACGCCGGGCAGCCGCACCAGCTCCTCGCGGGTGTGGGGAACCTCGCCGTTATATTCATCCAGCAGCAGCCGAGTGGTGGCGGCAATGTTTTTGGCTTTGTTTTT
>Ga0073906_1003501_pt1 | contig 17593 bp, 17 predicted proteins | sample Inofromicrocosms_FD_65485 | JGI IMG/M metagenome (GOLD analysis project Ga0073906, IMG submission 65485) | Mouse cecum microbial communities from Vienna, Austria - Inoculum for glucosamine and mucus D2O microcosms | ecosystem: Host-associated > Mammals > Digestive system > Large intestine >... | reverse complement strand
GCTCCTTGCCGTTGATGAAGAATTTGCCGTTGCGTTTCTCGAGGCTGTTGCCTTCGTATGTGCGTATAACGCGCTCATACAGCGGATAATTGGCTTCGGTGAGATGCAGGGTGCTCCCCCTTTTCGGGATCCATATCTCCCCCATGTTGTCGCGTTTCCAGTTATATGGCGCGTTGTAGGGGAATACGCCGCTGAGATCGAAAAGGCCTGTTTCGCTTTCGCGCATCGGCGGCTGAACAAGTTCCGGCCATTTATCAACAATCCCTTTCATCTCATACGTCAGAGGCACGTCGTAGTACCAGATACCGGCCTCCTTGTCCTGGCCCGCATTCTGGGTGAAATCCTCGCCTCGTACGCCAAGGTCCATCAACCGCGACGCATCTATGGGCGTACGGCTCGCTATCACATAGTTGTACTGCACGTTGGTAGGCTCCTTGATGGGTTTGCCGTCGATGAATATGGTGTCGTTGACAATCCTGAGTCGTTCACCGGGAAGTCCTATGGTGCGTTTCACATAATTCTCGCGGCGATCCACGGGACGCCATACAACTTCGCCGAAGCGGTCGGGATTCTTGCGTATGTATTCCGCGGGGTCGGCGATGCCGTTACGTCGCAGCTCGTTGCTGATCTGGTAATAGTCGGGGTTCTGTATCTTAAGGGCCACGGTGTCGCCTTGCGGATAGTTGAACACCACGATATCGCCGCGTTTTATGCTGCTCCATCCCGGCATACGGTGGTATTTGAGCTGCGGGTTCTCCACATAGCTCTTGGTGTTGAGAATGGGCAGGGTATGCTGTGCGAGCGGGAAATGAATCGGCGTCTGGGGCACCCGCGAGCCATATCTTGTCTTGTCTACCCATAGGCGGTCGCCGACGAGCAGCGACTTCTCGAGGCTCGACGAAGGAATCTCATACTGCTGGCCCACGAAGCCGAAGATGAAGTAGATGAGCACCAGAGCGTAGACGATGGCGTCGACCCAGGCCATGACGGCGCGTGTGACACCTTTCTTGTCGCGCCACCATCCCCAGGGCACGAAGGCCGTGATGTAGAGGTCGATGATGATGAGCCATCCGAAAAGTAGCCATGGATTGCCCATAAGCACCACCCACAGCAGGTATATCGCCGAGACGATGCCGAAGCGCACCCAGCGCGAGGGCTTTATCTCGCGGAGCCGTTCCTTGAGCGGTTTGCGCCCGGAGTTCTGATGGCCGGAGGAAGAGAATGATGTGTTGCTGCGATTATCGGAAGTCATAACCTGAAATATCGGAGAGGACATCCTGCATGGAATGGATGCCATGGTTATTTACGAGCCATTCGGCGGCGATGACGGCGCCGGTGGCGAAGCCCGAGCGGTTTTTGGCGCTATGGGTGATGGTAATGTCGTCGGCGGGAGAGTCCCAGGTGATGGTATGTATTCCGGGCACCTCGCCGCTGCGAATGTGGTCTATGGGCAGGACACCGTCGGGGGTGCACTCCCCTGCCGTGGGTTCGGCCCACGAGCTGATGCGGTCGGTGGCGGCCACTATCTGCTCGGCCAGGGTCACGGCCGTGCCCGACGGATGGTCGAGTTTATGCACATGGTGTGTCTCCACCATGCGTGGCCGGTATTCGGGGAAGGCATTCATGATGCGTGCCAGCTGACGGTTGACGGCCATGAATATGTTGACGCCCACAGAGAAGTTGGAGGCCCATATCATGGAGCCGTCGAGCTCGCGGCATATCTTTTGGGCCTCGGGCAGACGGTCGTTCCAGCCAGTGGTGCCGCTCACCACAGGGACACCCTCACGCAGACAGCGCACCACGTTATCGAAGCCTGTTGCCGGCGTGCTGAACTCTATGGCCACATCCGACAAGCGGAAAGCCTCGCTGTCGAAGTCATCGCGGTTATCCTTGTCGATGCGTACGCTGACCTCGTGGCCGCGGCCTGCGGCTATCTCTTCGATGATATGGCCCATCTTGCCATATCCTATCAATGCTATCTTCATTTTAGAAACCGAACGCTATGTTGTCGATGTACATGGTGATACCCTCGGTGCCCACGAAAGGCTCGCCGCAGGATGTGGAGGCCATCACGAGCACGTGTGTGGGCATGGTGCCCACCGGTGCCCATCCCACTTCCTTGACAGGCACAAGCTTCCCTTTGGAATTGTAGCCGTAATATGCTTTCTCGCCGTTAAGAAGACCCATCCATGGCTTGTAGAAAGGCTGGCGGGTTATGTCGCCGTAATGGATAGGAAGCTGATGACCTTTAGTCCAGGCCACGGAACGGGAGTAACGTTCGCGACCTGTACCCACGCGCTGGGCGTAGACGTTGCCGTTCTTGTCTTCCCAGCGTTTCTGCAGCAGACAGTACACCTCGGCCTGGTCGCGGCCGCTGATGGTCTTCTTGCGGCTCATGCCGGTGCTGCGCACACGCGTGTTGACCGACGGCATGTCTATGCGGAAATCATATACCAGAGCCTTGGGGCTCTTGTTGTAGGGTATGCCCATCGACATCTTGGAGAAAGGGGCGCTCGTGGAGGATATCGGCTCGTTGACACGGCCGAGATAGATAGTGCCCGCCACCATCACATCCATATTGATGACGCCGAGCACTTTCACGTGTTCCATCTTGGTCTGCAGCTTGGCCACTTTGCTGCCGCCTATAGTGGCCGGCTCCACGGTGTTGCTGGCCTTGACGATGCCCGACACCTTGGCATAGACGTTGCTGGTAGCCCATGGTGTGCCACCCTCCGGCCGGTAGGCCACATTCCCCTTGATGTGTTTGGTTGGACCTATGGCATAGACACGCTTCGTGTCGCCGCCAAGGACTTTCGACTCTTCGATATCGCGGCTTACCCACTGAGAGAAGTCCGCGTAATTGATTTTCTCAAGACGAAGGGCCTGAGCCCCGGTGGCTGTCACTAATGCCATGACAGCCAGCGAAAGTAGTTTATTCTTTGCAAACATGCTGCAAAGTTACGAAAACTTTTTTATTTCTTGAGAAAAACAGGCCGGTGTGCGGTCAATGTTTGAAAGAATCGATGAAATGTCTGGCCCACTCGGAGCGTTCGGGAGTGGCCATGACCACGGTGGTCACCTGCTGGTCGTCGAGAGGAAGGATAAGGATAGTCACATCCATGTTCTCCAGTTTGCCTGTAGCCTTGGCGCCTGCCACACCGGCAATCTTCACTTTCTCGGTCTTAGCGTCGGTGAGCTTGTAGTTGGTGGCATAGCTGCGCACCTTCTCGAAGGCTATCTTCTGGTTGAGTCCCACGGCCTCATTCTCCATCGAAACCCCGAAGCTGGCGTCGGGATACGTGACAAGAAGCTTGGAATCCTTCTTTACCACGGAGCCTGCGGGAATCTCGAACTCGAAGCCGCCGTAATCGAGGGGTATGTACCAGTGGGCCGACTCGAGAGCCGAGTCCTTGTCGTTGTCTTTGATGCCGGAGGTCTGGCTCTGTGCCAGTGCCGGAAGGGCCAGTATGAGGGCCATGGCCAGTGTTATCAGCTTTTTCATATCCTTGGTGTTTTATGTTTCGTAACCTGTGTGTATCTCCGATTATTGACGTATATGTCTCTGATTATAATATATGTCTCTGATTATAAATGGAAAAAATGGTTTAATTGTTCAAGTGTGTCACAGAAGCGGCGTTGGCGGCGATGATATCCGTGAGGTCTTTGTTTCTGACGTTCGAGAGGTTTTGGATCACCTGCTGAATGTCGAGCGACGAGTCGTCGGTTTCTGCAAGCAGACGGTCGTCGGGAATCTCGCGGAGGGTGTCGGGGTTGAAAAGTGGGCCCAGCGATAGCCAGCATCCGGCTCTGAGGAGTTGTTGGGCAGTAGCCGGTTTCTTGCGGAATCCATGTATTATCCATGGCTGCGTGGGTCGGAGGTCGCGTATCAGGCCGCAGATGATGTCCTCGGCTTTCACGCAATGAACAATCAGAGGCTTGGCAAGCGACTCGGAAAGTTCTATAAGGCGTTTGAACACCTGCAGCTGCCGGAAGAGCATTCCTCCACGCCCCGAGAGGTCCACTCCCCCCTCGCCTACTGCCGCGAAACAAGGGAGTCGCAGAAGTTCTTCCACACGCTTCCATGATTCCTCCGGCACCGGGTCGACAGTGTTCCAGGGATGTATCCCCACGCTGTAGAGCTGACCGTCGGCAGGAACAAACGTGCCGAGGTCGGATTGCGACACATCGATGATGCCTAAGGGCTGCGGCGCCGCATGATGGGTGTGTATGTCAAGAATCATAAGCAATAGTTCAGTTTCAGTCAGCTTTTGTTTTTTGCGGAAGTGGTATCGGCTTTTGGCGGCACGGGGTCATAACCGGAGCCACCCCACGGGTGGCAGCGCATGATCCTTTTCAGAGCCAGCCAGCCTCCGGATATAATGCCGTGCGTCATCACGGCCTCCACGGCATAGCGGGAGCATGTGGGAGTATAGCGGCACGACGGCGGCAGCATCGGCGATATGGCTGCGCGATAGAAGTATACGGGCAGCAGCGCTATATGCCGGATGATGATGCGCACGTTCATAACTTCTTCATGAGCCGGGACATTATCCCCTGCATTTTTGTCGCCACCTCGTCAAAGGGCAGTGTGTCGTTGTGGAGATATACGAAGGCCATCAGGATACGGGAACCCTTGTCGTCGGCGGCCACGGTCTTTAGAAGCGGCAGACGGTTCAGCCGGTAAGCCTCGCGTATTCTGCGGCGCATCAGCACCCTGTCGACGGCATGGCGCAGCTTCTTCTTTGGCACCGTGACCATCATCTGCACAGGGCCTATGCGGTCGGGCACCTCGTCGCGGAACGAGGCCGACAGCTCCTCGGAGCTTATCTTGCGCCATACGCATCGCAACGGATATTCATAGATGCTCTTGCCCCCGGCGAAAAGTCCTTCCACAAGGGTGCGGTGCCGCAGGCGCTCACCTTTCCGGAACCGCAGCTCGTGTGGCCTGTCCGTCTTGACAATATCCGTTTCCTCTGCATTCATCCTGCAAAGTTAATAATTTCCCGACGGATAACGAAAGGGGAACGCTAAATCGCCGCGCACCAAGAATCAATCCTGCCTGTCAAGCTGGTTGTTCTTAGGGTCGGGCTCTTTGTCGGAGTCAGCGTAGGGGTTATTGTTCAGCTGGCTCACGTCCTCGCGTGTCTGCACCTCGCGTTTCAGACGCTTCTCGATCTCGTGCGCGCTTTTGTCGTCGAGCATGGGATAATTCTCATAGAGCACCTCCTCGCCGGGAGTGACTTTGGATATGCTCGCCTCAGAGAAGTAGCTCAGATTGTAGAGAGAGGGGAATTTCTCGCGAAGATAGTCGTGGATGTCCTCGGAAACACGGTCGATGTGGCCGTCATAATAGCACCGGTAACTGTCGGAGCCGCCGAAGCTTACGATATACAGCTCTTTCATAATTCAGTCCTTTCTTTGGTTACAATAATAGAAACAAAAGAATGAGCTGTATGTTTGCGCTTAGGTTGACAGATAAGGATTCCAGGATGTTACATTGCGGAGTCGTCGGTATCGAGTCGCAGATTTCGGAGGAGACCTTTGCGGCGGGCACGTAGGAGGGGAGACCTAGGGTAAAGCTTCCCGAGGAGACGTTCGGAGGAGGGTAGCGGCAGGGGCGGCACGTCAGCCGGAGGAAGGGCGGAGAGAGTGCTGCCGTCGCATAAAGGACATACCGCGAGGCAGCAGTCGCAGCCGAAGAGCGTGTCGCGTCCGCGAGGGGTATTCATGGCCTCTATGGCCGCCGGGTCGGTCCACGGGCCGCGATGCTCTATGGTGAGATATGATATGCAGCGCCGGCAGTCAATGGTTGCATCGGCACACAAGGCTCCCGAAGGACAGGCGCCCAGACAGCGGCCGCAATGAAGGCATTCCATGGATAGGGGAGAGTCGGGAGGATAATCGGCTGTGGTAAGGATTTCTGCGAGGACCACTTCGGGGCCGATTCCGGGGACTATGAGGGCTCCGTTGTCGCCTATGAAACCGATTCCGGCCTTTACGGCCCAGAATCGTTCGGGCAGGGGAGCCGAGTCTATGCATATGCGCCACTGGTATCCGCAAGGCTCTCCGAGGGCTTCAGACACCATCTCCCTCACCGAGAGATGATAGTCCTCGCTGTAAGCGTAACGTGCCACGTAAGGGGCTCTGAGACCTTTGCCGACACCGGGCGAATAGGGATAGGCTATGCTTATGACGGTCTTTACTCCCGGAAGCACATTCTCCGGGTCGCGGCGAAGCTCCCGGTGGCGTTCCATCCATGTCATGCCGTAATGGTACCCTTTGCCAAGCCATTCGCTATATTGACGGTCAACTTCCGCGGGGACTCTCCCGGCCTCGGCGAATCCCACCGCCACCGCGCCGCCGCGCTGCAACCGCATTCGCAGTTCCTCCTTGGAAAGCATTCGTTTTGATTAGAGTAATGGGAAAATCTTCTAAGACTTGCGGCCGAAGTCGGCCGGAATCTCGCCCCAGCGGTCGGTGTCCCATTTCAGGATTTTGGCATCATACCGGTGAGTGTTGAGCCATGCCATGGCGCGTTCCACCATCCTGAAGAGCTGTTCGGTCTCCGCATTGCGCGGAAGCTGTGTCTTTATCCTGCGGTTTCTGACCCATGCCATGCCCGATACCGAGTCGCTGTAGACGGTATGGGTCTCGCCATTGCGGGCCATAAGCGCCAGCGCGTGTACGATGGCCAGAAACTCCCCTATGTTGTTGGTTCCTTTGGGGAAAGGCCCTATGCGGAATAATTCCTTGCCGGTCATCAGTTCGACGCCCCTGTATTCGAGGACTCCAGGATTGCCGAGACAGGATGCGTCGACAGCCCATCCCCGGAGGTCTATTTCGGGAAATGTGAAGTAGTCAGTTTCGCCGGGTTTTCCGGCGCGTCGGCCCTCCTTGGGGGAGTGGTCTTTATGTCGGGAGGCGTTAAGCAGCAGGTTGCCGAGTTCGGAAGCCGATTCGCGCACTGCGCCGCGGCGGTAGGCTTCAGCAGCTTCCTCCGGACTTGCATAACTCTTGAAAACGGCGCCCTCATAGCCATCCACCTGCTCCATGGCGTCGTTGAAGTCGTCGTAAACCCCGGGATGACGCCCCTTGAACACGGCGTAATATCTTTTGGTAAAATTCATCTTAGAGCATTCTTGGCGTTTCGTGACGGTAATTGTAGTTTCGGCGCAGGATGTCGAAATCATCGGGCGCCATCTTTAAAGCCTCGGAGTCGACTCCGGGGTCGTAGCTGTCAAGGATGCGGGCGGCGGAGGGGAGAGGTGCGTCACCGAGAGAGAAGGCCGGTTCGAGGCCCGATTTGTCGACCTCGACGCCGAAGGTCTTCTCAACGGCCTCCAGAATCATCCTTGTGGCTCGCTGCTTCCCTTCCAGCGAGTAGCCGGCGATATGGAAAGTGCCGTAATCTGTCAATGACAGGAGCTCTTTGTCGAGAGCAGGTTCATTCTCCCATACATCTATGGCAGTGCGTGGAGCGTTTCCTCGGCGCAGCCGTTCGAGAAGCGCCCGGTTGTCGACCACCGGCCCCCGCGAGGCGTTCACCAGTATATTGCTGCTGTCAAGAAGCTCAAGCTCCTTCTTGCCCACAAGATGAAAAGTGGCGTCGGGACCTTCGCTCACGAGCGGAGTATGGAAGGTTACAGCCCGGCATTCACGGAGAATGTCCTCGAGCGGGTGATAGTCGTCGGTGATTCCGGCCCGCTCTTTGGGAGGGTCCGACACCCATACTTCAGCGCCGAGATGTCGTGCCCAGGCCTTGACGATGCTCCCTATGTTGCCGCAGCCCACCACGCCGAGGCGCTCTCCAGCCGCCGGGTCGAAGCCAAGACGCAGCAATGCCGACCATACATACTGCGCCACCCCGGGAGCATTGCACCCCGGCGAAGAGTGAACCTCTATGCCATGGCTCTCGCACCAAGGGATGTCAATCTGGTCGGTACCGATGGTGGCCGTGGCCACCATCCTCACTTTCGTGCCTTCGAGCAGTCGGCTGTCGCAACGCGTACGAGTGCGTATCAGCAGCGCGTCGGCATCTCGAACTGTATCCCTGTCGAAACCGAACTGGTCGACGTATGTCACGTCGGCTATCCCTTCAAGGCGTCCACGAAGAAAGGGTATGTTGTCGTCTGCGATTATCTTCATTGTCAGAATAGCGATGCGGAGAAAAATCCTACATATACACAGCAAATGATCAGAGCCCATATCCATTGACGGCGGATATTCCATAAAGCGAACATGTCGGCGAGCTGGAAGGCCGCTGTAAGATAGAACGTCACCACATATGCAGAGAAATTGTTGAAATCCACAATCATTCCCGCCACGGCGAACAGGCCGGTGAAACATATGGCGAGGTTGAAGAGCCGGCGCCGCGTGTTGCCGGCATAGAGCTTTATGCCGTTATACAGGGCGAGAATCATGGCTATCACGGCCGAGAACCCCAGATTGAGCATACATATGAATAGCGACTCCTTGGAGGCCACGCTGTCGAAGATGTACGACAGGGCTGGGAGCCTCAGACTGTCGGGGGAGACCAGACCGAGACCGAGCACAATCCAGTAAGGTGCCATAAGGCCCAGCAGCATGGCGAGAATCTCGCGTATGCGAAGGCACTTGAACAAAGCGGCAATCACTATGGCCGGGACTATCATGAACACGAAGGCATACTGGATCATGGAGCCGAAGGAGAGGAGAGTGGCTACCAGAAAGACCTCCTGTGATGCGTTACGGGATCCATACGCCGAGCAAAGTATCGAGAGCATGGAGAGGGCCACGGGGGTAAGGATTGCTGAGCCGGTGAGCGTGCCTCCTATCCATGGGATGGAGACAGTCATCAGCAGAAATATGGGGGCAAGAATCGCCGAGGGGCCAGGCACCACCGAGAATTGCTTGTTGAAGAGGTAGATACCGGCGGTGGTGCCGAGAAGGAGCGCGAGGTTAAGCACCCAGGATATGAATGGAAGGAGATTCCACTGGCTGGGCGAGGGGAGACATATTCCGGCATCGCCCACAGGTGGCGCCGGAACTTCGGTGAGGAATGCGAGCACGCTCATGGCCACGGCCAGAACCATGACCAGCGCGACTCCCCCTTTGCCCATAGCCTGCTTCATCTCAATCCTTTTCTCCTATCAGTCCTCTTCCTGCGCCTTCGACTTACGGCTGCGCATGTACACGGAGTTTACCACCGTTTCCTTGCTGCGGCTTATCTTGGGACCATTGTCGGTAATCTCGCGAATGCCGGTGTCAGGTTTTCGGAAAGGCTTGCCGTCACGTTTCTCGAATGGTTTGCCGTCGCGCTTGTTGAAAGGCTTCCCTTCGCGTTTCTCGAAGGGTTTGCCGTCGCGCTTGTTGAAAGGCTTCCCTTCCCGCTTCTCGAAAGGTTTACCGTCACGTTTGTTGAAAGGCTTCCCTTCACGTTTCTCGTATGGTTTCTTGTCGCGTTTGTCGGCCGACTTGTTGTCGTGCTTTTCATAGGGCTTCCCCTTGGGCTTATGGTCGCCGAACTTGCGCGTTTCCGATTTCCATTCATCCTCGGAGATACGGCGCATCTTCTTGGGCTCCTTGGCGCGATAGTCGTCGTCGAAGCCTTTCACTGTGCCTCCCTTGGCTCGGAAGTCGTTGTAATAGCCGTCGAAGAGCACATATTCCCGCAGAGAGCATTCCAGCGACCCGTTGAGCAGGGGTATCTTCATCGACGGTTTGAGACCTATGTTGTCGAAGTCCTCGATGTCGGGGCCGATAATCCAGGCGTTCCAGCCGGGGAAATTGCGTTTGAGACAGTTGCCGATGTTGCGGAACATTTCCGTAAGGTCCTCCTGTTTGAGGCGGTGGCCGTAAGGAGGGTTCATCACGAGGCAACCGGGCTCGGGATTGTCGACCCAGTCGGCCATGGGTCGGCATGAGATCTCCACCATATCGTCGACCTGGGCGTTTTTGATATTTTTACGCGCCACGGCCACAGCTTCGGCGTCGATGTCGCCGCCATATATCTTGAAGTCAAAAGGCCGCTCGGCGCTGTCGTCGTTGTATAGCTCCTCGAAGAGCTCATTGTCGAAGTCGGGCCATTTCTCAAAGGCGAATCCTTTGCGGTAGATACCGGGATTGATGTTTGCGGCAATCAGGGCAGCTTCGATGAGGAACGTTCCGCTGCCGCACATGGGGTCGATGAAGTTGGAGTCGCCGCGCCAGCCGGTGGTCATGATAATTCCGGCGGCCAGCACTTCATTGATGGGTGCCTCAGTCGACTCTTCGCGATAACCGCGCTTGCTCAGAGGCTCGCCGCTCGAGTCGAGGGAGATGGTGACGCGCTCGCCGTCGATGTGTACGTTGAAAAGGAAGTCATAACCGCTGACACGTATGGAAGGGCGATCCCCCTCAAGGTCGCGGAAATGGTCGACGATACCATCCTTGACACGGTAGGTCACGAACCGCGAATGGGTGAACTCGCTGCTGTTGACGGTGGCGTCGATGGCGAATGTGGAGTCGGCACTCATGTATTTCTCCCATTCTATATCGCGTACTATATCGTAGAGCTCGTCGGTGTCGCGGGCGGTGAATTTCTCTATCGGCTTGAGAATACGCAGCGCCGTGCGCAGACTCAGATTGGCACGGTACATCAGCTCGAGGTTTCCCTCGAAACTGACCATGCGGTTGCCCATCTCAACGTTTTGAGCCTCAAGGCTCAACAGCTCGTCGCGCAATACCGGTTCCAGACCCTTGAAGGTCTTGGCTACCATTGTAAAAGTATTTTCCATATTCATGCGGTCGTGATGACCTCCGGATGTCTCTTGTGTAGTGTGTTATGTTGTTATAGACGTTGGTTCTTGGCGCTCAGAAAGAGATGATGTCGGATTTGGCGGCGTCATCGTTTTTCCTTGTCTTGTCGGGAGCCGGCACATTGGAGAGATTGTTGAGGTCGTCGTTGAAGTGGGCCGGCCGCTTGTGTATAGGCACTCTTTCGAGGAGGGCGATCACCTCATGGTCGTCGAACTGCGAGGGTTTCAGCACGGCATATTTGAGCTTGGCGGCGAGCTGCTGCTGCTGCTTCACTTTCTCCACGCCGTATACCTGGGCTATCTCTTTCTGTTCCTCTTTCTGTTTCTGGGAGGCTTCGGCGCGTTGTGGTTTGTCGTTCTCGATGACTATCGTCTTCTTCTGGTCGCCTTCCGATATCGTGACATCGAATCCGGATGCGAGCACGGTGATCTTCACCTTGTCGCCCAACGACGGGTCGTCGCCGATACCCCATTTCACGTCGATGCCCGAGAGTTTGGAGGTAAAGCTGGTGATTTCCGCTATTTCCTCGGCGCGTATGGGGTTCTTGCTGTCGCGCGAGCACATGAACTTAAGCAGCAGACGCTTGGAGGTGTTTATGTCGTGGGCTTTCAGAAGAGGGGAGTGGAGCGCGTTCTTTATGGCGTTGGTTATCCGGTGCTCCCCTTCGCCTATGGCCGTGGCTATGATTGCCGACCCGGAATCCTTCAGCGTGGTCTTCACATCCTGGAAGTCCACATTGATGTAGCACGATTCGGAGATTATCTCGGAGATTGACCTGGCGGCGTTTGCCAGCGTATCGTCGGCCTTGTTGAAGGCGTTGAAGAAATTGAGGTCGCTGTATAGCTCTATGAGGTTCTCGTTGTTGATGATCAGCAGCGCGTCCACGTGTTTCTTGAGCTCTTTGGCGCCTTCGAGAGCCTTGAGGATTTTCTTCTCGCCTTCGAAATAGAAAGGTACGGTAACAATTCCGATTGTAAGGATGTCGGCTTCTTTGGCTACGCGGGCCACTACGGGAGCAGCGCCGGTACCGGTACCGCCGCCCATCGTGGCGGTGATGAACACCATCTCCGTGTTGTCGTTGAAGAGGGCTTTGATATCCTCCACGCTTGCCTCGGCGCATTTGCGGCCCACTTCGGGCTTGTTGCCGGCCCCGAGGCCGTGAGTGATCTCGAAGCCCAGAAGCAGCTGGTTGGGTACCGGCGAGCGCTCCAGAGCCTGCTTGTCGGTGTTGCATACCACAAACTGTATGTGCGGTATCTTCTGCTGGTACATATAGTTCACGGCATTGCCGCCGCCGCCGCCAACGCCTATTACCTTGATGATGTCGTCGCCGTTGTCCTCGCTGTGGAAGGTCGACGCATCGCTGATATCGTATATGTCTTGAGTGTCCATTGTGGGAGTATTAAAGCGTTACAGGAGGTCGGAATCATCTTCATTGCTGCCGAAGGCGTTAGCCATGCGGTCGCGCATCTTCTCGTACCATTTGGGCCGTTTCTTGGCCGGTTTGTCGGGGCTGGGTGCCGGATCGTCGGGATGCCCTGTGCCGGTGACAGGCAGATCCTGGTTCTCCACCACCTCAAGGCATTCGTCGGTGGAATTGGTGGCTCCGCCGTAGAGAATGCTTATGGCCTGGAGCACTTCCGATATGGGGGCTCTTGTGTCAGACACGGTGATGTAGGTGGGGAGATTGCCGCGACGTACCGCAAGCCCCGTCTTGTTGGCCAGCAGGTCGAGGATGCCGTTGAGCTTGGCTCCTCCTCCTATGCATACTATTCCACCGGGGAGGTCGCTTTCCTTGAGACCGGCATAGGTGATCTGCTCTATGATGTTGGCCACAATCTCCTCGGCGCGTGCCACTATGATGTTGGAAACCTCCGACATCTTGAGGCCGCCGAAGTTCAGCGACGACTGCGAGTCGTGAGCCATGGCGTTGCCGGAAGTGACCTTTATGTCTTCGGCTTTCTCTTCGAGGACGTTGAGGCTTGTGATGTCGCGTGTGATGTTGCGGCCTCCCATGGGGAGAGTGGCGAAATAGGAGAGATGGCCGTTCTTATAGATGGTCACGGTAGTTGTTTCGGCGCCCATGTCTACGAGCATGCAACCCTGGCGTTTCTCCTCGCTGCTGAGAATCACCTGGGCCGCGCTGAGAGCCGTCACCACAAAACCCTTAATCTCCAGCTGAGCCTTGTCGGTGAGCGTCTTGGTGAGGTTGCGGCGCATTTCCGGACGGCATACTATCAGGTCGTAGGTGGCGGTGATGTCGTTGCCTACCGAACCCTTCGGCGACTGGGTATCATACTTTCCTACGCGGTAGGTGCGCGGTATGGCATCCACTACCGTGAGCGATGAGTCGATGTCGGTGTCGAGGGCCTGGCGGTGCAGCCTGTCGAGTATTTCCTGAGTGATTTCGGTATCGGCGGGGAGAGTCTGCGACACAGTGGTGCAGATGCTTCTCAGGGAGCGACCTGAGAGGCCGACAAAAGCGCTGGTGATGGTGCGCGGGGCTATGGCCGGCTTGCGTTCCAGACGCTCCAGAATGCGAGTGATGCGCATGGAGGTCTCCTCAAGGTTCTGGACGATGCCGTAACGCACCCCCTCCACTCCGCGTTCCTGCTCGGTGGCTATCACTTCTACGTGCCCGTCGTCGTCGGTCACTTTCCCCACGACGGCCATTATTTTGGAACTGCTCACTTCTATGGCAGCGACATATCTTTCTTTGCTCATGGTAGCTGTATGCATTCGATTCTTATTACGCTCCGGAAGGTTGTTTTGTTTGTTGTTCCGGAGTGGAGGTATTGGCGGCGTTGTTAACGGCGGCGGGCGTCACGTCGGGCAGCGTGGCCTCCTCAAGGTCTTCCTCCTCGATGGGTTCGGAGTTGACGTTGAGACGGGTCTTGTCGCGGCGTGTGGCCACCACCTGGCCCCGGAATTTCACTGAGATGGTGTCGTATTCTTCCCATCCCTTGTAAGGCATCACCTTGGAATAGAAGAGTTTCAGGGCGTCGCGTTTCTCGGCGAGCCGCGTGGTGTCGCCGAAATTCACCACATGCCCCGCAATCTTGGGTATCACAAGCAGGTTGCGGCTGTCGTGAGCCTCAATCATAGCCGTAAGCTCTCGCATGTCGGGGTCGCTGACGATAAACCGCACCAGTGGCAATACCATATGAGGCTGGAAACTGTGCGTGAAATGCCCCGTCACCAGCGGTACGTCGTTGTAAAATTCGGCATTGCTCGCTATATGCTTGCCATCCTTGTTGATGTAATACGAATTGTCGCCGAAGAATACGCGCATCACGGGAATCATGGGCACCACGTCGATACGGAGCTCGCCGGAGGCCGATACCATGCTGTTGACGGTCTCGAAAGTGTTGAGCGCCCCCAGGTATCTGTTGATGCTCCGCGTATCTATCTGGTCGATCGGCACGCCCTTGATTTTCCCGGGATATGAGCCGAGTTCCTCGAGCACGCCCTTGCGCACTATGGAGTCAAGAGGGGGAGCGGCGTCCACATAGACGTTGATCTCACGGCATACATGCCGCGAGGCCTCCTGACGGGCCCATACCGTGATTGCAACAACGTAGCCCATCAGTAACGTCAGACAACTCCACTTCAGGAGCTTTTGGAATCCCCTCTTTTTCACTCCGTTATCCTCCGCTTTCCTTTCAAGATATGCGAAATCTCCGGAAGCAACCGGTCAATGTCGGCTGCCCCCAGTGTCATCAAGATGTCAAAATTAATATTTTTTATCAGATTCAGCAAATTTTTCCGCTCGCAGTAGGTTTTGTCAGGTCCCTTCACCTTGTCGAGAATCATGTGCGAGGATACTCCTGGAATCGGCAGTTCGCGTGCGGGATATATCTCGGGCATAATAAGCTGGTCGCAACCCGACAGGGCATCTATGAATCCATCGGCGAAGTCGCGTGTGCGGGTATAGAGGTGAGGCTGGAACACCACCGTGAGCCGGTGACCCGGATATAGTTTTCTGACCGAGGCTATGCTGGCACGGATTTCGTTGGGGGAGTGGGCATAGTCGTCGATAAGTATCGGGGAGCCGTCGGTACCGTCGTTCCATATCTCGAACCTTCTGCGGGCTCCCTTGAAAGAGGCGAGGCCACGGCGAATCTCCTCGTCGGAGGCACCGGCGAGATGAGCCGCCGTCGCAGCAGCCACAGCATTGTCGATATTGATTTCCACCGGTACGCCGGGACTCAGATTCTCGATTCTCACGCCGTCAGGGCCGCAGAGAGTGAAAGAGATACGACCCTCGCCGAAGAGGATGTCGTCGGCATGCCAGTCGGCATCGCCATGGCCGCTATAGGTGGCTATGCTGACCCCCTCGCCTATCCGGGGCTCAAACTCCAATCCCGTATGTACGAGAAGATGGCCGCCGGGCATGATCAGCGATGTGAAATGGCTGAAGGCCTCAAGATAGTGTTCCTTGTCGCCGTAGATGTCCAGATGGTCGGGGTCGGTGCTGGTCACTATCGCGGTCCAGGGATGAAGCCGGTGGAACGACCTGTCGTATTCGTCGGCTTCTATGACGGAATAGCACGATTTCTCGTCGAGCACGAGGTTGGAGCCTGTGTTGCGGAGGATGCCTCCGAGGAAGGCGGTGCAGCCAGGTTTCGCATCCCTGAGGATGTTGGCGATCATCGAGCAGGTGGTGGTCTTGCCGTGAGAGCCGGCCACGCATATACCCTTGGTATGGCTTGTGATGCGGCCCAGAAGCTCCGCACGTTTGATCACCCGGAATCCCTCCTGCCTGAACCATGACAGAATATCATTGTCGGCAGGCACCGCAGGGGTGTACACTACAAGTGTTTCCGCAGGATTGCGGAAAACTTCCGGAATCTCGTTCCGGTCGGCTATGTGGGTGAATACCAGTCCCTCCTTTTCCAGAGTGTCGGTAAGCTCCGACGGTGCCCGGTCGTAACCTCCCACTATGGCTCCGTGCGCAAGATAATATCGCACAAGATTGGCCATACCTATACCCCCGGCTCCTACAAAATAGAGTTTCTTGTCCACTATCCTATTCTTTTGTATAGTTTGTAGAGTTGTCGTTAAGAATGCGAATCACCTCATCCACAATGCGGTTGTCGCTGTCGGGAAGGGCGAGTTTCTTTATATTACGGGTCATCACGGCCTGTCTGTCCTTGTCGGCAAGCAGGTCAATGATACCGGTCACGAGTTTGTCGCGGGCATCGGCGTCGGCGATGAAGACAGCGGCGTCGCGGTCGGAGAGCGCCCGCGCATTCTTTGTCTGATGGTCTTCGGCCACGTTGGGCGAGGGTACGAGTATGCAAGGCTTGCCGAGAGCCTCAAGCTCTGAAATGGAAGATGCTCCGGCACGCGACACCACCACGTCGGCCGCAGCATATGCAGCCGCCATGTCGGAGATGAATTTGGTGACCACGATACCTTTGAGGCCCTGTACGGCCTTCACTCCCCTGTCGCCGAAGTTTTTACCCGTCTGCCATATCACCTGAATACCCTTGTCGGCGAGAGAGGTTATCCCCTTTTCGAGGCTTTCATTGAGGGTAAGGGCGCCGAGACTGCCGCCGATCACGAGCACCGTGGGGCGTTCCGGGTCGAGTCCGAAGCCCTTTCTGGCCTCGCCGGCATCGGGAGCATGCTCCACGAGGTCGCGCCGTATGGGATTTCCCGTCATCACTATCGACTCGGCAGGGAAGAAACGTTCCATGCCGGGATAAGCCACGCATATTGCCTTGGCTTTGGCGGCCAGCAGCTTGTTGGTGACCCCGGCATAGGAGTTCTGTTCCTGGATAAGGGTCGGCACGCCCGCCTTCTGGGCAGCCTTCAGGGTGGGTCCCGAGCAATAGCCTCCCACGCCGACGGCTATGTCGGGACGGAAATCCTTGACGATACCCTTGGCCATGGATAGCGATTTGCGCAGCTTCATGAGCACACTGATGTTGCGCAAGAGATGGCGACGGTCGAAGCCGGCCACGGGAAGCCCCTTGATGTTGTAGCCGGCGGCCGGCACTCGTTCCATCTCCATACGGTTCTCGGCTCCCACAAACAATATTTCCGCATCGAGGCGACGCTTCAATGCGTTGGCTATCGACAGCGCCGGGAAGATGTGTCCTCCCGTGCCGCCGCCGCTTATCAATATTCTCGGTTTTCTCTTTTTCATGTCTGGCAAAGCGGAATATTCCGTCTCAATAACAGTGGAAATCTCAACAGCAGTATAAATACGTTATTTCTCGGCAGCGCTGAAGTTGCTGGCCTGCATGTCCTCGGGTAGAGCGTTAAGCTCGGCCTTTATGGCTTTTCCGTCGGAGGTGAATGAGGCGAACCGGCTTACCGACAGCATGAGTCCCAGCGCGGCCGACATCACCAGCACGGAGGTGCCCCCTTTGGAGATGAAGGGGAGAGGCTGCCCTGACACGGGGAACAGGCCCGTGACTATAGCCATGTGTACCAGAGCCTGGAACACAATCATCACGGCACACCCCAGGATGAGGAATGCGGGGAGGGCCCGCGAGCATTTGAAGGCGATTCTGCCGGCTCTGGCGAGCATCAGCAGGAAGAGCACAAGCACGAGCACGCCGCCCACAAAGCCTGTGTCCTCCACGATGATGGAGTATATGTAGTCGGAGAAGGCGAGTGGCAGGCGGGCGCTTTCGCGAGAATTGCCGGGACCCTGGCCGATCACTCCCCCGTTGGCCTGCGCGAATTTCGCCAGCATCACCTGACGGTTGTCGTCGGTGATGGGGTCGTCGGGATGCACGCCGTGGAAGAAGTTCTTCATGCGTTTAAGACGAGTCTCCGTGCGGTCGATTTTTTCGGAGGCTTT
>Ga0073906_1003499_pt1 | contig 17599 bp, 17 predicted proteins | sample Inofromicrocosms_FD_65485 | JGI IMG/M metagenome (GOLD analysis project Ga0073906, IMG submission 65485) | Mouse cecum microbial communities from Vienna, Austria - Inoculum for glucosamine and mucus D2O microcosms | ecosystem: Host-associated > Mammals > Digestive system > Large intestine >... | reverse complement strand
AAGGAAAGAAAGAAGTACGGCTTGAAGAAAGCGCGCCGTGCGCCCCAGTTCTCAAAGAGATAAAAAAATACAAGACGCGCAAAGCGTCTTTATTTTTTTGTATGAAAAATATTATACGATTGTATTGACATTTTAAAACCTTGTATTATAATATAATTAATGAAAATTAATAGCGGAGGCTTAAAAAGAAAAAATTTATCGCTGCGCTGAGTACGGCGTTGCTCGTCGTTATTCTTGCGCTTACCCTTTCCGCCTGCGACAAGTCGGGCGCTATCGAAAATAATTTTAAAGATAACGGTTACGATGTAAAGATTGTCAATGCGGACAACTCGCTTGCAAAGGCTGTTTTCGATTTGTGCGGACTCAGCAACGACCAGATTGAAGAAATTAATTCTTACGAAATTTTATACTGTTCGAAAAATTTATCGGCGGCGGTTGTTGTCAAATTCCCTTCAAGCGGCAAGCTTAAAGACTTTTTAACCGTAGAAAAGGACGGCAAAAAGGACGATTCCGCTTACACTGCCAAGAAAGATAAGGGCGATATAAACGGCAACTGTCTGCTTTACACAATGAACGAAGGTGCAAGAGACATCTTCAAAAAAGCTTAAAATTCCAAGGGTAAAAATCTCCGCCTTGTGCGGAGATTTTTATTTGCCCTGCGACCGGGTGCGCACTCTGTTTGAAATTCGTTCGTGCCGTTCAAGCACGCTTGCCATAGGGTTTGGGCGTTCCGTCGCGGGTTCGCTTGCCTTGCCGGCCGTCTGTGTGTCAACGTCGGTTTTGGGTGCGTCGGCGGGTTGGGTTTTTGGCGAAAGCCCTTCCAAAGCCTTTAATATGTTCAATAGTGCAAATTTTTCCGTAATAAAACCCTCCTTTTAACAAATTTTCGTCAAAATCAAGCCGAAATTTATTGCTTAAACTTTTCGATTGGTATATAATGTTTAGTGCTTATAAAATGCTTAAAAAGAGATAATCTCGGTTGGAGTTTTGAGATGCGCAAGATTTTGAATAAAATTTTATGCTTTACCGTTATAACGGCTTCGGTTGCCGGCGCGGCAGGTTTTTCGGCGTGTGGCGCTTATAACGTAAAGCCTTTACCCGGATACGTAAGTACGCAGGACAAGGCACAGTCCAACGGCGGTTTTGCCGTAGGCAAGGGCGACTACGTTTACTTTATCAACGGCAGGGAAGCCAATACCGCCGACAATACGTACGGCAAAGCCGTAAAGGGCGCGATAATGCGCATATCCAAAAGTAACCTTGCCGCACGCAATTATTCAGCTGTCGATACGGTAGTCCCCCAGATAGCCTATTCGGGCAATAACGACGCCGGTATATTTGTTTACGGAGATTACGTCTATTATTCGACGCCGTCTACCGAGCTTAACAGCGACGGCGTGGTGCAGAATTCCCATCTTGCGTTCAAGAGCGCAAAGCTTGACGGAACTCAGGCAAATCAGGATTATTTTGTCCAATATTCGGACAATACGATAGATTACCGCTACGTAGAAGACAACGGAACGGTATATCTTATCTATGTTGCCAAAAACGAAAACCTTTACGGTACAAGCTGTACCAACATTCACTCGGTAAATACAAAAACGGGTGAAAACACCCTGCTTGCATACAACGTCGGCAGTTATATTTTCGACAAAGCAGACCTCACCAATCCCCGTATATATTATACGATGACCGTTACAGACTTTGTGCGCGGTACTTCCTGGTCGGATAAATACAACCAGATCTGGACGGTAACTCCCGACGGAGCAACCCCCAACGAATATAATTTCGACGGGGTTGAAGACTACGACGCTGATAAAGACCCGCTTTACGTCAACTGCGGCGACTTGGTTTTCGACGGCATAGGCAAAGTGGAAGGAATGACTTCAAGCGTTACCCAGTTCAACAGCAGTGAAGAAGGGGTTGCAAGCGTTGAAAGAAGCGCGTACAAATATACGCTTTCCAAATATGAAAACGGCACGCTTTTCTATACGCGCACAAGCACTCAGAACGACAGCGTTATGCTGTTTGCCGAAAAGGAAAGTTCGTTTATATCTGACAATGCGGTATCGGCGGAGTGGAAACCCGTTGCGGGCAACCCTCAGACTGCGGAAAGCCTGCTTGGCAGCAATTCGTCCGCCGCAAACAATTACGTATATCTTTACGACGCAAACGGCGATGTGGAAGAAGTTTTAATTGCAGGTACGAACGGGCTTGTCAAAGCTGTCGTAACCGAAGACGGTAAAATTCCCACGATAGAAGACAACAGCGGAAGGTTTCTGATAACAAAGGACGGTCAGGCTACCGTTCTCAACGTTGATACGGAAAACAAATATATCTACTATTCGCTTTCGGGCGGAAACGGCTATTCCGTAAACCGCATAAAATACGACGGCGGTTACTACGATTACAACGGTCTTGCGGTCACCGAGGGAGTAAACGAATACACTTCCGTAAAAATTCTCGACCTGGATTCGGCAAGCGATTGGTATAAACCCGAGTTTATCGAAGGGCAGATTTTGTTCCCTACCGAAACGGTAAATATGACAGAATACGACTATATAATGGTCTGCGATCTGCATCTCCGTAACGGCGAAGGGCTTATGACAAACGAGCAGATTGACAAACTTAACGATAAGTTTGAAGGTATAAGCAAAGAAATAAGCGAAATAGACTCCTCTGTATACAATCTTCTTCCCGACACGCTCAGATACGTTTATTACACGGGCGACAAAGATTATATCGACAAGCTTGCAAAAGCATTTGACGAATTAACCGACTACACGTCCGAAAAATACGGCGACAAATACCTGCTTTCGGAAGGTTCGCTTGAAAAGCTTGCAGACTTTGTCAACGCTACGGGCGACTGGGCGGAATACGCCGATAAGATTTCCGTAAACGGCAAAGACGTAAAAGCCAACAACCGCGATTACTATTATACGCTTCTCGGCAAAATGAACGACGCCGACGCGGAAGCTTATTTGAACGGCGTAAGGTCAAGCTATCTTAAAAAATATCCCGAACAGGAGAAAAGCTGGTTTGAAGGTCTTTCTACGGGCGCGAAAGTCGGCTTTATAGTGGGCGTATGTCTTGGCGGACTGCTTGTTATAGGCGGCGCGGTTGCCGTTACTCTCATCGTTTTGAGAAAGCGCAAGAAGCAGCTTCCCGTCTACAAAAAGCGTATCAAGGTAGACACGACGGACGATAAGAATATCGACGTATATTCCGACGAAGCGCGTTCGCCCGAAAATGACGGCGGCGAAGACGGCGGAAACGACTGAATTTAATTAAAAAATTAAGACCCCTTGCGTATAAGCGCAGGGGGTCTGCACATATTAAATCGCGTAAACGGGACAAATCGGGCGGATAATTACAAAAAAATTTGAAATTCGTTTGATTTTTATTGTAAAAACAGTTTACAAACCTTTTAAATATTAATATAATGTTACCACGAAAAAGCGGTAAATTCTTAGCATTTCGCGCCCTGCGCGCGTATGCTGTATTAAACGGTTAAACGGAGTAATTGGTTATGGTGAAATACGTTAAATGTCCGAGATGCGAACTTAATTACATTGACGAAGAGAAACAGGCGTACTGCGACGTCTGTATAGCCGAAATGAAGGGCAACAAATTACAGTTTGCCGACCTTGACGAAGAAGATTATGAAGAGCTTGACGCCGAACTCGACCAGACCGAAATCTGCCCCGTATGCGGAATAAACACTATGCGCTACGGCGAAAAGATGTGCGACGCCTGCAAGAAAGAGAGCGAGTACGAAGAAGAGGAGGAAGTCGATATAGATAAGGACGAGGAGTGGAAAAATTATATCGACGACGAAGACGGCGGCGATTTGACTATCGATGACGAGACTTTACAGGAAGAACTTGACGCCGAAATGGAAGAAGAGGAAGAAGAGCACTCCGAAGATGACGATTTCTTTGACGACGACCTCGACTCGCTTGGCGATCTCGACGACGATGACTTTGACGACGACGAAGATTTCGACGACGATGAGGACGACGATTTTTAATATATTATTATAAAGCGGACGCACGGCGGTTAAATGACTGCCGTGCGCATATTTTTTCCAAAAAAAGGCAAAAATAGTTGTATGATTAAAGTCAATACCACTATCAAAGCCATAAAAGAAATGGTAAACGGTTTTTACCTTAAACCCGTAACCGTCAAACTCAATCTCGGCAGAAACAAGTTTGTAACTTTTGCCGCAACTTTAAGCGGAATATACCCTTCGCTGTTCACTGTAAGTCCCGACGATAAAAACTTTCTCGGCAAAACGGCTTATTCCTATTCCGAAATTCTTTGCGGAAGGGTAAAAATTTCCGAACGCGCCGCGGAATAAAAATTTATTTCAGAGAGAATATCCCGCCCTTCTGCGGCATAATATATCCGTGTATATAATCGGCTGTGCCGAGGGAGGGTATTTATGTCTTTATCAACGCAGTATTCATCAGGGACTTATCTTGGGCGCATCGCCGTTTTAAAATCTCAGTCCATCGTGGAAATACGCTTTTCTGGTCAGGAAATAGGCGAAGCTTCGGCGGTGTATCCGCAGGTGTCGCTTACTTCCTGCGAGGTGTCGTCGGGCAGGGTCAACTACGGCGGACGGTTGGTAATAACGCTTGTCTATACTGATGAAAATTCAAAACTGTGCCGTATACAGAAGGGCGCGGAATTTACACACTATTGCGACGACGAACGTCTTGCGCCCGCCCATACGGGTCAGTGTGTGTTGACCTGCGAAAGGGCGCAAATAAGGCGGGACGGTTCGTCTTACGTGGTTGCCGTAGTCGTCGGCGCGGAAATATCGGTATACGCTTCGTCCGAAAGGAATATGCTTACCGAAGCGCAGGGCGCGGTTGTCGACCGCAGTAACGCAAAACTTTATACCGCAGTTGCCTTTTCCGGCGAAAGCGAAGTAGAAGACGACTTTGACTGCAACGCCGAAGACGTGCTTATTCCCGCGGCGGAAGCGCTTGTTTTGGACTGCGTGTGCCGTGCCGGCGCGATAGAAATAAGCGGTGAAATTTACCTTTCCCTGCTTGCAGTGCGCGACGGTAAACCCGTCGGTCTTGACAGAATTATTCCTTTTAAAAGCGAAATCGCGTGCGAGCAGGCTCTGCTTTCCAAAAAAGCCGTCTGTCTTGCCGAAGTGCGTGAAGTAAGCCTAAACGCCCGCGTCAACGAAGAGCGCGGTAAATGCGACGTGGAACTTGTCGCCTCGCTCGGCTTTACGGGAAGGTTTTACGACGAAGAAGAAGTGTCTGTTATAACCGACGCGTTCTCGTGCGATTCTTCTTTAAACCTTACCTTTGCCGAAGAATGCGCTACGCCCTGCACCGAAATTAAGGTGTATACCGAACGCGTAAGCGGGCTGTGCGCGGCGAAAGCCAAACTCGACTATACCTGCGCGTTCCTTGCAACGGCGCTTCCCAAGGCGGAATTTGCCCGCTCGGAAGACGGAATAGAGGGCAGTATTTCGGCAACCCTTCTGTACGAACAGAACGGCGAAATTCACTCTACCGAAGTCAACTTACCGTTCTCGGTCATTCTTTCGGGGCTTAACGCTTGCTGTAAAGATATAACCGTAGCCGTGTGCGGGGTCAACATAAGACAGCGTGCGGAGGGCGAATGCGAAGCCGAAGCCGTGCTTAAAATAGCCGCCGCAGATTGCGAAAACGTAAGCGTGAAATATCTTTCGGACGTAACCGAGGGCGAGCCCGTAAAGGTTAATTGCAGCGCGCTCAGCGTCTACATACCCGAAGCCGGCGACAGCCTGTGGGACACCGCCAAAAAACTTTTGCAGACACCGGAAAGCATTCAGGCAACCAACCCCGAACTTTCCTTCCCGCTGTCGGGAAAGGAAAGAATACTCGTTTACAGACCCAAGACAGATTAAAAAGCCGATTGCCCGTCTGCGCCGTCAAGCGCATACGGGCAAATTTTTACTTTAAAAGTATTGTAATAACTTCAAGTGTGTGGTATAATGCCATTATGGCAAGCGTTCGCGTCAAAGCTTATGCAAAACTTAATCTTACGCTGTCCGTGACGGGCGTTGCGGACGGCTATCATATGCTTGACAGCCTTGTCGCATCTGTTGACTTGTATGATTTAATCGTGCTTAACAGGCGTAAGGACAAGCTTGTGTCGGTGACTATGCACGGTAGGGGCAGCGAAAGTATACCCTATGAAAGCAATAACGCCGTCAGGGCGGCGGAAAGCTTTATTTCGGCTTTCGGTACGGACGGCGCGGATATTACCGTATATAAAAATATTCCTATGGGGCTCGGTCTGGGCGGTTCCAGCGCAGATTCCGCAGGGGTACTGAACGGGCTTTCCAAGCTGTACAATACTGGCGGTTTGACAGAACTTGAACAGCTTGCCGCGCTTAACGGAAGCGATACGAAATATATGCTTTCGGGCGGTTATGCGCGTATGCGCGGTCGCGGCGATGAAGTCGAGTATCTTGAAAACAATATGAAACTCGATTTTTTACTGCTTGCACCCGCAAGCGGGGTAAGCACGGCGGAGTGCTTCAAGCTGTTTGACAGTGCGGGTACGTTCGGCGGTTCTTCGGACGGAGCGGTAAAAGCCCTTTCCGAAGGCGACAAATATGCGCTTGCGAAAAATATGGGAAATTCGCTTGTAATTCCCGCAAAACTGATTTCGGAAGACGTACGAACGGCGTTTAACGAACTTTCGGCGTTCGACCCGCTTGCAGTAAATATGACGGGTTCGGGCAGCGGTGTATACGCATTGTTTGAAAACGAACAGTACTGCGATTACGCAAAAAGCCGATACCGCGGAAAATTCAGGGCGTATAAGTTAAAGACGGTTATACCGAAAATATAAAAGGAGATAAGAATGGCGGAAGAGAGACTTATTGACGACGACAAGGACAGAAAATATAAAATACGCATTAACGAAGACGGTGAAGAGGAGTTGGTTATAGACGATACTCCCGATGAAGAAGAAAGCGATATCCCCGTATTTCAGATACCCGTTTACGACGAGGACGACGAGGATGCGGCTTCGCTTTCCCCGCAGGAATTTGCCGAGCGGGAAAAGCGCAAAAAAGAGGAGCAAGAAGCGCGGGAAAGCAAATTTTCTTCGCTTACGGACTGCGCTTACGCAAAACTTGCCGACGGCGATTATGAGTCTGCCCTGTATGCCGTGACGCAGGCAGAGGAGTTAAAAAAGGACAGCGGACAGCTTTATTGCCTTAAACTTAACATACTTACACGCGGATTTACCGACTATATTTCGGACGAGAAGTGCGCAAGGACTGCCGAAAAGATAGCATTGTATTCTACCGCGGAACAGAAGGCGGAGATTAAAAGCAAGCTTTCGGGACTTGACGAAAGGATAGCCGAAGCCGAAAAACGTACCGACGAGCTTAAAAAAGTCAACGAAGAGAAGAAAGCCGAACGGCGGGAATTTTTTACCGCAAAGAAGAAGAAAGCGGTTGCCGCCTGCATTGCAAGCGTAACGCCGTTTGTGCTGTTTATAATTTTAACGGCTGTATTCGGCGGAATTATGTTTTCCGATGAAAGCGGTTTGTTTATAATAATTACGGTTGTATTCGCCGCTCTTGCCTGCGTCGCGCTTGTGCCTGCGCTTTTATTTGCAAACTCTCTGCTTTCTGCGCGTAAAAACGTAGTTTTGAACGAAAGCGACGATTCAACCGAAATCGGCAGGGAATATCTCGCAAGCCAAAAAATTTTGAAAAATTTGAAGACTGTTAAATCGGCGGTTGAAAAATGATTTATCTCGACAACGCTTCCACAACTCCGCTTGACCCCGAAGTATTGGACGCAATGACGGTATACTTAAAAGAAGAATTCGGCAATCCGTCTTCGCAGCATTCTGCGGGGCGTAAAACCGCAGTCGCCCTTTTGGACGCGCGCGATAAAATAGCCGCGCTTGCGGGCTGTTCTTCCGACGAAATATATTTTACTTCGGGCGGAACGGAGGCGGGCAACTGGGCGTTAAAGGGCGCGTGCCTTGCCCGACGCGGACGGGGCAAGCACTTGGTAGTGTCGGCAATCGAACACCCCGCGCTTATCGAAAGCGCAAAGGATATGATTAAATTCGGCTGGGAAGTATCCTTTGTTATGCCCGATAAAGACGGGGTTATCCGTCCCGAAGATATAAAAAAAGCTATGCGTAACGACACCGTATTCTGCGCCGTTATGCACGCAAATAACGAAACGGGCGTAATTCAGCCGGTTGAGGAAATAGGCGGAATCTGCCGTGAAAATTCGGTTTTTTATTATTGCGACTGCGTACAGACGGCGGGCGTTTTGCCCTTCCCCGCAAATTGTTGCAATGCGGCGGGAATATCTTCGCATAAGTTTTACGGGCCTAATGGCTTCGGCGCGTTGTACCTGAAAAAAGGTTCGCCCATATTAAGGCTTATTTCGGGCGGGAAGCAGGAAAGGGGGCTACGCGGGGGAACGTCAAACGTCGCTTCTGCGGTAGGCTGTGCGGTCGCCCTTGAAAACGCCGTAAAGAACCGTGAAAAAAATAACGCAAAAATCGCAGAGATAAGGGACGCATTCGTCGGGCGCGTTCTTTCTGAAATAGACGGTACGCACTTAAACGGCGGTTCATACAGACTTCCCGCCAACGCCAACATTTCTTTCGACGGCTGTACGGGCGAAAATTTAGCCCTGCTTCTGGATATGAAAGGCGTCGCCGTATCAACGGGTTCGGCGTGTTCCGCAGGGGCTGTCACTGCGTCGCACGTGCTTACCGCTATGGGTTTTGAAGAAGACCGCGTAAGGTCGGCGGTGCGCTTTACTTTCGGCAAATACAACACCGCGGAAGAAGCCGATACCGCGGTCGGACTTTTAAAGTCAGCAGTCGCGCAGATAAGGTCTGTCAGGGCTTAAATGTTAGAGGTTTTCAAAAAATGTTAAGGTAATAAATTATAAAAGTTCTGAAAAAATTTATTATAAAATATTTTACTTTTTGGATCGTTTTATATATAATTTCTAATGTAAACAGTAAGTCGTTTACAACTTACACAGCTCATCATTTTCCCCCTTATCATATAGAGGCGGCGCAAACTCCGGTTTGCGTCGTTTCTAATTTTTTAAGGTTTTATAAAAATTTAATTCTATTCTGCGAATTAAATTTTTCGTACGATTGCCGATGTCGTAAATCGGCTTAACGGTCGAAGTGAATTCAACCTTGCCGATTTTCGGCATTATTTAAAATAACTTACGGCGCAAGCAGGGGTTCCCTGCGCAAGCGCACTCAATTTGCGCATACCTGCGCTTAAACAGGTGAATTTGCGCAAATTATATATTTGTTTGCCCTTAGTATTTGCGCAAAGAGGACGGAGTCCTAAAAATCACGGAATTTTTATTTCGCAGAATAGAAATAAAAATTTGTGAACCTTTTATATTACCCTGCAAATCAGGCAGGCGATGACGGTTGAAATAAAGGTTGCCGCAAGCACGCAGAAAATGGGTGCGGCAAGTTTTTTTACTTTTAACCCCGCAAAGTATACGGCGGAAATATAAAACACGGTTTCGGACGAACCGAAGCACACGCACGCGCATCTCGAAATATAGCTGTCAGCCCCGTAAGAATTTATAATTTCGTTTAAATATGCAAGCGAACCGCTTCCCGAAAAGGGTTTTATAAGCACCAATTTGGTAAGTTCGGGCGGTATTCCCAAAAAGCCGAATGCGGGCGCAAGCGCGTTTGTCAACAGGTCTGAAAGCCCCGAAGCTTCGAATATGGCGCACATCATAAAAATTGCCGCAAGACAGGGCAAAAGCGATACCGTAAACTTTACCGCTTCGGTTATGCCTTGGGTAAAGCAGTCGTACACGTTAACTTTTTTTATTAACGCAAATACGAATACGAATATAAAAATAAAGGGAACTATCAGCGCCATTTCTTATGCCCCGCAAACAGTTTTCGCCCCAAAACGTACATACCGACCGCGCACGCGGTGGATATCAAAGTGCAGATAAGCGACGGAAAAAATATGTCGGAAGGGCTTACGCTGCCCGCGCTTGCCCTCAGCGCGATTACGGTGGTAGGCAGTATCTGTATAGAAGTTGCGTTTATGACGAACAGCAGTTTTTGCGCAAAGCCGTTGCTCTCTTTTTCCAACTCGCCTATGGCTTTTACCGCGTAGGGAGTCGCGGCTCCGCCTAACCCCAAAAGGTTGCAGGAAATATTCATTGCAATGCACTCGTTGGCGAGGTCGTTGTCCGTTCCGAAAATCTTTTTGGAAAGAGGTTTAAGCCCTTTTGCCATACTTTTTGATAGTCCGGACTTTTCTGCAAGGGCGGAAAGCCCCATCCATATCGCGTAAATGCAGAAAAGCGTAAGCGACATTTTAACGGCGTTTTCGGCTCCGCCCAAAAGCGAAGACAAAAGCCTGTCCGGCGCGCATATCGCAATAGCAATCATCGAAGAGATAAATACGGCTGTAAAAATTACGTTCATAAACTATGTTTATGAGCGTTTTTTTTAATATATGCGCCGCGTTATATTTTACAATTTTCAAAAAAAGTGTTAAACTTGAATTATGGAAAACAAAAAATTTTATCTTACAACGGCAATAACTTACACGTCGGGCAAACCCCACATCGGCAACACTTACGAAAGTATCTTTTCGGACGCAATAGCAAGGTTCAAGCGTATGCAGGGCTACGACGTGTTCTTTATGACGGGAACGGACGAACACGGTCTTAAAGTCGAACAGAAAGCGGCTGAAAAGGGGGTAACGCCCAAACAGTTTGTCGACGGCGTTGCGGGCGAAATAAAGCGTATATGGGATATGATGAACGTATCCTACGACAAATTTATCCGCACCACGGATTTGTACCACGTGTCCGCCGTTCAGAAGATTTTTAAAAAATTCTATGACCGGGGCGACATATACAAGGGCGCGTACGAGGGGCTGTACTGCACCCCGTGCGAAAGCTTTTGGGCGGAAAGCCAGCTTGTCGACGGCAAATGCCCAGACTGCGGACGGGAAGTAAAGCCCGCAAGGGAAGAGGCGTATTTCTTTAAAATGGGCAAATACGCAAACCGCCTTGTCGAACATATCCTTACGCACCCCAAGTTTATACAGCCCGCTTCGCGCAAGAACGAGATGATGAATAACTTCCTGCTTGCCGACGAATTTATAGGAAAGACCGACGAACAGCTTTTAAAGGCGTGCAGGGATTGTACTCTTAAAACCAAATTGCAGGATTTGTGCGTGTCGCGTTCGACGTTCAAATGGGGCGTCCCCGTAAACTTTGACGAAAAGCACGTCGTGTACGTCTGGCTCGACGCACTTTCAAACTATATAACTGGCATAGGCTTCGACCCCGACGCGCCGTCGGAAAATTACCGCAGGTACTGGCCCGCGGACGTCCATATTATAGGCAAGGACATAATTCGCTTCCATACCATTTACTGGCCTATATTCCTTATGGCAATGGGCGAAGAACTGCCCGAATGTATCTTCGGTCATCCCTGGCTGTTGCAGGGCGGTGACAAGATGTCGAAGTCCAAAGGCAACGTGCTTTACGCCGACGATTTGGCTTCGGTATTCGGCGTCGATTGCGTAAGATATTTCGTTCTTCACGAAATGCCGTACGCCGACGACGGGGTCATAACGTGGGAGCTTATGTGCGAACGCAACAATTCTGACCTGGCAAACGTTTTGGGCAATCTTGTCAAGCGTACGGTGTCTATGACCAACCAATATTTAGGCGGAACTGCGGTTAAGACGGGTGTTGAAGGACAGCCCGACAGCGACTTCGAAAGCGTTATCCGTTCGGCTTACGGCAAAATTTCGGCAAAGATGGAAGAGTATAAGGTGGCGGACGCGCTCGACTGTCTGTGGACTCTTTTCCGCCGTGCAAATAAGTACATCGACGAGACGACGCCCTGGATACTTGCAAAGGACGAAAGCAACAAAAAAAGACTTTCGGAAGTGCTTTTCAACCTTTTATGTTCTCTCGATATAGGCGCAAATCTGTTAAGACCGTTTATGCCGGATACGGCGGATAAAATACTAAACGAAATAGGTGCTGTCAAACGCGCAGTCGGTTGCGAAGACTGCGTGACGCAGTATACTGTTGCCGAACAACCGTCCACGCTGTTTGCAAGAATAAAATTCGAGGATATTAAACCTATGATTGAAAAGATTGAAAAGGCGCAGAAAGCCGAAGCCGCGACGGTTGAAGAGGAAAAGCGCGAACTTATTACTATTGACGACTTTGCAAAGGTCGAAATGCGCGTAGGCACGGTAATAGCCTGCGAAGCCGTTAAAAAGAGCAAGCTTCTGCACGAAACGGTAAAGGTCGGTTCAAGGACGCTTTCCATACTTTCGGGCATAGCAAAGCACTACACAGCCGAAGAGATGGTGGGTAAGAAGGTTATCGTCGTAACCAATCTTCCCCCGCGTGAAATGAAGGGCATATTAAGCGAAGGTATGATTGTCTGCGCAGAAGCGCCCGACGGCACTCTGTCTGTCGTAAGCCCCGAAAAGGACATTCCCGACGGGAGCTTGCTTTCGTGAAGTTTATAGACGTCCACTGCCATATAAACGAAAAGGATTACGGAAGCGTGGACGGGCTTATCGGCAGGATAAACGCTGCCGGCGTCGAAAAGATAATTTCTGCCGGCTTCGACGTGCAATCGTCGGAATACGGCAAAAGCCTTTCCCGAAAGTACGACTGCGTTTACTTTACCGCAGGCGTTCACCCGACCGAGCTTAAAACTTACCGCGTCGGCGACCTTGAAATAATAAAATCGCTTGCGGACTGTCAAAAATGCGTTGCAATCGGTGAAATTGGGCTTGATTATCACTATCCCGACACGGATAAAATATTGCAGCGCAAGGTGTTTTTAAGCCAGCTTGAACTTGCAATAAAGCTTGAAATGCCCGTACAGATACATTCACGCGATTGTGCTGAAGATATGTTTGAAATATTAAAAGATTACGCGCCTTCTCTTACTGCGGGGGCTATGCTTCACTGCTATTCCCACTCCGTAGAGCTTGCTTCGGAATTGGAAAAATCGGGGCTGTATTTTTCGTTCGGCGGGACGAGTACCTGGTCGGGCAGTAAAAAGGCGAAAAGGGTAATTAAGGCTTTGTCCGCGGACAGGCTTATGACCGAGACGGACAGTCCGTATTTGTCGCCCGCGTCTAAGTACGGCGCTTTTCCGAATACGCCCGAAAGCATTCCCGAAATAGCAGAAAATATGGCTGAAATCAAAGGTATGTCTTTGGAAAGCCTTGCGGACTGCGTATGGAACACGGCGCATTCTTTCTTTAAAAAATTAAGTAATTAAAACTCAAAGCCCGCGCTTTTCCGCGCGGGCTTCTTCGTCCGAAAGTGAGGCAAACGTATAAAAAACGTTTACAAACACAGTATATGCTGTTATAATTTCATTATACTGTAAAGGTCAAGTCAAATTATGGAAAAAGATATAAAGACAATTCTCTCCGAATGCGGGTTCGGCTTTAAAAAGCAACTCGGTCAGAATTTCATAACGGATAAAAATCTGCTCGCTTCGATTGTCGCGGCGTCGGGCGTAACCGCGGAGGACACCGTCGTGGAGATAGGTTGCGGGGCGGGTACGCTTACGCGCGCCCTTGCGGAAAAGGTTAAAAAAGTAATAGCTTTCGAGGTGGATAAAACTTTACAGCCCGTTCTCGCGCAGACGCTTGCGGGGCTGGACAACGTCGAAGTTATATTCCGCGACTTTCTGAAAACCGATTTGAAGGAGTTCGAACTTGCTTTAAGCGGTTATACTGTGGTGGCAAACCTTCCCTATTACGTGACCACCCCGCTTATTATGAAGATTATAGAACAGTCCGAAAAGTGCAAAGGGCTGTCGGTAATGGTTCAGGAAGAGGTGGCGGAAAGGCTGTGCGCCAAGGCGGGAACGCCCGAGTACGGCGCAATTACCGCTATGGTTGCGCTGAGAGCGGAATGTTCGGTTGTAAAGCGTGTTCCGCGCACTCTGTTCTTCCCGAAGCCCAACGTCGACAGCGCAGTGGTAAAATTTACGTTCGGAAAAGGAATTGCCGTTACCGACAGGGAAAAGTATAAAAAAACGGTACACGCGGCTTTTCTTTCGCGTAGAAAGACGCTTGAAAACAACCTTATAAATTCTTTTAATATCACGCGCGCGCGTGCGCAGGAAATACTTACCGAATGCGGGATAGATTTGAAAGCCAGGGGGGAAACGCTTACCCCGGAACAGTTTGCCCTGCTTTCGGAAAAGATCGGTTAATCATTATACGCAAATAAAATTTTTTTTGTTCTATCTTCCGTCTGCCCCGCATAAAGTAGGGTATACATCAAAAAAACCCGGAGGACAATATGAACGAAGAATTAGATTATGCCGAAATGCTTGAAATACCCGTCAACACAGTCAACGTGGTAAAGAAGAAGAGTATTTTCAAGCGTAAAAAACAGCCCCGTCAGGACGACCTTAAAGAGCAGGTTGTGGAAAGCGTTAACGAACGCGTAGGCGCGTACGTTATATCCGAAGACGTATCCGACCCGCCCAAGCCCGAAAAGCCTAAACTTAAAAGCGTTTTGAAAAACGACAAGGCGGGCATAGTGCTTATGTCCGAAGCCATTTTGGTGGGCGTAATAGCACTTGCAATCTTCGTAACGAATATCTTCCTGCCCAATACGGTTATAAATACCTTTTTAAGCTCTTTCTCGCAGACGGCGGCGGAAGAACCCGTTTATTCCGAATTTAAGCTTGCACCAGTTGTAAGCGAGCTTTCGGATGCGGAGATGGTTGTGTCGGATGCCGGCGTACTTTCGTTCACCGCGGAAGGCAGCGTTTACCCCATCTGCAACGGCAACGTATCCAAAGTTTACGACAACGAAGGGCTGTACACCGTTGAAATTGCGCATACTTCAACTTTTACAAGCGTGGTAACGGGTCTTTCAAACGTGTATTCGGCAGTGGGAACGGCAGTCCGTTCAAACATACCCGTAGGTTACAGCGACGGTCAGGCGGAAGTGCGCGTGTCGCTTTACGACAACGGAACGCTTTTAAACTGCTTTACTTTGTCCGACGAAGTTCCCGTCTGGAAATCGTGAAAATAACTCTGCACCCGCTGTTTATAGCGTTGGGTTTAGCCTCTGCAATTTTCGGCGGGTTGCCCGTATTTATAATATACGCGTTGACCGCGCTCCTGCACGAGTGCGGTCATATTTTTTGTGCTTCGCGTATGGGGTTTTCCTGCGGTAAAATAAGCTTAATGCCCTACGGCGCTTCGGCTTCCTGCGATACGGAAGGCATATCGCCCGCCGACGAAATAAAGCTTGCGCTTGCGGGGCCTTGCGTAAACGCACTTATATGCGTTGCGACGGCGGGACTGTGGTGGTTCTATCCGCAGACTTACGCGTATACGGACACGGTGTTTTCGGCAAGCGCGGTTATGCTTACAATTAACCTTCTGCCCGCATATCCGCTTGACGGCGGAAGGGCGGTCCGCAGTCTGTTAAGTCTGTTTATGCCCGTCAAAACGGCTAAAATAATACTCCGCGCCCTTAGCCCGGTGCTTGCGCTTGCGTTTGTGCTCATATTCGTATTCGCATACCGCAATCTTTCGCTTCTGACATTTGCCGTCTTTTTGCTGTTTTCCGCGTTTGAAAGGGAAGTTCCGCTTTCGCGCATAAATTTTTCGGCTAAAAAGCCCAAACGCGGAAAAGAAATAAAGCACGTAATGCTTAGCGGGGATTCTACTTTTAAAGACGCGTTAAGGTATTTGGACAGCAGTAAGTATTTAATTTTCCAGTTCTATTCGGACGGTATGCTTGACGAAATTACCGAAGACGAACTTTACGGACTTATGCAGACCAAAAGCATTTACGACAAAATAATTTAGCGTGCGCCCGACAACGGGCGCACGCTATTTCTGTAAAAACTCTCTGCTGAATATTTCGGGGTCTATATTGCCGTCAAGCACGCATCTGACTGCCGTCAGTCCGAAATCCACGGCTTCTTCTACTTTGTCCGAAAGGGTGTTGAAGTCGAAGTTGCACTTGTATTCCTGGCGCTTTACGCGGAAGTAATACTTCGTCCAGGTAAAATGCCTTTTAAGACAGCGTTCTACGCCCGTGACCGTTACGGACGGTTCTACAAGTTTAATAGTGTCGTAAACCGCGCTTGTGCAGGAAAGCAGGTTTTCCCGCGGGATAATCTGTCTTCTCAACGAATACTTTCTGCTTATAAAAAGCCCCAAATCGTTTTCGAATTTCGAATGGGCGAAGGGGGAACGCTGGGTGTCCTCGTACTTGTATACGGCGGGGTGAAGCACGCTGTCAAGCGCGTAGTGCGCGGCATATCCCGCGGTGTAGGCAAGGTTACCTTCGGAAAGCCGTTCAAACAGGTAAACCGCTTTTTTCCTGTGCAGAACCCGCCCGAGATTGGATTGGGCGGGTTTTATGCTGTAAGCGAAAAATAAATCCCCGCCCTGCGCCCCGAGCATATAAAGGGGCTTGGGCGACAGCATATTTTTATATTTGCTTTCAAGTCTTTCGTATATAACTTCGGCTGTAACGCCGTGTGAAAAATAATCCGGCATATTATAAGTTTAACCGTTTTCCGTAAAAAAGATACTGTTGCATATATCCCGAATATTCCCCGAATTTATCGGTGAAAAATTTCGTAATCTTGTCGCGGTCTTTAAGTTGACCGCCGAAGTCTTCCCTGTACACTTTTTCAAGCCAGGTGTCTACGGGGAAGCTGTCGGTCTTTCCGAATCCGAACAGCGCAATGCAGTCGGCGACCTTTCCGCCGACGCCCTTATATTTTAACAGTTCGCGTTTAAGTTGGGCGCCGTCCAGCTTTTCCAGCCTTTCCACGCCGTCCAGGCAAAGCCGTTTCGAAGTTTCGCAAAGGTAAGCGTCGCGGTAACCCGCTCCCGCCGAACGGAAGACGCTTATGTCGGCTTCGGCAAGCGCGCGCGTCGAAGGGAACGAGTAGTATTCACCGAACGGGCCTTGCTTCTTTTCGCCGAGAGATGCGCATATTTTGGCGATAATGCCCTTTATGCGCGGTATGTTGTTGTTCTGCGAAATGATAAACGAAAATATCATTTCTTCGCGGTTCTGGTTAAGTATTCTCAGCCCCTTGCAAAGTTCCGCGCTGCGCGTAAGCAGGGGTACGTCAAAGCTTTTCGCTCTTTCCACAATGTCGGGATAATTCCTGTCCAAATCGAAGTAACGGTAAAAGTAATCCGTATCTTCGCTTTCTATTACCGTTTTAACGCCGTCGCCGTACACGTACGCGCACTTATCGGCGGAAATTACGTGATAGCCGTCTTTATATTTTGAAAATCTGAAAACCTGCCCGCATTCCAGCGTATGCTCCGGGTTGAAATATTGAGCGTCGAAATCGAATTTCATTTGTATATCTCCCGTCCTTATGCGCCGAAGTCTACGTTTAAAGTACCCATATCGACTTTAAGGTTAAGTCTTTTTTGCGTTGTGCCGTTCTGCGAGGATACGTTGCAGCTTCCCATAGCCACGTCGGCGGTTATGTTGTATTCTTCCTTTGCATCCGTAAACGACAGTAAGTTTTC
>Ga0073906_1003492_pt1 | contig 17624 bp, 20 predicted proteins | sample Inofromicrocosms_FD_65485 | JGI IMG/M metagenome (GOLD analysis project Ga0073906, IMG submission 65485) | Mouse cecum microbial communities from Vienna, Austria - Inoculum for glucosamine and mucus D2O microcosms | ecosystem: Host-associated > Mammals > Digestive system > Large intestine >... | reverse complement strand
CACGGTTCGTTCAATAGGTTGAATGAAGCCATCCCTCCTCCTTTCATCTTTGTCTAGTACTAGTAGTTGTGAGAGAAGTCCTGCCTCCATTGAATATGCAGGAGGCAGGACGATGTTAGATGCTATGAACACGACATACATGATCATCCGCATCTGCGGGCTGGGTAACGGCGATTGTGTCAGTCATCCTGCCGATATTGTCAATCGTATGCTGGGTGCGAGGAAAAACAGCGGCAACCTGGCTCCTGGTTGCGCCATGCGTGTTTATCTGGCCGGGAATCACAATCAGAGCGCTGGAGCGCGCAGTCGACGGGAAGATCGAGCAGCTTCGCGAGTAGCGCGGGAGCCGGCCCTGGTGTACGGGAGAATCAGGCTCCAACTTCTCCAGTGCCTCCTTGGAGGATGACTGCAGTAATCATCACGATGAACAGAAACATGGTGGTCGCCGTGAGAGCGACATTCGTCTGCAATACACGGTCATCTTATCCCGACTTTGAATGACTCCCATGGTTCGACCTCGCCCATGAGCAGGGTGGGAGCGGTGGCGGCAATGCAGGTGCGCGTCTGCGAATCGAAGAAATCGAAACTGTAGGTGTTGGACAGGCTCTCCTTATTGAACCGTTCGGCATTGTATTCCTTGGGAACCAGATCATGTCGGTGCAGGCAGTCCACCAACGCCTCATCTGAATTGCTGTACAGTTGCGGATTGCCTATGTTCATCCTGTAGATGACGTCCACAGAGGACACATGATACGTCTGACAGTATGCCAGATCATCATCGAGTTTCCTTGTCTGCGCTTCACTCATCCCTGATGAGGAGGTCTTGACCGTGTCGAGGTAGATGCCGTTGACCCGGTGCAGCGGCGGATTCGCATACCCTTTGTCCATCATGCACTGCCGGTACGCCATCCATGCGGCAACATAGTCACCTTGGGAGATGCTCCCACCGTTGCCCCGGGCCTTCTCCAGCATGGTCCGCTGGTTCGGGTCCATGTCATCGTCCTCACGCAACATCAGATCGATGTATTCCGTGATGCTCGCCGCGGCCTTCGCCCCGACCGGCTCCTGCGACGACGCGCTCTCCTGCTCGCGAGGTTTGGAACAAGAGGAGGCTAGCGCGAGAAGTAGCACCGTTAATGATGCAGCGAATCTGTTAGCGGCTGTTCTCATGACTTTCCTCCTCATTCGCATACGCAACGCATAGCGTCCCCGATTGGTTCATGCATTATCTTCGTTGATAGCACGTGACTCCAGTGTACCGGCTGGCTGGCTTGTTTTTTCAGGGAATCCGGAGTGGGAGGAAAACCGGCCGTTTTGGTGTAATGGCTTGTCAGAAACGACTTCTACGGCAATCAAATACAAATCGCCTATCGGTATAGGCATATGAATCTGAGATGGATGAGAACGAACCTGTGTCACGGTCAGGAACATGCCGGTGACTACGGCCTCCAACCATGATTCGAGTACGGAACACAGTATGGAAATTTGCGCGAGCAATCCCGAGTGGCGGCATGGCAAGTCATGGCAGGTTTGGGATGCGTATCTTGTCGACGGAGAGGAATCGCCCCTCCCCAGAGCATCTGAAGGGATAGTGGGCGATGAGGTACTCGAACCCCCGACAGCCAGCACTCTCCGGGTACCGGGGATGCCGCCTGATGTCCGAGCCCGCTAGGAAACCCGCACATGGAACATGACGAAGTTCTAGCCAGCCGCCGGCAAGTCAGAGACCCAAGACAAACCTGGCATCAGAAAAAGCTGGGCAGGATGCTCGTCACATGCTGTATAAGGCACACATTTTGCCATTTAAGCGTATTCATCCGCAGCTCTGCAGTTACGGTAATTCCGTCAATCCATACTTCTTCCGCGCAGCATGGATGTATTCATCTAGATAAGTGGACTTTTTGAAATGATCCAGAATGTTTTCCGGGGCGAGTCCTAGCTGATACATGATCGCTCCGTAGCAGATAGTATAGAGGGCTTGAGTGTGCACATATAAATCCAATCCCGAGAGGGCTCTTTTCCCGTTCTTCAGCTTGGAGGTCTGATGAACATATGCATTGCGATTGTAACGCAAATCGCCCAGAAAACGATCTCGATCCGGCACCACATATGCACTGAAGGCAGCTAGTCTATCGAAGAGCGATTTTGCTAACTCACTTGCTCTCGGGTAATTGCCTTGCAATCTACCCAACGCCCATTCCTGCAAATCTGGCTTATGAGACAAGGCACATTCTACACACCGGATAATCTCGGCGTGATCTTCCTTACCGATGCCTATTTTAGGCCCACCAACGCGCGAAAGGGCATCAAACGCGCTTGCAATATTGGTGAATCTGGCATCCAACATCTTCATTAGCTCATCATCCATGAGACTGATGATGATTGACGAAGCACGTCGAGTATCTGCAGGCATGGTTAGCCAGTTTCGTATTAGTGTATTGGAATCTATTGCACGCAAAGGCAGAGGCATTGTCTGAATAAGTTTGTTGCTCGGGTCAGTCACGCCCTTCATGAGAGGCATGAAGTACATAACTTTATTATCATCATCGTCGAACAGCTGGATTTGCTTCAGATCACCTCTAAATCCCATACAGAACGAGAGAAAACTCCACAGAGGAAAAGCATAATGTTCCATCGCGGAATCAAGCGGGATGGGTCCTTGAAGCATTTCAATCAGCAAAGAGGCATCCGCTCTAATTGAGAACTCCTGAAATGGGCATAGACCACCCTTTTGAGTGTATGTGGGAATCAGAGATACCTTTATAGCGTTGTCACCATATATTGTTATCTTAGTCAAATCGGAAGATTTCCACTCCCCCACAATGGAATGCTCCGATTCACGCAGTTTCTCTGTTATTGAACCATTGTGAAGGCCAGACCATCTCCACAAACCATCTATCGTCAATTGAATCGATTTGATTGATGGATTTGGCTTAATGACCTTCTTTCTGCAAGAAAATGCATAATGGGCATCAAGCTGCTGCCGAGAAGTCCCTGGAAATGCATAGCTGGATCCCATTGTAGAGACTTCCACAAGCGTGAGGTTATCGCCGGTTTGTGTGTAACCATAAACTGCGTCGGCTCGAAGGGGACCAGCGTGGGTTCGAACGCCCTCTATAATAGGTTCTTGCAGCAACGTTCCCATCGGAATGTCCAGCGTAGCGCCGCCCATTTCGTCGAAGGACGCATTCCCCAAAATTCCTTCGCCCTTCTTTTGCTCGGGATCCAATCTCCATAATGCTGGAGCGAATGCTGTGTTATCCAATTGTCATCCCATCCCAGATGCTCTTACTCTGGCTCCTCTAACTTCTCTCAGCCTATGGTCATTAAGACCACGAGTCGTTATCAAAAAACGGACTATAGGAGCACTCTAGAAATACCTCTATAGTCCGTTTATTTTCAACAGTCAACATCACTTACATCAGGTAAGTTGAACCACTGGGTGTTTCATATAGTACTGCTGAATTACTGACTTTTCGATAACCGTCGCGCAGGGCTCATCTGGTCGGAGTTCTCCACGAGCATCTTTCCACGGTGATTCACTATGAGTACAGTCACTTAGCTGATTACCGCTGAATTTCGATAAGGATTCACAGACTCGCTTGATGACTGTACGCTCTTCATCGGAGAGAGACCCTTCCCTATAGGGTAAGTCTTTTGGCTCAATGAGGAATCTACCTTTGTGCAAATTGAATAGCTCCACACACACGGGACCATTTCGCCACGCTCTGAAGTCTTCTGTGAAGAGGGGGATTTGCCTATTAGCCAATGACTCTGCTTGGGAGTAAAAAGTCAGTTTCTGCATCTTCATTGTGGTCATAACGTTGCATTCATGAAGAATGTAAGCTGCTACATCACGCACTGTTGCCATGGATCCTCCTTCCTTCGCTTAGAACATTCTAGTATAATCGCTGTCCATGGCAGAGGCACGAGCAAAGCGTTTGATTAGCCGAAGTGCAGCGAATAAGGCTGGGGAACAGATACGCAAAAGCTCCCCACAATTCGCTGACGACACATATCATGATGCTGTAGCACAAGCTATGCAATGGCGTAATCAACACTTTGCCCCCACGCAACAGTGTTTTAGACAGATATTGGACGCAATCGATGACATTGATGGCGCCGTAGCCACATTTCGCCTCAAGCGTTTGATATCGATTGAAAATAAGCTGCGTCGAGCTAATTCAGATTTCAAACTTGGAGCGCTTGACGACATCGGTGGCTGCCGAGTCATATTGGACTCAATCGACCAAGTCGAGCAGGTCAAGAATGCACTCACAAAACGTTTCTCGCTCAAAAACGGTAACAAAATTAAGGACTACATCCAACAGCCACAGACAAGCGGATACCGCTCATGCCATCTTTTCGCCAAGATGGATGCGACTGATGGCTTGGATTGCAGTTACCGTGTTGAAATTCAGATACGAACCTGCATCGAGCATGCTTGGGCAACTGCGGTTGAGGGTATAGGTGAACTATATAACGGCGATTATAAGAGTCCCGAAAAAGAGACCATCACAGGTGAAGCAGATCTTGAAAGAAGGCAATTCCTGAAAATAATATCCAGTCTCTTTGCCTTGGAAGAAGGAACACCACAAGTCCCCGGACTCGAACTTAGTCGTCCGGAATTGATAAGAAAATTACGATCTCTACCAGCCGTAAACTCCCTCTTGTATGGATTGGAGCAGTCGGCCAACGACGTGAAGATCTCTGAGCCACTCTCCGATACGCTTGCTACTGGGAATGACCTCTTCCTCTTGAAATTCAACACGTCTGAACAATTAACAGATATCGAAGCATTCTCTCTTGGACATATTGATGACGCCTTGGATCGATACAACTATTACGAAAAGCTCATCGATAACACACAGCAAACTTTGGGTGGCACTCCATTTGACAATGTTGTACTGACCTACGCTCGTAACCCTGATCAGCTTAAATTGGCTTACCCTAATTATTCCGCAAACTTGTCAATGTTCCTAGAAAAAGTGACGAACTATTTTGATGAGGATATCAGTATTCTCTAGAGACGTTTACTCCTTTCACAACGCACACCACCACTTTGTTTAATATAGAGAACGGTATCTCAAACAGGCAATTTAGGCGCGCCAACTTCATTTCCACAAACACTTCATGCTGTTTCGTTTACCACGCGAGCAGTTTTGGGCCCATGCGGGAGAGTCGGGAATCCTCTGCGATTCCAGCGGTAGAATTGGAACCGTAATCTTGAGAAGGTTCCAGCAGCTGGAGTAATCTGCGACGACGATGTCGCGGACCCGCAACGAAGCGAGGTGCTGTCATGTTCAACGGCAAGAAGAAAGCGCCGAAGAACGACTGGCGACAGTCAATCATGTCGCTCGGCCAAGTCAAGAATGAGGCGAACGAGAGTGAGAGCCAGACGACAAGGCGTATGCCATTCGGCCGAACCGGGCGAACGGATCAGCCCCAATCTCAACACATGCCGACAGCAACCATGCCCAATGGTCCGGCCACGGGCATGCAAGTCGCCACACAAGCCGCTCCCCCGCAGAAACGCAAACGATTCAAGGTGCTGATCTACGCGTTTGCCTTCCTCATGGTGTTTGCACTCGGCGTGGGAACGGGTTCCTCGAATGCTTCGAAACCGGCGGGAACGGTCCCCTCTGCTGCAGTCGCGCCCACCGAGCAGATTGACGCCAAGGAGAACGACGCCGAATTGAAACGGCGAGAGGAGGCTCTGAACAAGCAAGCCGAGGAACTCGACAAACTGAAGCGTGAGCTCGACGAGCAGCAGAAGTCACAAAGCGAGCGCCAGACCCAACTCGACGAGCGAGAGAAGAGCATCGCCAGCAAGGAGGAGGCGAAGAAACAGGCGGAGGTCGAGGCTGCACAGCGCAAGAAGGTCGAGCAGGAGCAGGCGGCCGCAGCGGAGAAGGCGCGCGCGGAGGCCGAAGCCGCGGAACGGGAGCGGGCACAGGCTCAGGCGGCACAAGCAGCGGCGGAGGAAGCGGCACGGCAGCAAGAGCAGGCTCCGCAGGTCGTCGAACAGCAGACATCGCGAATAGTGCATCCGGGTGCCTTCTGCTCCACGGCCGGGGAGACAGGCGTTTCGCAGAAGGGCGTCGGATACACGTGCAAGGCGGATAACATCGGGCGCTTGCGTTGGCGGCGGTGATTGGGTGTGCGGCGCGGTAATATATCGCAGATCGTCGTAAACCGAATCGCGTGCACAATGAAGCGTTCCGTCGATTGCCGGATTTTGGAATGAGAACCGTGCTTTCAAATTGAGTATCCAGATTAGTACCGCGTGCCCTCGGAAGAGAGCATCGCCGCACTCGTCCAAGCCAATCACACAATCATTGTTTTGTATATACCATTTGCCGAGCAGCTCGTTGGAGATGATGCATCCTGATCTTGTGCGAGCACAAGCGAAGACCATAGCGGAGGAGCCCAAAGTGCCGTACTTGCAAACGGTTTGCCGCAATGGTCATTGAGCAAGCTTCAGCATTGGCGCCGCTGAGAACGCAGTCTCATAACGGCAACCAAGGCACTGCTAGGAAGATCGGTCTTGCAGACGCAATCTCAGCAAAAGCCCTTGCAGTATTCGCCAGATCGTCGATATTGCGAACACTGTCTCGGTGAAGCACTCATATGCCATCGTTCGAAATATACACAGAGATACTACCGAACGTTGAGATTATGTAATTTCGATCCTCCATCGGTGCCGTTGGCGCGCACAGTTAGCGACACGGCGTGTGGGTCCGCGACGCGTAGTGGAGGGAGGATTCATATCTGCGTGGTGCGATGCGCCAGATTTACAATCTGGTCCGGTCATCTCTGCTGCGGACAGCCACCGAATCCATGGTCTGCAAATACGTGCTATGGTTTGTGATGGCATGCGTTCCGGTTGCCGCCCCCCTTTGGTAGCTTCTGAGACGCATGCCTCATTCAGATGAGAGCCTGCTCTTTGTCGCAGGTATAGTTTCCCTCATTTAACCCTTTTACACTGACGAATCCGTCCGGGGAGAGCTCATTCCCTCCCATTCGTTATCCAGCGGCTGAGAATCAGAAGGTTCCTTCGCTCTTGATGTCTCTAGGTGAGATAGTATCTCTCGTGCTTGCAGGTCACCGGATAGCCGACTGACCATCGTATCGTAATCGACCCCAAGATATTTCCCGACCAAAATCTGTGCAAGGACAATAGCCTGTCTTACCGAGACATAAAGGCTCTCGAAAGATGGCGACTGCGCATCCGGATGCTTACTCCCCATGTAGGAACCACGGATATCCATCGCCCATCTCTCCACATTCTAAATAGGAATTGCAAGTTTTGGCAGTGTACGCTTGCCGTCCTTGTTATGTTCTACAACTCCCTGATCAACTATGAATTCTTCCACTAAAGCATCGAGCATATCGTCAAAGCTGGCAGGACGCTTACAACCATTTTTCAAAGATCTCATCCTTGGGGTTTGTTTTTCTCACACGTAATGAACCATCCTATGCATTCAAGCATGGTCCCAACTGTCGTGGCTTGGGTTTCAATAGCCAACTTATTTCCCTCGCAGGCTAGATAGTACAGAGCATTCATACCCTGCTCACAATGCTTCCTGAGATAAAGCCATCTCTGTATTCCTTGTGGACCCAAATCATTGTAGTAATACAAACAATGGTCGCTCCTATTCTCCCCATCGTTAGACCTAACAACAGATGGATAATTGGAATTACATCTAGCCACTACCTCGGCATCACCATGGATGTTTCAATCCCCAAAATCGGAGCAATACCCTGATACTCGTCCTACAAAATTCATCCCTCTCCTACCACAACCGGAACCACCAAGACGACAGCATCGACGAGTTCATCAACGACCTCAACGACTATCTGGCCGGATACTGGAATGAATGCGTCAAGACCGAATGGCACAAACATGCGCCGACACCAGCAAGAACTAGAGACCTCATGGCATAATCAACATACTCATGGCATAATCAACATACTCATGGCATAATCAACATAATCGAGACAGCGGCAACGCAGCCCGGTACCCAAGCCAAAACGCCGATTTGACAAAATACACTAGTCAGGAATCATCCCCGCGCCTGCAGGGAACACCCGTTTTGCAGTGGATGGAGGTACCCGGCCTGGGGATCATCCCCGCACTTGCGCTGGAACATATTCAGTCCGGCCTCTTGCAGGCGTTGTTGTCGGAATCATCCCCGCGCTTGCGGGGAACACGCTGACGCCACGAGCGCCTGCAACTGCGCATCGGGATCATCCCCACGCTTGCGGGGAACACATGCCGAGTAGTTCGGGTGGGATGCCGTAGGCGGGATCATCCCCGTACTTGCGGGGAACACGTCACGGGTCGTCCGCTGATCTTGTCGGCCGTGGGATCATCCCCACGCTCGCGGGGAACACAGATTGCCGGCGGCCTGCGTTATCTCGGTGTAGGAATCATCCCCGCGCTTGCGGGGAACACTCGTCCAGATACGCAGTGTTGCCCCATGCCGCGGGATCATCCCCGCGCTTGCAGGGAACACCGCGTCATCAGCAACGGCGAGACGGTCATCGCAGGATCATCCCCGCGCTTGCGGGGAACACATCTGGCTGTGCTGTTTGTCCACGCACTGGCGGGATCATCCCCGCGCTTGCGGGGAACACTGCACGACGCTGTCGACGACGATGCGCGGCCAGGGATCATCCCCGCGCTTGCGGGGAACACCGTTGAGGGTGTGCCGATCCACCCGCTCGGCAGGGATTATCCCCGCGCTTGCGGGGAACACCATCTCGCACAGGCAATCGTCACGAGGAGCCAGGGATCATCCCCGCGCTTGCGGGGAACACGTAAGGAGATCGGAAATACGATTCGATACTCAGGGATCATCCCCGCGCTTGCGGGGAACACATTCACGCGCTTATAACGTTTACTAATTTAAGGGGATCATCCCCGCGCTTGCGGGGAACACCGTGTCAGTAGTCCGGCGCTGTGCTCCATTGGGGGATCATCCCCGCGCTTGCGGGGAACACTAAAACGCCGACCTTTTTCAAGTCGGCGTGTCGGGATCATCCCCGCGCTTGCGGGGAACACGTCGAAGAGCTCGACCGGTTCATGTCCCAACAGGGATCATCCCCGCGCTTGCGGGGAACACACGACCGCAACACGTCGCTTGGTACGCTCGCCGGGATCATCCCCGCGCTTGCGGGGAACACTTTGGCAATTTGCGCGGGAAAATGCGACGATATGGATCATCCCCGCGCTTGCGGGGAACACTACTGATAGCGTTCCTCGGCATCATGCTGTTTGGGATCATCCCCGCGCTTGCGGGGAACACCCGGTACTGCCGGCAGTACATGGCGACGGTGGGGGATCATCCCCGCGCTTGCGGGGAACACGCGACCGACGCGAACGCCATGTTGCCAATCAAGGGATCATCCCCGCGCTTGCGGGGAACACCATTGGGCCTTGCGTTCGCGCTCGCCGTGGACGGGATCATCCCCGCGCTTGCGGGGAACACCCAGCATGGTTTCCCTTCCTTTGCTTGTTGCTGGGATCATCCCCGCGCTTGCGGGGAACACTCGAATTCTTCGCACATGGTGTTTTTTCTTTCGGGATCATCCCCGCGCTTGCGGGGAACACGCTGTCTCTCAGCTGTTTCGGACTGATTCGGTGGGATCATCCCCGCGCTTGCGGGGAACACGCCGCCAGATTGATAATGTTATCGATCGTCTTGGGATCATCCCCGCGCTTGCGGGGAACACCGCGACGAACAGCATGTGGTGCAACAGCATCAGGGATCATCCCCGCGCTTGCGGGGAACACTCGATGGCATTCGGCGTGAGCGCGGTCAAGATGGGATCATCCCCGCGCTTGCGGGGAACACCAGCAGGCATGCGACCAAATCAACCGACTCTGGGGATCATCCCCGCGCTTGCGGGGAACACGTGACGCCCTGCACGACACTGCGCAATGCGTCGGGATCATCCCCGCGCTTGCGGGGAACACCCGGTCGCGTCGCGGACCGCGTACCGTGATGAGGGATCATCCCCGCGCTTGCGGGGAACACGCTTCCACGTCCTTGTTGCGCACAAGCTTGCGGGGATCATCCCCGCGCTTGCGGGGAACACTATAAGGTTGTTCCTGTTGGTGAACGAAATCTGGGATCATCCCCGCGCTTGCGGGGAACACGTGAGCGTGGCGCGTGAGGCGAATGGGCAGCCGGGATCATCCCCGCGCTTGCGGGGAACACCGTCCATGATAATTCGTTTTACCTTGTTGAATGGGATCATCCCCGCGCTTGCGGGGAACACTTCATGATCTGAAACTCGTCGTATTCGTCACTGGGATCATCCCCGCGCTTGCGGGGAACACGCTGTCTCTCAGCTGTTTCGGACTGATTCGGTGGGATCATCCCCGCGCTTGCGGGGAACACCGTCCATGATAATTCGTTTTACCTTGTTGAATGGGATCATCCCCGCGCTTGCGGGGAACACATCTGCCACGACGAGGAAAGATTCGAACAAATGGGATCATCCCCGCGCTTGCGGGGAACACACCGACCACCAATCCGCTTTTGACAATGAGCTGGGATCATCCCCGCGCTTGCGGGGAACACTTCGTAATGTTCTGCACATACCGTGGCGCACCGGGATCATCCCCGCGCTTGCGGGGAACACGTGCCCCCGGTGGGACTCGAACCCACTGTGTTGGGATCATCCCCGCGCTTGCGGGGAACACCATGCGGTACGACAGCGTATGCGGCGCTATCAGGGATCATCCCCGCGCTTGCGGGGAACACGGCACCAATGCGGTGAGCGAGTGGTGGACCCAGGGATCATCCCCGCGCTTGCGGGGAACACGGACCAAGGGGTAACACCACGAGCGAGAATGAGGGATCATCCCCGCGCTTGCGGGGAACACTTCACATGGTCGATGTCGGTGTCTGATGCGTCGGGATCATCCCCGCGCTTGCGGGGAACACGTCACGTTGAGCGGCATCGAACGCAGCTGCCCGGGATCATCCCCGCGCTTGCGGGGAACACTCCAGCTCGGGCGGTTCGATGAAGATCGCGATCGGATCATCCCCGCGCTTGCGGGGAACACTTCGCGCGTGCGCATCCTGCAGCGATGTTCGCGGGATCATCCCCGCGCTTGCGGGGAACACGGCTGGCAGGAATGACAGGTCCTGCTCGTGCCGGGATCATCCCCGCGCTTGCGGGGAACACATCGCACCGTTCAAACACGACGGCGCGGGGGCGGGATCATCCCCGCGCTTGCGGGGAACACTATTACCGTGTGCCAGCGGCGATCGCCGGACAGGGATCATCCCCGCGCTTGCGGGGAACACGAATCGCCCATCCGGCATTGTTCGTATGGCGAGGGATCATCCCCGCGCTTGCGGGGAACACTATTCCCAGTCCTCGATGTCGACGAGGTAATGGGGATCATCCCCGCGCTTGCGGGGAACACACTAAGAAATCCCAATAATCTCAACATATCAGAAAAGAAGGAAGTCTGTTTTTATTCACTTCTCTTTTCTACAATGTCTAAAAGAAGAAACACTTGCCGAAACGCACGGCTGTTATCCACGGTATTTGCGTGCACGCCTGTATTTGGCAGCGTTGCTCCACCCATGCCGCTTCGTCCCCGCGTAAGTCTCGCGTTTCTCCTCGTTTGGATGCTTGATCAATTGCAATCCGTCGCAATCCACTGGCTGCCAATCGGATCTGAATACGCGAAAATCAAGGTGCTGCTCGTTCCTAGCTGAGAATACCATAATGGCCCTGCCGTCTTTGAGGGTGTCGACGATGCGCTCCCACAACTTCTCACGTACGCGAGCACTGATACGTCCCACAAAGACGCCGGGAGATATCTCCAATAACCATCTGCTCACGTCACCGCGCAATCCTGCAGGGCATGCCGTCAGAACGATGACTACCATGGTTCCTCATTCCACTCGTCCCCTAGCGTGTCATCGTCAATCTGACCGTAGGCAGTTCCGGCGGGAACTTCTTGCAGTCTCTCATCCCATAGACCAACATGGTCTGCAGATTCCTCGGCCTCGTTATATGAGACGCCAAGCAGTGCACGTATATCTTTCACCATGCGGGTCATGATTGAAAGATCGTACACGGCATCACGCATCGCCAGCCGCACTGCGGAGCTGATGTCGTCCGGCTCCTTTGCCACCGTTCGGAATGCCACAGGGATGGATAGTTCCGCCTTGTAGAGATCTGCAACATCATATACGAATGAACGTTCGTGACCCACATGCACGAAGCCTAGTCCCGGTGAGCATCCGAGGGCCACGATGACGGAATGTGCTATGCCGTACAGGCATGTGTGCGCCGCCGACAATGCCTTGTTGATGTCATTGGAATCATCGTAATCCTGCGGATTATATGTTCGCTTATCCCATTCGACACCCGTCTCCTTCGACATGGCTCTATATACCTTGCGGATTCGGGCTCCTTCCCTACCCCGCAATTGTTGCATTGTCAACTTGCTCACATCTTCGCCCGGGAAACGCATCTGGTACATCGCGCGCGCCACCGCCAACCGTTTCCGTGTGTTGCTCACCAATCTGGCTTGCTGCTGCAGCAATGCGGACGAATGGGTCAGCGGCTTGCCAAACGCATACATGCGCACACCGCGCTCCCCTACCCAAACAACCGTCGCACCATTTTCTCCGATCACTGTCATCGCCTGATGCGTGACGTTCGTTCCCGGCCCCAACATGAGCACGCTCAACGAGGCGGCTGGCACATAGATCGTTCCTGTGTGGTCCGTGACCGTGATTGCGTTATCTTTGCGGTTAATGATGCAATGTTCGAAATAGACGAACGAGATACGGTCTTCGCAACGGACGAGTTCGCCGAGTTCAGGCGGACGTGCACCGGGCACCGGTTTCCGCTTTCCTGAACCCACAGATTTTTCACGATCGCTCAACCTCGACGAACTCGCGATGTCCATTGCAGACTCCTTACCTAGATAATGAGGTATGAATTGGTGACAAGGTCAGTAAACCGCATCCGAATCCTTTCGCATGGCCGATTCCATGGCATAGTGCACGGCGGAGTGCCTCGGCATCGGTGACCTCCAACTGCCCTTTGAAAACAGCAGTGGCCAAAGTAACGGTTGCTCCATTGCGTTCGAAACGCTCCTTCTGGCGTTGCACCACCCGCAATGCAGGACCGCATTCTTCCTGCAGAACAGTGAATCCGTTTTGGTCCGAGCGTTTCATCAGCCATTCCATCTGCTGATTGGCTGTCACGAACGCCTGCCGTTTGCCAATGATCTCCTCAGGCTTTCGAGGGGAGTCCTTGACCCGGTCAGTGGCGGCTTTTCGTACCGGATTGGCGCGCAAACGGAATTGCCATTGTTGCCCAATAGCTATGCGGTTCAGAAGCTGAGAGTAATCCGTCGTCTCCCATTGCATGTGAGTGGGCCAGCCCGCTTGTTCGATGATATGGGTGAAATCGGGACGGTTGGGACTCACCACGTACAGCCAAGCGGAATGGTCCGCTTCCGAGTAGTCTATACGCCAGAGCACTCGCCCTTCCTCAGTGACTCGTGCGGAATCCGGTGGGAACGAGCTTTCCACAGCCGCATGCATCCTGTATGGGGAGCCCACCAGTCTTTTCGCGTCGAATCTCGCAAGATTCAACGGCATTCTCGAAATGTACATGCATCCTCCCTACACGAAGAACATGGGGTCATGCTCCTCGAACGCTGACGCTGAGGGAACCGAGGCAGCCATGTTCCCCGAAGCACCAGGATTATCGACGAAATACCGTTTCACTGACCGTCCGCTGTATTCACGATGACGCTGGCTGAAGGTCAATGGCATATCGTTCTGCACAAAGCCCGGTTCATCGTATCGGGCATCGCGCACAACCTCCAGGCGCTCCGTCGCATGGCGACGGCGGTACCATTCCGCAGCCTGCCAAGGATGTTGAGCCAGCGCATGATCGATGGATTCATATTCATCGTGGATGCCCAGGTTCAACGGATATGCTGGCGGGCACGAGCGTCTTCCCAGATACAGTGGCCATTTCGGATGCCGCAGCGCATCGTCCAGTGTGCACAGGGTTTCTCTCGGAGCCTCTATCGCAGCCAGGAATATGGCATCGGCCAGATAGTAGCGATGAGTCAGTGGCAGCACTTTGGCGAAATTCCTCGAATCATGTTTCCGTGCGAGGGATTTCTCGGTCTGCAGATCCCGGATCACACTGCCTCTCTGATCTATGCGCACCCCGAAGGAGAGCTGCAGCAGATCCTCTATCGAATCCTCGCGCGTACGGCCTTGAGCGCATGCCAGCATGCCGATGATTCCGCTTTTGGTTGGTTCGCTCCGTGTCTCACGATGAGTGAATCGAGACGAATCGCCCCATGATTGCAGTGGACCCGCCAATCGCAGGAGCAGCATTGCTGTTCCCATGTCAATCACGTCCTTCGAACTTGGTGGTGAAGTACTCGGTCACCGCTTCCCTCATTTGCGGCAACGACAGCGATTCGCCCACGTTCAGCAATGCAGGGGTCTCATCCATGCACACCACCCAACTCTTCTGGGGAACTTCGCCGTACACTGCGCTCAGCCGATCCAGATACTTCCCCAATCGTTCCTCCGCCAGCATGGTGATGGAGGCGTCATCAGTGGGTCGAACGGGATTCTCGAAGGCCTCCACCGCGTTGATCGGCTGACCTTCACGTACCATCACCACGCATGCCGAAGGCAAGGTTCTATTGGCGAATGTGTTCTGCTTGCCGGTGGGCATGGAGCGCACGAATGTCTCGATGAATGCGGCAACGCCCTCGACGGTGGCCTTATCATCGCCCACTTGTTCACGCAGGGAATCCACGTTGATGTTGGCGTAGCGGTACAGTGTGGAGGAATTGAATCCGACGGTATCCAGCATCGCCGCACCTGCATTGTCCGCTGCAGCGCAATCATCCACTGCGGTGAAGTAATCGTATTCCGGCACGATCTGGTCGACCGAAGTGGCGTGGGCCACCTGCGCCGCGGCATCGGTATTTAAATCCGGCGCATCGGCGAGCATACGGCCGAACAGGGCGATGTCGATGGCCTGCGAGCCATGGAACACCCTCTGGGCCTCCTGCTTCATCGCATTCGTGATCTTCGGTCCGTTTTTTTCGTATTTGATTGTCTCGTCGTCGTTCCAAGAGATGGCTAGACCTGCGAGCGCGTTGATCTCGGGTTTGGCGATGAAAATGAGGTATTCCGTGGTCTCGCTCCCCTGATCGCTGCCCTTGCGCTTGGTTTCCTTGGTCTTGACTCCGATTGCGTTCAGCGCGATCTTTGCGAGTTCGTCGCTTTTCTCACCGGCGAGGTCCTCCCGCTGTGCTGCGATTCGTTTGGAAATGAGCGAGACGGCCATCTTCGTCCGCACACCCAATTCGTCGGCATTGAGGTATTGAGGGAACATCTCCCGCATAGCTCGCTTCCATGCTTGGCTGGACACACGAGAGCGCAGTCGACCGCCGTACTGATTGGTTTTGGGATTGCCGGTGTCATCTCGATTGATGTTGCTCGATGGAACGTTTTGCAGAACGTATACGTCGATGTATGACATTGTTTTCTCCTGAATTCTATGTGTCGTTTGTTCTTGTTACAGGGTTTTCAGTCTTGTGTAGTGGGTGGCTGGTAGAAGAAGTCGCAGCTCCATCGCTGGAATACCTGATTGGCGTTCCCCGATTGCTGGATAAGGTAGAGATCTCTTGCGAAATCCCGGTAATTGAGCGTTATCCTATTGTCATCGCTGCGCATGAGCTTGATGAGGGCGCGGAAGAACCATACCTTGCCCTCGAAGGTGGGGGCTGCTTCCGCGGCACTTAAGCGCCGTGTGACGCCGTTGTTCGTCGCTTCTCCCTGCGGATTGGCTCCATTGTTGCGCCCGATCATGCGACAGGCTCTTCCGAAGGAGATTGACGGTTCGCCATCCTTTCGAAGCTGCGCCACGCCATAGGATTGCGATTGCTGGTGCAGGGCGTACAAGCCCAATGCGGTGGTCACCGCTTTGACCGCCAATGCGTCATCATCCGGATTGCCGAGGGACTCCACCGGCCAATCCGAATAGATGTCGTTGCCTATGGCCATCCAATTCGTGGAGGATCCGTTGATGTCGCGCCGGAGCCTGGATAACGTGGCGCGAGCACTGGAATTGTCGGCGAGAATGCCTGTTTGCAGGGCGCCGATCTTGCCCTCAACATATTCGCCTACTGCTGAGGCTCTAATTGGTGACGGCATTCGCATCTCCTTCCTTCCCAAAGTTCGGTTTGCGTTCATCGTGCGAGGTCTGGAGTCGGCCCAGACTGATATTGAGCCTGCTCCTGAATTTCAGTTGGGCGATGCCGGTGTTCATGGGCTCCTTCCGACTGTTGTTCTCGAATTCATGGACATCGAATGCCGGGATGGAGGATTGCGTCAAGTATTCCTCCCCCATGCGCAGAAGAATGCGATGCACTTCATCCCGCCATTCGGAGGAATACTGCTCCGGATCCTTGTCCTTGGTGAATTCGGCTATGCGGACACGGAACAGTTGGTCCATGCGTGCATAGGCGGTTTCCCGCACGTCATCCTTCATCGCGCCAATGGGTTTTTGGTTGTTCTTGGTGCTCTGCCTGCCACTTGACACCTGCAGATTTCGCACGAAATCAGCGAGTGCATTGACTGCGCCGGCAGTGCGATCGACCACGTCCAGCAGTGTCTGTATGCCGTCGAAGTCGTGTCTGCACATCATCGTGCTTATCGTCAGTGAATCGTCGATGGCGGCCTCGTACACCGAGCTCTGGGTTCCATACGTCATGCCTTGCGAGCGCAGCGTGACGGATTCCAGCGGGTGCTCGTTATGGCGCCACTCGGATTTCGCCTGCAACTCATCCATCCATTGGACCACGCCCGGTCGTAGATCCGTCGCCGTGGTCTCATAGCTCAGGATCGGGGCGAGATTGCGCCAAAGATTGGTGTTGGCGTTATGGCGCCGAGCTGTGATTGGCACAGTGCCGCGCCCCAAGTCCTTTTGCAGCTTGAGATTTTCTCTCCACGCGGTCATCTGCTCGCTCTTGTTTTGATCATATGGAGCAACACAATCGCCATAGCAGACGATGCATCCGCAGACCTGCGAATCATCGTCGCATACCAGACGTGTGCGCCGGGCCTGCAACGTCAATGCGTCTATGACACCATGGAAATCCCGTTGCACAATGAGATCGGCGGTCTGCTCATCGCGCTCCCACGGGGCGAAGTCATCCGGTCTCCCCAACAGGATCGCCCCCTCGTCGGCGCCCCCGGGAATATACAGCACCCAGTTGAGCATGAGCGTCTCGAAGAGATTGCTTCCAGTCAAATAAGTGCCACCGATATTGCCCAACCATCCGGTGGCCACCATGCCTTTGGGTGCATAGATCTTGTTCTTGTTGACATGGGTGTTCCCCACCACCGGGGACTTAATCCCCGCGGTATCGTACGCTTGGAGGAACACCAGCCATCGGGCCGCCTCGGCATTGGATATCGATTCCACGCCTTCTCCGGTTCGCATCGAGAACAGCATCTTGTCTGGTTTGGGAACATCGGCGATCAGCTCACCAAGGGAATCTGGATCCTTATCGGTATATTCCAGATTCGGTG
>Ga0073906_1003490_pt1 | contig 17630 bp, 19 predicted proteins | sample Inofromicrocosms_FD_65485 | JGI IMG/M metagenome (GOLD analysis project Ga0073906, IMG submission 65485) | Mouse cecum microbial communities from Vienna, Austria - Inoculum for glucosamine and mucus D2O microcosms | ecosystem: Host-associated > Mammals > Digestive system > Large intestine >... | reverse complement strand
TCGATCGCGTCGCTTTCGGAGTATCGCTTCGGCAAGCATTACCGCCCCGCCCGATTCGGCGCGGTAATGCTTGCCGAAGCGATACTCCGAAAGCGACGCGATCGAGCCGTCGGCAACGAATACAACGCTGCCGCCGTTCCCGCCGTCGCCGCCGTCCGGACCGCCGTTCGGCACGTATTTCTCGGTATAAAACGACGTGCAGCCGTCGCCGCCGTCGCCCGCTTTGATATAAATTTTCGCTCTGTCGATAAACATGTCAATACCGCTCTTTATAAATTCGTTCGCATATTGTATTCTTTACAATATGTAACGACGGGGCAATTCTCGCAATCGGGATTTTGCGCTTTGCAACAATGTCTGCCGTGATGAATAAACAAAAAATGCACGTTGCCGTACGCCGAAGGCTCGAAAGCCGCGCAAAGATCTTTTTCCACGAGATCGGGAGTTTTTCCGTCCGATAATCCCAATCTGTGCGACACTCGAAACACATGCGTATCCACCGCGATAGCCGGTTCGCCGAACGCGACGGAAAGCATAACGTTTGCGGTTTTGCGTCCGACGCCGGGTAGACTCATCAGTTCCTCGCGCGTTCGCGGCACGATGCCGCCGAACCGCTCGACTATCGCCTTGCACGCGGCTTTGATATTCGCCGCTTTGTTCTTGTATAAACCGCAGCTTTTGATAAGCGACTCGAGTTTTTCGGTCTCGAGCGCGCAAAACTCCGCCGGCGAATCGGCAATGCGAAAAAGCTCGCGCGTTACGATATTGACGCGCTTATCCGTGCACTGCGCGCTTAATATGACCGAAATCAACAACTCGAAATCGGTACCGTAAACAAGCTCGCACGTTGCGTCGGGATATGCGTTATTCAATTCTTCCAATAAGCTCATCGAGCGCCGTCTCCGATGTTTTCTCGTGTATAAATCTTACCACTTATATATTATACCACCGCGAGACGCAAAAGTAAAGCTAATCGTCGAATATCGTTGTATACTTTTGCCCGTCGAACGAGTATGCGGACGTAAACGATTGATAGTTGCCGCGCATGAGCACGCCTTTGCAGCCGTTGTAGTCGTTCGTTCTGACCGACAGTCCGCACCCGCTCCCGTTTATCGGGGTATTGACAAGCGTTGCCGCTATGCCGTTCGCGCGTACCGAGTCGTAAAATCTCATCGCGCCGTTCCTCGAAGAAAACGAAAAAATGTAACTCATAATCAAACCTCTGCTTATGTGATGCGAGTATGATCGCGCCGTCGATTTTGTTCGTACGGCAAAATCATGACAGTTGCGCTGCGGGCGTTCCGCTCGACGCGCGCGGCGCGAAGAATTGCGGCGATCTGCCGCGCGAACTTTAGAGGTTTTTATCCCAAATTTCCTCTTTTACGTTCTAAACCGTCAAAATTCGCATTTAATATTAACGGTTCACTTTCGGTATATGCCGAAAAACGCAAAAGTGACGCACGGAGAAATACATGATCTATCTCGATAATGCCGCTACTACCATAACAAAGCCGTCGTGCGTTATAAAAGCCAACGACTACGCTTTCCGTTCGCTGTGCGCAAACGCCGGGCGAGGCAGTCATTCCGCGGCAATGAAGGCGGCTTCCGTGTTTTACGAGGCGAGAAAAGCGGTAAAAGCGCTCACCGCTTGCGACGAAACCGTGTTTTGCTTTAACTGCACAGACGCGCTCAACACTGCGATTTTCGGTTCTGCTCGGCGCGGACACATTATAACCACCGCATTCGATCATAACAGCGTTCTGCGCCCGATCTACGAACTTTCGCGCCGCAAAATATCTGATTACACCGTAGTTTTTCCAAACGCTCAAGGCGTTATAGACCCTGCCGATATCGAACGCGCGATACGCCCCGACACCTATCTTATAGCGATCAATCACGTTTCAAACGTGCTCGGCGCGGTTGCGCCCGTATCGCAGATAGGAAATATAGCGCACCGCCACGGCATAACGTATCTCGTGGACGGCGCGCAGTCCGTAGGATACATGGACGTAAACATGCGCGAGATAGGCTGCGATATGCTATGCTTTTCTCCGCATAAGGGTTTGCACGGTCCGCAAGGCATAGGCTGTCTTTGTCTGCGCGACGGAATAAAACTCGCGCCGCACAGATTCGGCGGCACGGGCACGGCGTCCGACAGTCTCGCCCAACCCGCGGATATTCCCGAAGGTTTGGAGAGCGGCACTATGCCCGTAAACTGCGCGCTGTCGCTAATTGCGGCAATACACAACCACATGAGCGCCACTCCCGCCGCGCGGAGAAAACTCGCCGCGCTCGGTGACGACATGCGCGAACGCTTGCAAAAGATACGCGGAGTGCGGCTTTACGGCAAATACAATATTTTGCCGACGATAGCGTGCTTTAACATACAAAACGTCAATTCGGCGATAGTCGGAGACATACTTAACGAACAGTACGATATAGCCGTACGATGCGGACTACACTGCGCGCCGCTGTGCCACAAATATCTCGGCACGCTCGGCACGGGCGCTATCCGCGCGTCGCTTTCGTACGAAAACACGCAAGACGAAGTGGACTTTTTTATAAAAGCCGTGACCGAGATCGCTATGTAAATAATTTATTCGGCTATGATAACTACTCTTTTTTGATCATGCTCACAAGCTCGTTGAGCCGTGCGCGTGATTTTTCGTCGAGCGACGGCGACACGAACGACACGAACTCGTCGATCGTCGCCGCCGAGAACGTACCGTTCTGCTTTTCAGCGGCGACCGATCTGAAAAGTTCGGTCATGAGCTGTTCCTCGTTCATGCCGTCGTACTTGCCCATCGTACTTTTTACGTCGCTCGCATCGACGCTGTTATTGTTGACTGACTTGTCTCTTATACTTTTCATATTCGCCTCCGAACGGTGATATTGTGATTTCAAACACTATATTATGCGAATACGCGGCGCAATGTGCTCATACATATAAAATATGGACATCAATCAAATTCTGCCGTTGCTCATGAAGGGCAAACTCGGCGAGCGCGAAGCCGCGCTGCTGAATGCCACCAAATCGTCCGATCCCGCTGTGCTCGGCGATCTCTTGACGCAGATGTATAAGCAAAAAAAGCCGCAAGTCAATCTGTACGCGCTGCTCAAAAAAATAATGCCCGCGCAAACGCTCGGGCAAGTGATAAAATATTTCGATACACTGAACGATAATCGGTGATATACCGTTATTTTACGGCTTTCAACGCGCCGTCTATATCCTCGATTATGTCGTTTGCGTTTTCAAGCCCGCAGCTCAAGCGAATGAGCGACGGCGATATGCCCGCCGCAGTAAGCGCGGCGTCGGATAATTGACGGTGCGTGCTCGATGCGGGGTGCAACGCGCACGTGCGCAGGTCGGCTACGTGCACGAGCAGCGACACGAGTTTCAACGAGTTCATAAACTTAACGCTCTTCTCTCTGCTCTCAAGCTCAAACGATATTACCCCGCTGCCGTTGCCGCCGAGATATTTTACCGCTTTTGAGTAATCCTCGTCGCCCTCGAGCATAGGGTATTTTACGGATATTACTTCTTTACGCGACTTGAGGTACTTGGCTACCTCGAGCGCGTTTTTGCAATGCCGTTCCATTCTGACCGCAAGCGTTTCGGTACCGAGGTTTGTGAGCCACGCATTGAACGGCGAGATCTGCGTACCCATATCGCGCATCAACTGCACGCGCGCTTTCGTAATATACGCCGCCTTACCGCAATCGCGCGAATACACCAAGCCGTGATAACTCGCGTCGGGCGTTGTGAATTGCGGAAACTTGCCGTTTGCATAATCGAACTTGCCGCCGTCTACTATCGCTCCCCCTACCGACACGTCGTGACCGTCGAGATATTTAGTCGAACTGTGCACCACTATATCCGCGCCGAACTCGAACGGACGGCACAGAACGGGAGTGGCAAAAGTGGAATCCATGATCAGCGGCAGACCGTGACGGTGCGCAATATCCGCTATTTTTTCTATGTCGGTCACTTGCAGAGCGGGGTTTGCGAGCGTTTCGCAAAACAGCGCTTTGGTATTCGGCTTTATTGCATTTTCAACCGCGTCGAAATCGCGAAAATCGCAAAATACGAAATCGATCCCGAGCCTGCGCAGAGTCACGTCGAAAAGATTGAATGTGCCGCCGTATATAGCCGTAGCCGAGACTATACTGTCTCCGGCAGACGCGAGGTTGAGCACAGACAGCATGCTCGCCGCCTGCCCGCTCGACGTCATCATCGCCCCCACGCCGCCCTCGAGCGCGGCGAGCTTTTTTTCGACTGCGTCGATCGTGGGATTGCCGAGCCGCGTATAAAAGAACCCGTCGTCTTTAAGATCGAACAGATCTCCTACTTGTTCCGCCGTGTCGTAGCGGAAAGCGGTGCTCATGGTTATGGGCAACACCCGCGACTGTCCGTTTGACGGAACATAGCCCTCGTGTATACATTGCGTATCTTTTTTCATGTTTTATCCTCTCGAATCGAGATCAAACGATCTTGTTTACCCAACTGAACGGATCGGGTATTTTGCCCGTTTGTATGGCGGGCAGTTCGTCGAACAGCATTTGCGCGATCTTTCCTACCGCGCCGACTTTTCCTATAACGTAATCCCGCCCGTCGTCGCCGAGCCTATCCACAGGCGAGATCACCGCCGCAGTGCCCGAGCCGAAGGCTTCGGTCAGCGCGCCGCTTTTTGCGCCGTCTATTATTTCCTTTATATCGATACGTCGCTCCTCGACGGGTATGCCTTTGCTCTTTAACAGCTTGATCACGGAATCGCGAGTTATGCCGGGGAGTATCGTGCCGTTAAGCTCGGGCGTTATAACCTTGCCGTCGAGCACGAAAAATATATTCATCGAGCCGACTTCTTCCACGTATCTGCGCGATTGTCCGTCGAGCCACAGCACTTGATCGTAGCCGAGAGCCGCGGCTTCCTCGCCCGCTTTTATGCTCGCCGCATAATTTCCGATCACTTTGTATGCGCCCGTACCGCCGCGCCCCGCGCGCACGTACTCACGCTCTACCTTGAGCGCGACGGGCGCAAACCCGTGCGAATAGTACGCGCCCGACGGCGACAGAATTATTATAAACTTGTATTTTTTCGCCGCATGCACGCCGAGCGAATCGTCCGCGGCAAACACGAACGGACGAATATACAAACTCGTTCCGCGTTCCGTAGGTATCCATTCGCGTTCGAGTTTTACAAGCTTTACGAGCGCAGAATACGCTTCTTCCGTATCGACGGGCGGTATGCAAAGCCGCGCGCACGACGTTTGCATGCGCTCGAAATTATCTCGCGCCCGAAACAGCCGCACTTCGCCGCAAGCGTTTCGATACGCTTTTAATCCCTCGAACACCGCTTGACCGTAATGGAGTACGGACGCGCACGGCAGCAGTTCGAGCGCGTCGAACGGCATGATACACCCCTCTTGCCACGCGCCGTCCGCATACTCGCGGACGTACATATAATCCGTGAACAGCTTACCGAAACTCGTTACCGTTTCGGGCTTAGCCTTGAGATTTTTACATTCGATGAATTTCATGACGCTTACCCTATTGAATAAAACAGAATTTTTCGCTTAAGTATTCGACCTTTGCGCCGAGCGGCGTTATCGCCGCACAAACGTCGAACTCGATCGGCGCGGTCAAGCAAAACGATACTTTATCGTTGTAAACTATATTGCCGCACTCGGCGGGCAACGCTCTGAGCGTCGCGGCTATCCGCTTATATTCGCTCTGCCCGCACGTCACCGAGTATTCGGCACGGCGCTCGGCTTTGACCGTGCCGACGCGCTCTATAAGTCCCGTTGCGGCTTCCCTGTACGCACGAGTCAGCCCGCCCGCGCCGAGCTTTATACCGCCGAAGTATCGCACGACGGCTATGAGCGAACGCCGCACGTCAGCCGCCGCGAGCGCGGAATATATGGGCTTGCCGGCGGTGCCGCTCGGTTCGCCGTCATCGTCGTAGCCGAAGTCGTCTCCGATCTCGTCGGCAATATATCCGTAACACACGTGACGCGCGTCGCGGTGTTTTGCCTTCAGCTCGGAAGATATGCGTTTTGCCTCGTCGCGGCTGCCGATGAGATACGAGCTTGCTATAAACTCGGAACGCTTTACGGTCAAAACGTATTCGCCTGACTTAACGCAGTCGAACATCAGACGCGCACTTTCAGCTTGGTTTTTTTGCCCTTATTCAGCACGAATTCGCTGCCGCTCGTAAACTCGCACAGCCGCGCATCGACGCGCTCTACCTTTTTATCGTCTATGCGCACGCCGCCGCCTTCGATCAATCTGCGCGCCTCGCTTTTCGACGAACACACCTTGACAGCCGTCATAATATCGACTATCGGCGTGTTGCCGTCGGCGGTTATATCGACGGCGGGCATTTCCGTGTTTGCACCCTCGAACGCCGCCTGAGCCTTATTGAGGGCGTCGTTTGCGGCGTGCTCTCCGTGTATGAGCTTGACTACCTCGTAAGCGAGCCGCTTTTTTGCCGCGTTCATGCGCTCGTCGCGATGCGCGCAAAGCGCGGCGATCTCGTCGAGTTCCACAAAAGTCAAAAGCTTGAGACAGTTCTCCACTTCCTCGTCATCGACGTTGCGGAAGAATTGGAACATCTCGTAAGGCGCGGTTTTTTCTGGATCGAGCCAAAGCGCGCCTTTTTGCGTCTTGCCCATTTTTTTGCCGTCCTTAGTCTCGAGCAACGAGCAAGTGAGCGCGTACGCGTCCTTGTGCGCGACGCGGCGTATAAAGTCCGCGCCAGCCAAAATATTGCTCCATTGATCGTTGCCGCCTATCTCGAGTTCGCAGTTGTAATCGGTAAACAAGCGCAAAAAGTCGTACGCTTGCATAGGCATATAATTGAACTCCAAAAAGCTCAAACCCTTTTCGAGCCGCGTCTTGAAACAGTCCGCGGTAAGCATTTTATTTACGGACAGATACGCGCCGTAATCGCGCAGAAAATCGATATAATTGAGGTTGCACAGCCAATCGGCATTGTTGACTATGCGCGCGGCATGCTCGCCCTCGAACGACACGAAGCGTTCGAGCTGCGGTTTGATCTTGCTCACGTTGTCCGCGATAGTCTCTTTCGTCATCATTTTGCGCATATCGTTTCGATTGGACGGATCGCCGATCATAGCCGTTCCGCCGCCTACGAGGAGTATGGGATTGTGTCCCGACTTTTGCATCAGCGACGCCGCCATGAGCGGTATCACATGCCCTATGTGCAAGCTGTCCGCGGTCGGATCGAAGCCGCAATAAAACGTAACGGGACGTTCGCCGAGCATGGCATATAGATCGTCCTTGTACACCGTTTGTTTGATAAATCCTCTTGCTTCGAGTATGTCGAATACGTTTTGTTTCATTTTGCTGCCTCCGTGATCGCTTTTTTGAAAATTTCCGAAAGTATTTTAATACCTTTATCTATCTTTTGTTCGTCCGCGTTTGAAAAATTGAGCCTCAGCGTGTTCCTGCCGCTACCGTCCGAAAAGAACTCGTCGCCGTTAATATACGCAACGTTTTGCTCTATGGCGCGCGGCAACAAGCTTTTGCAGTCGATGCGTTCGGGCAGCGTCATCCATACGAATAAGCCGCCGTCCGGTCTGGTATAGTCCGCCTCGCTCGGCATATACCGCGCTATCGCGTCGAGCATGGCGTCGCGACGCTTTCGGTACACGGATATACTTCGTTCGAGGTTGGGGTAAAAACAGCCGCGCCTTAAGTATTCCGCAATTATCAGTTGCGTAAGCGCGGGATTTTGCACGTCCGCGCCTTGCTTTCCGATCGACACTTTGCGCACAATGCGCTCGTCGCCGTGCACTGCCGCCACGCGAAGTCCGGGGGCAACGGTCTTTGAAAAACTCGTCACGTACACAGCGTTGCCCGTCTTGTCGAACGACTTGACCGTAGGAACTTCGCCGCCCGAATATCTGAGTTTGCCGTAAGGATCGTCTTCTATGATCACGGTATCGTACTTTGCGCAAAGCTCGACTATCTCTTTTCTGTTCTGCGCGGAGTACGTCCTGCCCGTCGGGTTGGAAAACGTTGGGACAATATACAACAGTTTGGGCGAGTATCGTTTCAGCTTGCGCTCGAGATCGTTTGCGTCAAGTCCCTCGTCGCCGCTCTCGACGCCGACTATATTCGCGCCGTACGTCTTTGCTATCTGCAAAAACACGAGATACGTGGGGTTTTCCACAAGCACCGTGTCGCCTGCGTTCACGAACGCCTTACACATAAGGTCAAGCCCTTGCTGTCCGCCGCTCACTACCTGCACGGTCCGCTCGCTCGCGTCAAGCCCGAGTCCGCAAAGATACCCGACAAGCTCGGCGTTCAGTTCCGCGCAACCCTCCGTTCTGCCGTACTGCAACACGTACGGCGCGCGCGAAGACAGTATTTCCGCCGCGATCTCGCCGACCGTTTCGCACGGCATACAATCCGCCGACGGCATGCCGCCCGCGAATGAAATCACTTCCGGGCGCTGCGTGAGCTTTAATATTTCGCGCGTAGCCGCGCCGTTTAAGTCTTTTAATCCGTCACTGAATCTCATTTTTGTTCTTTTCCGTCCCGCCGAATAAGCTCATCGGCAGTTTTTTGATAAGATAATACGCGAGCAATCCCGAAAACGCACCGGCGAGCACGCCCGCAAGCATCATCCACGGCACGAGCGCGCCGAGGTTGACGCCCGTTACGAGGCTCGCCACAAGCACTTGCACACAGTTGAATACCACCGCGCCGACGAGACTTATCAGTCCGATCGACACTCTGTCGAACAGCAGATAAAACAATATCGCCTCGATAAGCAACGCGAGCGCACCGCTCGGCGCCGAATACATCAGTCCCGATACGTTGCCCGACGCTATCGCGCCGACGAGACACTTGAGCAGCATCACGGCGAACGCGTCGACCGCGCCGAGCGTGATCAACGCTACGAGCACCGCCACGTTACCCAGCCCGAGCTTTGCACCGGGGGCGAGCGCAATGGGCGACGGCAGCATGTTCTCGACTATGGATATTACCGAAGCGATCGCAGTGAGCAATGCGAGCGTTACCAGACGCTTGGTCTTCATCAGCCCACCTCCCACGACAGATCGCCTTCGCCGCTTATCGACACAGTAACGCCGTTAGGCAAACACACAATGCTTTGCCCCGCGCGGCTTATCTTGCCCGTATGCTCGCACGTTTTATCGGGGCAGTTCGCGTCGGTTACCCAAACCTTGCCATCGCTTATGCGAACGGTAAGACCGTCGAGCGGTATTTCCGCATCCTTATCGAGCGGAAACGTGCGCTCGTAATCGGGCGCTCGCACCGTCACGACGCTTGCGGGCGTGCGGAACGCGAGCCATGCGCCGAGCGAAGCGACCGCCGCGATCACCGCAACGATGATACCGTCGAGTACGGTAAACGGCTTTGACCGCTTTACCTTTCGTATACTGTCAAGGTTCATAGCGTTCGTACGCGAGATGTCCGTCGTAGCGATCGGGGCGGTACAACTCGCTTCCTATAATTGTATACCTTTTTTCGGTAAAAATCAACCCTTTATAACCCAACTTTTTCAAAAGCTCGAGTCCGCGCTCCATACCGAGCGCGCATACCGCCGTGGACAATGCGTCGCACACCGCGCTGCTTTGCCCTATCACCGTTGCGGATATGACGGGTTCGCCCGAATTCACCCAGCTTTCGCCGTCGAACGTTACGCCTATAGGCACGCCGTCGCGTCCGATTATATGCGGGATATACACACCGTCTTTTACGTAATACCGCATATAGTCGCCGGAGGTGACAGCGGAATTACCGCCGTCTACGGACACGGCGCACACGTATTTGCGTTCGCCCGATTGAACGCGCGGACGCGGGCTTACAACCCCTACTCGCCACGCGTCGCTTTGTGCGTTCGACACATATCCGCCGTAAAAATATGCGTTGCCGGAAATATCGAGAAGCGCGGAGTTTACGCCGTACTCATCCAATATACGCACGCAAAGATCGACGGCGTAGCCTTTGGCTATACCGCCGAAATCGAGTCGGACGGGCGACGTTTTGACGAGATAATACTTGCCGTCCGCATCGTTTTTTTCCGCAACTACGGCATTGGGATCGCAATTTTCAAGCGCGGCGTCGACGTCGCTCCGGCTCGGCAAAACCAAGCCGTCGCCCAAACCCGTATCGGGTATAGAGTCTGCGGAAACGTGCCAAAGCTCGCCGAGCGGCGCAAGCGCGGGATTGAACGCGCCCGACGTCAGTTCGTAATACCTCATAGCCAGCTCGAACAGCGCATAGCAATGCTCGCCCACCTCGACGCGCTCGCCCACATCCGCGCGGTTGAACTCAGCGAGATCGCTGTCCTTTGTGAGCGATGCCTGAGCGTCGATATCGGCAATGAGTTTTGTCATTTTGTCGAAAGCATATTTCGGTCTGCCGCCGACTATACGCGCGGTGAAAATAATATCGCTCGAAAACGCGACGGAAGAATACTCGGCGTAACCTGCCGCCGCGCACGCGCAAAGCGCGAACGCCGATAACGCCGCACACAGTACCGCTATAAATTTTTTCAAGCGAAAAATCATAAGCACATTGTATCATAACGAGCGCAAAATTGCAACGTTTACTTGCTTTATATATAAAAATTCGCTATAATATCACTATGGCTATAAACGTTAAAGTTTTGCAAAAAGTCACCGGACTGAAAATAAAATGCGTCGAGCGTTGCGAATCCACGTTCGACGAGATCGGAGACTACGATGCGATCGCGGCTCGCAGTCAAGCGCGCGGTTCGGGGCGCGGAGATCACACGTTTTTTTCGCCGTACGGCGGCATTTATCTCGTGATGCGCGAGCGCGGGCTTAACATCGACCCGCATACGCTCACGCCCGCTGTAGGGCTTGCGGTACGCGATACCATCCTCAACGTACTCGGGATAAGCACGCGGCTCAAGTGGGTAAACGACGTTCTGTACGGAGACAAAAAAGTATGCGGCATACTGTGCAAGTGCCCGCGGCGCGGCGAGTATCTTATAGGCGTGGGCGTCAACTTCGCAGTAAACCGCAAAGACCTTATAAGCGCGGGACTCGACGGCGTTGCCGCCACGCTCGACGCATCGGAATATTACGCGACGGCTTTTACCGCGGAATTGATAAAACGCATACATTCGGCGTCGCTGCTTCCGTTCGATCACAATCGCTATAACAAGCTGTGCGTGACGGTCGGCAAAGACGTGAGCTTTACATACAACGGCATGCAGACAAACGGACACGCCGAATACGTGGAGCGCGACGGCTCGCTTATGGTAAGGATCGGTCAAGCTACCGTCGCAGTGGACTGCGGAGAGGCTTCTATAATTCGGACGACGTAACGCCGTCCGTTTTTTTATCCGAGTTTTCGGTCATTTCGGCAGTTTCGGGCTTTTTATCGGAAATGATCGGTCGTTCGTCGGCAGACGCCCGCTCCGCTGCGGCGCGCTGTCTCTTAGTCATTCTGCTCCAATTGACAAACCCGTAAAGATCGAGCATAAAGAACGCCGAAAAGCATATCGTCATCGGCAGATACGTAATATCGCTCGTCGAGGCAAGACTCCACAACACGATGAGAACTATGTCGTTGAGCATATACCCTATCGCGTAAAACCTGTTGCGGCGTGCCGTGAGATACGCCGCGGCGAACGACGTAGCGACGGATATCGTGCTTACGATCAAGTTGTTTGTGCCGAGCGCGCGCAGTATAAAAAAGAACACCGCAGTAACGGCTACGACCGCGACCGAAAATATCGCCCATTCCTTTTTGGAAAGCGTGTTTACTTTTACTTCGCTTTTATTGCCGGCGAACGGATTTTTAAGCCAGCTCACAAGCGCGAATACGGCGATCGGCACGCTCATGCCGAGATATGTTATCATTTCGCCGTAGTACTTGAACGAGAACGAGATTATACCGTAAAACACGCCGAATACGATTATCAATCCCTGACCTATCGGATTGCCTTTGGACGTGAATACAAGCGCGGACACGCCTATAAGCGAACCGACAAGATAATGATATTGGGTATTTTTGAACACGAAAAAGCTCGCTACTATTATGACCGTGCTGACCGCCCACATCGTCCATTCGACAGGCTTTATGCTTTTGAAAAAGTTTTTCACTCGTTCTTTCATCGATTCCTCAAAAAAAGCATTCCGTTCGCATCTTCAAAGACCTAACGACGCGAACAAAATGCTTCGATTGCACCGCGACTACTCGGTAGCAGTCGCAAATAATTATTCGATTAAGCGTATTATACTATGTTTTATTTTTATTGTCAACCGTTTGCAAAACGTATTGCCCGTTTGTTTGCAACGTTTTTAGTTAGTGTCAAAACTCGCAAATATCGTCGTAAAAATGCGCTTCGATATAATCGAACGTGTACTGCATAATTTCGGTTTTGCCGTCGTGTTTTCGCATCAGATAATAACAATGCCCCATGGGCGCGGTCAGAAATCCGCTGTATCCGTACGCTCTCGACGAAACATAAAACTCGTATTCGCCCACGATTTTATTCCCGCTGCTCGGCTTATTCGACGGTAATGCGGGAATATATCCTTTATGATAAGACAACACGGATATTTTTTTCGTTTTGCGCGTAACGGGATCGTACCTGAATTTTCTCTGAACGATCCAACTGTATTTCATCCCGTTAAAATATATTTTGTCCTTATATACGCCGAGCGTCGCGCCCGATCGGTACTCGCCGAACGAACATTCCTCTTTCGCAGTACCGCCGTCTATTCGATGCAAATACCACCACCATTCGTCTTTTCCCTCGCGGTTCTCGTCGCCGCGGTCTATAATGCGGTACACGACCGAAAAAACATACATCGAATCGTTGTAATAAAAACGGTTTTCTATGTGTCTGTATTCTTCGACGTACTTACTTGTATTGCGTTTTATATCGAACGCATCGTCGAACAGCGAATACTCTTCGGTATTTTTCTCGATCGCGAATATCGGCTCGTTGCCGACGTCTATAAAATACATCCAATCTCCGTGCGTCTCCATATCGAAAGAACTGCCGATGCTCCCGGGAATATTCAATGCGTGTCGCCCGTTGTAATACCAATCGACGCGCAAATACTTCGTACCGTCATCCAAACGAACGTCGTGCAGCTCATACAATATACCGTCTTGAAACGTGCCGCGAATATCGTCGCACAACAAGTTCCCGTCGGAATCGAAAAGATACTCGCAAACAAGCCGATCGTCGCCGTTACAGTCGTCGTAAAATGCGGCGACAAACAACCCGTCCGACTCGACGAGCGTTACTCGCTCGTACGGCACGTCGCACAAATACTTGCCCGTTTTATTTTCGTAATCGAACAGATACAAACCGCGCTTGCTCTCGTTCTTTTCGCAATCGAATATCACCGAAAACATCGCCTTGTGCGAATCGGTATCGTAAACATATTCGTCTACGTGTATTCGATCTCGCGCGTACGTAGCGCCGTACGCCGAGATACTATGGAAAAGACATTCGACTTCCGTTCCGTCAGTGCGATAGCGAAAAGAGTCTTTGTACAACCACAAACCCTCCGGAGCGCCAAGCTCGTCGGAATTTGGAATAAGCTCCTCAGCCGTCGCCGCTCGATTGTCGTTACATCCCGAAAGCGGCAAAATAGCAAATACGACTACGAGTATTAAAAATATGATTCTGCGTAAACTTTTCATTATGACCGCTCGAAAAATACGTTATAATTTTCTTTCGTATACATACATTATACACAATGTCACGCTATACCGCAAGCGCTGCGAAATTAAAATACGATTAAAAATGCAATGTCGAAAGCTATTTGCAGCGCATTTACGCCGAGCTGTCTCGGCAACTTCGAGTTAAGCGAAAAAACCGAGCGAGGATCTATATTTTATAAAACGGGCATTTGTTCTTTAAGCACTGCTTATTCAGCCGCGAAAACTCGCATCGTATGTTCCCGAGCTTGATTTTCATACCGTATTTATCGTTTACAAACTCGACGGCACGCGAAACAGAAAGAAACGCGTTCCTTTTGCAGCATCTCGCGCCGCCTATTTTACTCATCTCGCTCAATACGGAAGCCGCATACTCCATATTGTGCTTGTAATGATCGTCGGTGCTTAACGGTCCCGTTCCGTTTATGATCGAAAGCGCCGCGCCGACTGATGCAACCGAACCGCATATCCCCCAATGTCCGCACATAGCCCCGGGCATTTTCAACGTACGCTTTCCAAGCTCGTCCAAACATTCGGAAAGGTTTATTTTGCCTCCCGCATTTTTGAACGACGTTAAAAACGCCGCACCGTCGAGAAAATGATGTTCTGGACCGTGAATGCCGACAAAATCCTTTTGCATTATTTCTTTTACAATAGCAATCGGATCTTCGGAATCGCATTTCAATAATTCTTGCTTTATCAAAGCATACTTTTCTTCTAACGTATACTCGTTCATTTGACCTCACCGTATATATCATAAACGTTGCAATACTAATAAGCATTACGCAAATAAGTTATTTGTGCGTGAATGCAAAAACATACCAAAAAATATGCCAAACTTACACTACTACGGATCATAACTGCACGACTAAAATCAAAAAATACAAAAGAAAAAACCTAACCCGAACACCTATTTTGTGGTTCGTTTTAGGTTTTAGGTGGTGGACGGGGGTGGATTCGAACCACCGAAAGCGATGCTGACAGATTTACAGTCTGTTCCCTTTGGCCACTCGGGAACCCGTCCATGCCACAGCTTTACGATTTTAACATATTATCCGCGCATTTGTCAAGTAATTTAATGCCGTTTTCGGTTTTTTGTATCACTCATCCGCCCTGCCGCACAGCACATCCAACGACACCCCGAAGTAGTCGGCAAGCAACCACAAATACGACAGCGTGGGTTCGGTTTTCATGTTCTCACACTCGCTGACGCATTGCTGCGTCACCCCTATCGCTTTAGCCAAGCCGACTTGCGATATGTTCGATTCCGCACGCAATGCTTTTATGTTTTCCGAAAACTTTTCTTTCACCTTTATATTATACAATTATTCTTGTAAAAATCTTTGATATACAATTATAATTGTAGCATACTGTTTCAAAGGCAAAAACTTATGATTTGCAAAAACTGCGGAAAAGAAGTATCCATAAAAGAACCGCGCTGCCCCTTTTGCGGCACGGTTATCCAAATACCATAACGGCTTTGCTATCGCCGGCTTAATATTATCTTTGATCCCTCCGCTTTTTGGGATATTGGCAATCATTTTTTCAGCGCTCGGGCTTAAACGCGCGAAACAGTGCGACGGGAAAAACAAAAGTATTGCTATTGCCGGCTTAACGATAGGCATTTTGAAGTTGTCTTTTGTTGTTCTGCTGTTAAGTTCATATTTTATTTTGATAATTTTGCAAATACTATAAAAAGGTTTCGCACTGTGCGAAACTTTTTTATATCGGATTATTCCATAATATTGTTAAATAATCGAAAAAAACAAATAAATTGCTTGACAAAAAGCATGGCGTATGCTAAAATAATTCGGTTGTATAAATTACGGTCCATTAGCTCAGTCGGTAGAGCACTTGACTTTTAATCAAGTTGTCCCGCGTTCGAATCGCGGATGGATCACCAACGGGCGCATAACTTGCGCCCGTTTTGTTTTGTATAATGAAATAGCTAAAGTGACATGAAATACGACTGACTCCGCATGAAATTGCGCTGACGCGCAGTGAAATAAAATTCGCCTATAATGTGCGAAGCATATTTCATATTCAGTTAGGAATATTTCATAACAACGTTATTTCACTTGCCGACAGGCGAATTTCATTGCAAAGCCCGAAACGATAATTCGTTTCGGGCTTTGCATGGCAGGGGTAGTAGGATTAGCGCGTATTGCTTCGCAATCCGCCGGCTTCGCGGCACAGCCGCTCGTCCGCTCCCTACAAACAGCCCACAGGGCTGTTTGCTTCACGGTCGCGCCCACTCGGGTTCGAATCCCCCGTCTATTCAAATATAAAAGCGTCCGTTTCTTTTCGATAACGAACGCCGCTTTGGCAGGGGTAGTAGGATTCGAACCTACGGATGACGGAGTCAGAGTCCGTAGCCTTACCGCTTGGCGATACCCCTTTACGGAAATAAATTTTATAATTTATTTAAGAAACATTTTCGCAATCGTCAAGTCAAGATTGCGTCGCCAATTTGTACGATAAGCAGGATATGCGTTGCGGTCGTAGCGGCGCTACGTCCGTGACGCATAGACGAACTTAGCGTGCAAATTGACAGCAAGATTGACGTGTAAGATTGCGGAAAATCTTTCAAATGGCAGGGGTAGCAGGATTCGAACCTGCGAGTGCGAAAGTCAAAGTCTCGTGCCTTACCGCTTGGCGATACCCCTAAGCTCGGCAGCCGCCTATCGACGACTGCCCGTATGGGGTGAGTAAAGGGATTCGAACCCTTGGCCTCCAGGGCCACAACCTGGCGCTCTAACCAACTGAGCTATACCCACCATATTTGGCACGCCCGGAGGGATTTGAACCTTCGACCAACGCCTTAGAAGGGCGCTGCTCTATCCAGCTGAGCTACGGGCGCAAAATCGAAGTCTCCCGAATATCGAAAACTCCGAATGGAGCAGGTGATGGGAATCGAACCCACGTGGTCGGCTTGGAAGGCCGAAACTCTACCATTGAGCTACACCTGCGCGTGCTATCTAAATATAGCACAAACTCCCCTATTTGTCAACGGTTTTGATCGAGTTTTCCAAAATACTACTTAGGAACAGTCAAACGCTCGACGGTTATATGCTCCGCCATGTTATCGAAAACGTTTACTATGGCAAAACACCCTTCCATGAGCGCGCCCGGGTTTATCAAACGAACGCCGTTTTCGGTCTTATCGCACGGGATATGCGTATGCCCGAACAATACGAGGTTGCTGTTTTGGCTTGCCGCAAGCGCAACAAGCTCCGACAGCCCCGATTTTGCGCCGTACTTATGACCGTGCGTGACGATAGCCTTTACTCCGCCGAAAAACGCACTCGCCGTCTCTGCGCCGTACTCGAAATCGCAATTGCCCTTGACGCAAACAGTAGGCACGGTAAGTTCGTAACGCAAAGCGTTTACGTTAGTTAACCCGTCGCCGCAAAACACGAAATAATCGCACGTATTTATTATAGGCAAAACGCGCTCGAACTCGCGTTTTGCATAATGAATATCCGAAACGAGCGCGATCTTCATTCCGCCCCGCCTACCTCGTCCGCGAGTTTCCGCTTGAGTAACGCGAGCGCACGCGCGCGATGGCTCACGGCGTTCTTTTCGTCTTCCGACGCTCTGCCGAACGTTTTATGCAGATCGTCGCTGATAAACAACGGATCGTATCCGAACCCGTTATCACCGTCGAGCGCATCCGCTATCACGCCGTGAGTATACCCCTCCGCGGAAATAATACGCTCGCCGTCGTAATACACGATACAGCTCGTAAAATGCGCCGCGCGGTTCGGCTTATCCTTAAGTTCCGCGAGCAGTTTGGCGTTGTTTTCGTCGTCTCCGCCGCCGCTGTAACGCGCCGAACGAACCCCCGGTCCGCCGTCGAGCGCGTCGACGCACAGTCCGCTGTCATCCGCGATCGTCGGTTCGCCGACAAGCTCGTTGAGCGCTC
>Ga0073906_1003489_pt1 | contig 17631 bp, 22 predicted proteins | sample Inofromicrocosms_FD_65485 | JGI IMG/M metagenome (GOLD analysis project Ga0073906, IMG submission 65485) | Mouse cecum microbial communities from Vienna, Austria - Inoculum for glucosamine and mucus D2O microcosms | ecosystem: Host-associated > Mammals > Digestive system > Large intestine >... | reverse complement strand
ACAGATAGTCCTTGTTCAAAAACGAATCATCCGTCCCCACCCTTGTCAGATCGGATTCCTCAAGGACAGGGATGTTTTGCTTAGTCAGGCGCAGGTACTCTATAAATTTAGGCGACAAAAAGCTGGCGGAGGCTGCGGCAACGTCGTAATACTCCGGAAATTCATAGTAGAAAAAGGTATACGGCGTCAGGCCGGGCATCAGTTTGGGAGCTTCTCCGGTTTTCTCTGTCACTATTTGGTGGATGTCCATCATCTGTTTATAGTTCAAGGTTTGGGGAAGGCCAAGTCCCGTTTTCTCCAAAAGGGGCTTGCTGGCATACAGCATATTATAACTGAAGGCACATGGCAGAGAATAAAGCTTCCCCTCACACTCCTTGGACTCAAAGAGATTGGTATAGTAGTCCTCCCGATGAAAATCCGGGTCGGAATCCATAAAGGGGTACAGGTCGCAGAATATCCCGCTCCCCGCCAACCGGGGCACGCACATCCCATCCGTTTCGATGATGTCGGCGCTGTTCCCGCTCATCAGCTCCACGGAGGTCTGGGTGATATAATCGTCAAAGGAGAGCATCTTCTCCCTTCCGGCAACCAGTTCAACAGAAACGCCGGGGTGCAGGCCAGTGAAGTCCTTTACATACACATCAATCTGATCGTCCCAAAACGCTTTAACGGTAAGGCTCCCCGAAAGCTCCTTTTTCTCCCCCGAATAGGCCGTTTTGCCGGAAACCGCCTCACCGTCGGAGGAAGCGGCGCTGATACTCGAATTCTGCCTGGCCATTTCCCCGCTGACCTGGCGGTAAGCGTCGGAATCCGCGCCGCAGCCAGTCAGCGCCGCAAACAGGATCGGATAAAGCAGGACTAATTGATATCTTTTCATGTTGCCTTCTTTCTAACTAAGGTCTTTTCTTCTTCCTTCTGTATAAAACCCAAACAATCAAAATGACAACCGCCAGGCCAATCAAGATAAAGGGCAGGAACATAAAAATTGTCATTTTCAGATAAGGGCTTCTGAGGGTGCTGAAAATATTCTGATACCAGTTTTCGTCAATCGAAATCTGTAAATTTTCCGCAGGCAGGGTATTCGAAACATATTGGTAAGTACGTGGGCCGACCTTTTTAAATTCTAAATTAGATTTTGAGATCACCGGCATATCCTCGTCCAGGTTCAGATTGATGGTCAATCCGCCGAACTCCTTCCACATTGCCGCCGGGGCAAGATAGTAATCTATCCTACCATACTTCGCGTTAAAGTCAAGCTCCGGATACCCTCCCAGCTGGTAGGTATACGAAACGACAACCTCATATTCCTCATTTGGTGCAAAGTCCATTTCAAAGCTGACAGCATCCACCCGCTGATCGTCACGGCCGACAGTTCTATCATTTGTCAAGACGGCATACTGCCAGTCCTCTGCTTTGATTTCTGTGTCGTAGCTTAAAGCATAGCTTTTTTTGGCAAAGGGAACGGCCTGTCCATTGATGATAACCTGTGCGCCGCTTTCCTCAATATTGGGAGAAAGAAACATTGCCGCTGTGGAAACGGTTTCACTCGTTGTATTTTTCATTTGATAAACGGCATTGATCTCCGCCTTTGCGCCATGGACGGTAATATCCAGCACCTCTGACAGCACCGAGAGAAAATCATTCTGTTCAAAGGTGATGGAAGATCCTATATCCGCATCCTTTGGGGCCGCCATATTGGCGTGAACGGTCTGCGGCATTAGGAACATCAAAAGGAACACCAAAAACAGACGCAGTTTTTTCATGATGTTTGCACCTTCCAACTTTTTGAAATCTTTATCTTTATTATATCATTTTATGGCTTGCCGTCAACCACAAGTAAGCCGATAAAATGGAAATAGGCGGGAAAGCCATTTTAAAGCCTCCCGCCTGACTTTGTCATTTCCACCATTAAATTAGGAATCTGTACCCTAAACTTATGACAACAAAGTTTTTTCCTTTGTCACTATGCCCTTTACTTCGTCTACTGTCTCCTCAACAATATCTGCTATTTGTTCCAGGGAAAATCCCTTTTAGTATCAACCGATATATTTTCTAACGCAAAACCGGGAGTTATCTGGAGAGGATAAAGTAACTTTACAGCAACAGCAGGTTGCTTTTCACTGTCAACAAAATATGATATACTATATTTAAAGGTGGTGAATGATATGGAAACAAAGAATATTATACATGAACTCCGAACAAAAAGCGGATTATCCCAAGATGAGCTTGCAGAAAAAATCCATGTTACCCGGCAGGCGGTATCCCGTTGGGAAACCGGTGAAACAATACCAAATACAGAGGCTTTGAAGCTGCTGTCAAAATTTTTTGACATTTCAATCAATACGCTTTTAGGTTCTCCTAGAAAGCTGGTTTGCCAATGCTGCGGTATGCCCTTAGACGATTCCTCTATCAGCAAAGAGGTTGATGGTACATTCAATGAAGAATACTGCAAGTGGTGTTATACAGACGGAAAATTTGTTTACACAAGCCTTGAAGAATTGACAGATTTCCTTGTAGGGCATATGTCTAATGACAAATGGACGCCAGAGCAGGCGCGGGCCTTTTTTGAAGCCCAGCTTCCAAAACTCAATTACTGGCGGGAGCCGAAAAAATAAATTGCATTTACAGGTCAAGGGGCGGTATTCCAAGTTACACACGGCAAAACTTGGAATACCGCCCCTTGACATCATCCATAAGATATGGTATTATCTATTTGCGAATAATTTTTATGAATATTCGCAAATAATATTTTAGAGAAAGGAGGCACAAAAAATGCCGTCCAAACCAATGCTTTCGGATACTGACAAAGCAGAAATCCGAAAAAGGCTGGAATCCCTGTGCGAAGAATTTTGGATCACACAGGGTTACAAAAAGACAAACATCAAAACCCTTTGTGAAAAAGCGGGAATCTCCATTGGAACCTTTTACACCCTCTACCCCGCTAAGGAGGACTTATTTTCCGAAACCATCGAAAGGATACAAAGGAGGCTGACAGAAAAACTTCTTGAAACCAACAGGAACCAGCAAACCAGAGAAGGGTTTGCCCAATCCCTGAAAGAGCTGTTCCGGGAATACGACAGCAAACCCTTCCTGTACAATGTCAACACGCCGGATTTTCAGGCTTTTATCACCAAGCTTTCTGATGAAGCCATCAGGAAAATCAAGTTTGACAGTTTTGACATTTTCAGGCAGGCAGTTAGCGCCGCCGGGCTCAGGCTGAAAGTAGAAGAACCCCAGGCATATGGGATTTTAAGCGCGCTGCTTTCAACCATCAGCGCAAAGGAAACCCTTTCTGTCACTTGTGATTATCTGGCTGTGTTTGACTTTATGGCAGATCAGCTTACTGCCGATATTTTTGAATAAAGGTGGATGTTTAAAGATGAAATTTGAGTATGAGGTCATGAACATGGACAGCAAGGAAACAGGGCAATGTGAAAATCTGCTGTCCGAAAGGCTGAACCGCTTGGGAAAGGACGGCTGGGAGCTGGTTACATCTTTTACCTGTCCATATATAGGTGGTTCTCCCTATTCCCTGATAGGGATCGCGCAAAAAACAACATTTATATTAAAAAGGCAGTTGATAACAGCGGACGAAAAGGAGACAAATAAATGACCTATTCCATTGAAGTCCGGCATTTATCAAAATCCATTGACGGAGTCCCCATTCTGAAAGATATTTCCATGAAGGTAAAGCAGGGCGAGATTTACGGCTTTTTAGGCGCAAACGGCGCAGGGAAAACTTCGCTGATGAAAGCAATGTACCACATCATGTTCCCGGATTCCGGGACAGTCTGCCTGTTGGGCGAAACGATCCAAAAACGGAACAACCCTGTTTTTTCCCGTATCGGCAGTATCATTGAAAGCCCTGTCTTTTACAGCCATCTAAGCGCTTACGAAAATTTGGAGCTTCATTGTAAATACATGGGCTGCGGCAGTGAAAAAATTGCCGGAACGTTATCACTGCTGGGGCTTTCAGAGACAGGCAGCAAAGCAGTAAGCCATTTTTCCCTGGGTATGCGGCAGCGGCTTGCCCTTGCAAGGGCATTTCTGACAGGGCCGGAACTGTTGATCCTGGATGAACCAATCAACGGCCTGGATCCACAGGGGATTATTGAAGTGCGGGAGCTTTTGCGGCGCGTCAACCGGGAGTGCCATACAAGTATTTTAATATCCAGCCATATCCTTGACGAATTGGCCAAGATTGCGGATACCATCGGCATTATAGACCATGGGGCCATGCTGGCGGAAATATCAATGGAGGATATCCGCACCCAGGGTACAAGCCTGGAAACCTATTACCTGAATTTATTGGGAGGACACGAAAAAATTGAGGACGCTCATTTATCTTGAAATCAAAAAATTCCCTTTAAAATCCCATTTTGCCGGGCTGCTGGCAGCGAACATTATTGTCTTTCTGCTAAGCATCTTTACTTCATCCCTCTTGGCTGCAAACGGGGACGCTTCCGCATTAACCGGTCTTCCCCCGGTACAGTTGGATACCCTGACACTGGCTGTTATGCTTATGCGCGCCGTTTTAATTGTTTGGGAGGCTGTATTGATTTCCATCTTTATCATTGAAGAATACAGGAACAAAACTATCAGCCTGCTTTTCACATACCCTGTCAACTGTACAAAGCTGATTCTGGGAAAACTCCTTTTAATATGTGGTGCTATGCTGCTGTTTCATGGGCTGTCCAATATTTTTCAGGCTGCCTGCATCTTTTGGGCAGGTAAATATCTGGCATTTATCACTTTCCGCTTTGGAAACCCGCTGGTTCAGGCAGTGACAGCCATCTCGTCTGTTTTATTAGGGCTCCTCCCCTTATACATCGGCTTGATAAAAAATTCAACAATTGCAGCCATTGTCTCATCTGTTGCCATTGCCGCCGCTGCCGCCAATTCACAGGGGAACAGCGCCGGGCTGATAGCAAACCCTGCCGCAGCAATTATTTTAGGCGTTATCGGGGCTGTTTTTTCCGCTATGGCAATACACAGGATGGTTTCATCTGATTTACGCAGTTAGAAGAAAGGCGGCGGAAGTATGATTTTTGCAATTCCAAGTTTTATCCCTGTCCCCAGCCCTGGAACAATGCAGATGATATCTATTTTTTCCCTGATTGCCGGGATTTGTTTTGTTGGCGCAGGTCTGCTTTTCCTGTTTCTCAATAAAAAGAAAGAACGGAATAATATATTGCCATGGGTTTTTCTGTGTGTTGGCCTGCTGCTTATCGCCAACCACGGGTTACAACTGTTATTTTAGGAGGATGAAAATGATTAAAGAAGTAAACCGCGCCTGTGAAAAGATGAACGAGGCGTTAGGCGTTTCCGTAAAACTCCCCAATCCTGGTAAAAGGTCGTTAAACGCCGCTGGAATATGCAATTTTGTTGTTGGAACGGGTTTGACCGCAGCGGGAATTGTGTTTTCATCGAAATGGTGTACCGTTTTGGGGGGAATTGGAATTCTCAGCAGCTTCATCCTGCACAGGGAAAACGGCGGCGAAGGAAAATAGAATCCAAGGATAAAACAGGCGCAGAGTCAGCAGCACACAAAATAAATGTGTCTGCTGGCTCTGCGCCTGACTGTTTAAGCTGTTTTTAATTTCTGTATGAAGTCCCTCCTTGAATTACAATTTAAAAATCGTTATAATGATTGTTGTACAGGAAATGAAATGGAGATTATATAGATGAAACAGAAAACCCCTTTTCTTAGAAACGTTGTATTGGTTCTGACATTTCTTCCCCTGTTCATCTTACTGGCAGGCTGTGCAGTCAATCCATCCAGCAGTATGGACAAACCAACAAATACATACACCCCTCCAATCAATGAGGGTGGTTATATTGTCCTAACACTGCCAATCGGGAGTACAACCAAAGAATCCGACTTTTGGACAGATGTCACCGCTAACGAGGACGGGAGCTTTAATTATACATTCACCCCGGATCAATTCCAGCAGGCAAAAGAAAAAATCTACCTATTTGGCAGATTCATCGACGACACAGCCAGTGCTTACTCAGCGGAATACATCAAAAGCGCCGAATATTCCGACGTTGACGAGCATGGAATCCCCTGGTCGCTGACTGTGTTGGTTGATAAAGAATTATACAACGCTTCGGAGCCGGCGAATTCCTTTTATATAAGAGTAAATGCGTCTGTATATATGAGGATGTATCAGATTTTCTGCGGCGTACCCAGTGATGAATGGTCAGTCCACGTGACAATAAAGGATGTTGAAAACGGCAGGATTATTTCAGAGCATGACTTCCCTGCCGGGAATGAATAAGCTGAAACTTTGGAGGGAACGGATTTGAAACAATATATTGTAGATGCGTTCACAGATAAAGTCTTTAAGGGAAATACTGCTGCTGTATGTGTCCCTGATAAATGGCTGGATGCCCAAACAATGCAGAATATCGCCAAGGAAAACCAGTTTTCCGAAACCGCCTTTACCGTAAAGGAGAAAGGCTTTTACCGCCTGCGGTGGTTTACGCCTGAAAATGAAATAGACTTCTGCGGCCATGGGACATTGGCGGCAGCTTATGTAATCTCCCGCTTTATTGAGCCGGGATGCCCGGAAATCAAATTCCAGACTTTATCAGGGGAAATGACGGCAAACTTTGCGGGGGATTTTATTGAAATGTATTTTCCAAGGTATCAACTGAACCAGATAGAGGTGACAGATAAAATGGCCGATGCCCTGGGAGTGCGCCCTATTGCCGCATACCTTGATAGGGATTTGCTAATGGTTCTCAGCAGCGAGGATGAAGTTGTCCATCTGAAACCCAATTTTGCCGCGATGAAGGAATTGGATGGGTTAAGTATTGCCATTACAGCGAAAGGCAGAGAATACGATTGTGTTTCCCGCGTGTTTGCGCCGGAGCTGAACGTCCCGGAAGACCCCGTAACAGGTTCCACCCATTGTATGATTGTCCCCTATTGGGCAGCAGAACTGCACAAAAACACAATTACAGCTTTCCAGGCTTCGGAAAGAACGGGCATATTATACGCGGAACTGAAAAAGGACAGGGTAAAAATCTCCGGCAAGGCCGTTCTATTTGGGATTACAGAAATCTTAGGAGGTTTGGCATGAAACGAAACCTGGAGCTTTTCATCTTTATCTTGTTATGTTTATCCCTGCTCCCGTTGTCCGGTTGCGACATGAACAAGCCCCCGCCTGGCGGAAAGGTGACGGAGTGGGCGCTGGGCAAGGCTGCCGGCGCTTTGGATGCGTTCAGTGAAGAATACGGCGACGATGTTATGCGGGCCCTCGACGACCTGAAAAACGCAGAATACCACGGCGGCCCTTTTGAAAACAACCTGGATTCTGCGCGAACCTACCTGCTGGAACAGATGCAGGAAAAGTATGGGATGGAATTCATTGTTGCTGGGGATGAAGACCTGGTAAATTACGGGCCCTTTGCCGGAGCCTCCTACACCTGCGACGTTGCCCCAAAAGACGCGCCGGAACAGGTGACAACCGCCCTTGTTTCCCAGACGAAGTACCGGGATGTCCGGGACAGTTATGCTGTGTACTTCTTCAAGGATGAGGCGGAAGCGCCTGTTTTGGAATTCTGCAAAACCAAAGATTACATCCTCGACCAGCGCATTTCCCTAGAAATGCCTGGAACAGCACGGAAATGGACAGCCGACGACGGACTGGATACATATTTGTCAGAAAGCGGTGCATATGTCAGAATGGTACTGCGCTTTGAGGACAATCTGGACACCAGAACTTATGCGGAACAGATTTTAGACCTTCTCAACAGCATTGGCCAGCTTAACTGCAACCTGACGATCCAGCCAAAAGCCAATAAAACTTATCTTTTCCATTTGGAGGCCAATATTTTAGACGGTTTTGACGCCAGTTCTTACACCCTTGAAGAAATCGAAGAAAGGATAGAGCACCGGCTGATGGCAGGAGATCCCAAATAAGCAATTTTACGTTTGGCAGTTCAGGCATGTCTTCCCTCCTTGCTGATTTTCCGATACGACCATTCCAAAAAAACGACGTTCAAAAAAGCAAACAGCATCAAATACTGCGGCATAATCCATATGCCAACAGCCTGTTGGAGTTTGCCAAACACTGTCGGCATAAAGGTACTGCCAAGGTAAGCGGAAGCCATTTGCAGCCCGATTACTGCCGCGTTGTATTTTTTCCCGAAATTGTCAGGGGCCATGTGCTGGATTGCCGGATAGACCGGCCCCATCCCTGTACCAACAATCAAAAAACCAACTGCGGCAGGAAGATATCCTTCAAAGGGCAGCGCAACCAGCCAATAAGAAAAGCAGTAAAAACAGAGGGGGAAATACCTTTTTATGTAAAATCGTCCACATTTTTCCCGTTTTCTCCTAATTGCAATGGTTAAGCTGTTGTGAGCTTTTTATACGCCCATGCCGGATTATATGGTTGACTGCTCAACCATATCATATCTTTTGCAGAATAAAACCAATCTGTATCATCAATCCATAGGTAACTGTTTCTAAATGGATACAGTAAATATTGGCATTAGCCGCCTGTTGGACACTATTTAACATCTCCTCTTATGAAAATTCATCTGCATTTTTTAAAACTCTTATTGAAATGCTCATCCCAGACACACCTCTTTAAACGTTTTTCCGATTAATGAAATCAATATCATCCAACAGCTCTTCCAGCTCATCCGCCGAAAGCCCATGATATATTTTAGAGGTAAATAAGCGGTTCATTTCATTTAGCTCCTTCTGAAAATGTCTCAGTTCCTCCGGTACATGAAATGCCACCCTGGAAAAAAGCGTGCTGTATACAGCCAGTGTTTCCATGTTCCTTTCGGAAAGCTGTCACCAAAACTCTGTCAGACATCTGTCCGCAGACTGTAAAACCGTATATTTTTCAGCGACAATGTGTTCATAGAAGCTTTCGGTGACATAGTATTTCAATTGGTAAAAGGTGCTTTGGAGACTTTTTCCGTCAGCTTTTTCCTTTCTCCCAACCAATTTCAGAACGCGGGGACGGTTATACCTCTGCATCATCACAAACATGAGGTCAAACGCCGCCCCGCCTATGGAAGTCAACAGGAAAACAGAAAACGACCCAAACCATATAGACGCAATAAGGGGAAGGAAGCTGAATACCAAATTCGTTTCATGCACCAGCTCTGATTGGCACATTGCTCGGGCAATCTCATCCCAGGTATGCTTTTCAGGGGAAAAAATATCCGGTTTATAAACTGGCATTTTGTCTTTCCATTTTTTTACCTTTAAAAATTGGTACAACTTCTTTTCCCAAGGGCGGATTTGAAACCATTTTCTGGTGCAGTCCGCCTGGTTTTTCATTGTAATATTGAATATCCCGCCTATAAGCAGTCTGACCCCCAAATGATAAGCGATTGTACCAAAGGTGATAGACAAGCTCAGGAAAAAGCCCACATGGAAAAGTTGGAACAGCGCAACCATCAAAACCGCTGCCGCCAAGCTGAACGCTGACAGGGATTTCATTTTTCTTGGCATTTTCCAAGCCTTCTTTACATCAATGTCTTTTGGATATATTTCGGCAGCTTCCCCACTACCGTTTGATAGCTGTGTTCAATCATTTCCGCTATCATATCATCAGGAACCTTGCCATCCAGGGGAAACGTGTTAAAATAAGGCTGCTGAACCGGCGGGCAGTGATATCCCCTCACCACCACGCCGGGGTAAAGCTGGCGGTAAAACTCTCCTGTCATCCTCTCACAGTTGAGGGTAACGGTATCCTTACCCTTTAAAACAAATACCTGGGCGAAAATCCGGCCGGATTTCTCTGCGGTTTTTCCCACCTTGACGATGGTGCTCTCCGGGCCGAAGGGATAATCCAGATATGCGCCTTTATGGGAAAGGCAAAGGTCAATCACCTGCCTCGCTGTCATAAGACAAACCTCCCGTCAATTTTCCGCTGTCCAGGAAAATGATTTTACAAATGTTTCAAGGATGGCATTTCTGTTCTTCGACGTTTCAAAATATGGAAGCCCGTATTGGATACACTGCTCCCGGTAAAACCTGCTTGCCTCTACAATATCTGAACACCCGTCCATATTCTCCCAATCCGGCTTGTAAAATGTGTAATCCTTTGGCGTGTCGTATTTTTTGAGAAGTTCAAACCTCTCCTTTGGGGAAACGTCGGAAGTGATGAAATAATAAATATCACACACAGATGTATCTATATATTTGATGTAATCCCCAGGCAAAAGCTGAAATATATCAATAACCATCCCATAATCAAGCTCGTCATACTCCCCGCTGTCCATCATGGCGCGGAGAAAAGGCGCGATTTTTGAGCTGATTTTACACAGGTTTTCCTGCCATGGAACCCCTTCCGCCTCCGAATTGATTCCCGTTTCAGGAAATGCCTTTTCAAACCCGGCAATGATCGAATCCATACTGATATGCTGATAACCATATATTTTTGAAATCATTTGTGAAACTGTGCTTTTCCCTGCGCGGGGAACACCTGCAATTATAATATGTTTTTCATTGTTCCTTTCTCCCTGAAAAAAGGCGTTTCCATTGGCGGGTAATCTTCTCCCCAAAGGATGTCTCCTTTTTCCTGACCGATTCAGCCTGTGGCTGGTAAACTTTCACCTTTTCGGCGTTCTCTATGGCTTGTTCCATAAATACAGCCTGGGCGTCCACGCTTGCACCGCCGGAGTTTTCCACCCGGAGATAGCTCCCGTCGCTTTGCAGGAGGCGGGCCTTTTCATTGTCCTTCCAGTAAATTTCCAGCATCCCTGCAATTCTCTGCCGTATCTCAGGGCTGTACACCGGACAGGCGATCTCCACCCGCCGGATGGTATTCCGCGTCATTAAATCCGCAGAACCTATAAACATTTCCAGATCGTCCCCCTCTCCAAAGCAGAAGATACGGGAATGTTCCAAGAACCGCCCCACAATGCTGCGGACAGTAATATTTTCGGTTTTCCCTGCCACACCGGGACGCAGGCAGCAGATCCCGCGGATTAAAAGCTCAATTTTGACCCCCGCCTGAGACGCTTCCGCCAGCTTGTCGATCATATCCCTGTCGGTGAGGGAATTCATTTTCATTAGGATGCGACCGTTTCCTCCGCCTTTTGCCTTTTGAATTTCCCGGTCGATCAGCCGGATCAGCCCTGGTTTCAGGCAGTGGGGGGACACTAAAAGATGTTCATAATCCTCCTCCAAATTAGAGATGGACATATTGCGGAAAAACAGCGCCGCGTCCTCCCCTATTTTCTGGTTCATCGTAATCAGGCTGAGGTCAGTATACAGACGGGCAGTTTTCTCGTTATAGTTGCCGGTTCCGATCTGGGTAATATGCTCCACCCCGCCAGCCGCGCTTCTTCTGGTAATCTGGCAGATTTTAGAGTGAACCTTAAAGTTTTCAAATCCATAAATGACCTTGCACCCCGCGTTTTCAAAGACCTCTGCCCAGCGGATATTGTTCTGTTCGTCAAAGCGGGCGCGCAGCTCCATTAAAACAGTGACATCCTTGCCGTTTTCGGCTGCCTCCACCAAGGCGTCCGCCATGCGGGAGCTGCTGGCAAGCCGGTAAATGGTCACGCGGATGGAAAGCACTTCCGGGTCAGAGGCAGATTCTTTCAGCAGGTTCAGAAAAGGATCCATCTGCTCATAGGGGAAGCTGAGAAGGACATCCCCCCGCTGCAACTGCCGGAGCATGGGTTCCCCTTTGACAACATAGGCGCTGGGCTGGGGGGCAAAAGGCGGATATGTAATCTTCTGCCGCGCCCCGCTGGACAATACGGAAAACTGTTCCTGAAGCCCGAAAATATAGGACATATTCAAAGGGACTTTGCTTTCATAGACCTGGTTCGGCTTAATTTGAAGCTGTTCCAGGAGCCGTTGGAGCAGGACCGGGTGGAGCTGCCCCTGGTGCTCCAAACGGACGGGGGCAAGGCGTTTCCGCTTTTTCAGCACTTTTTTCATGTGCTGGCGGTAGTCTTCTTCCGTGTCAAACTGGTCGTCGTTTTCGTCCAAAGACAAATCGCCGTTGCGTGTGACAGTGATGATAGATTTCCCAATTACAGAATACTTTTCAAACTCCTTATCCGCAAACTCAGAAACCAATTTTTCCACAAGGACATAACGAACCGCGCTGCCCGGCAGGGCAACGGTTTTCGGGAGGGTATCCGGCACCGGTATCACAGCAATAACCGGTTTTTCCTTCTCCTTTTCTTTCTTTTTACTTAAAACCAGGAGGACATACAACTGCATATTCTCAAAATGGGGAAAAGGATGGTGGCGGTCGATAATTTGTGGGGATAATATGGGCTGTATCTCCTGCTGGTAATATTTTTCCAGGAATTTCTTCTCCGGTTTGGCAAGCTCTTTTATTTCCAGGTTGCAGATGCCATACTCCCGCAGCATCCCCTCTACCCGACTGAAAACCATGTCCCGCTTGGCGTACAGCCGCGGCATTTCCCGGAAAATATCCTCCAACTGCTGGGCAGGGGTTTCCCCGGTTTTATTATCTATGTCGTCCTTGCGCACAAGGGCAAGGTCTCCGATGCTTCCCACCCGGATCATGAAAAATTCGTCCAGGTTGCTGGTAAAAATCGACACGAACTTCAGCCTTTCGTAGAGCGGAACCATGGGGTCCGCCGCCTCCTCCAGCACCCGTTCGTTGAACTTCAGCCAGGAAAGCTCTCGGTTTTGCGTATAGGTGATGTCAATTCCCTGATTCTGCGCCACGGTTTGTTCCTCCCTCCGGCAGCTCCTGACGCGGGTGCTGCGCAAACAATCTTCAATGCTTGTTTAACTCTTATGATAAAGGGGCAGCCCCCAAAACCTTTTCCAGCAGATATCCTTCCCTCACGCCCCATTCACTTACCCAGACGGTCTTGCAGCCAAAGTATTCCGCCGCCGTCCGGAGCACCGCCGCTCCGGGAATCACCGTGTGTACCCGTTCCGGGGCAGCGCGGAGAATGGAATCCAGCGCCTTCTTTTCCGAATGGGACAGCTCCTCCAAAAGCTGTTCTATCTGCCCCATCGGAAACGCCCCATCCGCCATGGAATCCTCCATCAGTCTGGCGCAGGCCCGGATGGTCCCGCCGATGCCGCAAATGACCTCCCCTGTCTCCGGAGAGGGAAGGAGCCCGGAAACCTCCAGCGACTCCTGCACCCGGTGACAGATTTCCCGGTATTCCTCCCCGGTGGGGAGCAGCCCGAACACATACCGGCGGAACAGGCTCAGGGAGCCGAAGGGCAGGCTGACAGCCTCCATCGCCCGCCGCTCCCGGAACAGGACGATCTCCGTGCTCCCGCCCCCGATGTCCAGCATAACGCCTTTGTCCATGGGCATCCCATAGGAGGCCCCCGCAAAGTCCAGCTGGGCCTCCTCCTCTCCGGAGAGGACGTCAACCGCAAAACCGGTTTCCCGGTTGATTTGTGCCACAGCCTCCTGGGTGTTGGCCACATTGCGCAGGGAGGCGGTGGCAAAGGCAAAGCTCTCCCGGATGCCCAGGTTTTTCAGCGTATTCCCAAAGCCCTTCAGGACAGCGACGGCCTTTTCGATTCCCCTTTTGTTCAGCGCCCGGTTTTCCACATAACCGGCCAGCCCTGCGGTTTCCTTCCCGCTGAACAGCTTTTCCAGCCGGTACCTCCCCGCCCCATCCGATGTACAGCGGTACGCCACAAGGCGGATGGTATTGGAACCTATGTCGATGACGCCGTAATTCATATGGACACCACTCTCCCCTATCAGCATTTCCGTTCCTCCCGGAAAAATCCGGACCTGTCGGAAAGCATTGAAACAATCCGTCACCAGTATATCACATTTCGTCCAGGAAATAAATGTCTTTTCCCAGGTTTTCTTGCATATTTTTCACAAAATCCTGCCAAGGAAAAAATATTTTATCCAGATTTATAAAATAGCATTGACGAAATGGATTTTTTGTTTTAATATATAAATGTCCTAAGGAATACAACCGGGAAACGGGGGGCAGAACCGTTGCCTGGGTGGACTGAAATGGAGGTTATCCCAATGTCCGAAAAAGATTTTGACCGTGAGATCATGGATGATTCCATGGAGGAAAGTGATCTTGCCCCTGATCTGATCAGCCTGATAGACGACGACGGAAAGGAATACGAATTTGAGATTCTGGACTCCTACGATTGCGACGAGGGGCACTACATCGCCATTATCCCCTATACGCCGGACGCGGAGGATGACCTGGAGAACGACGGGGACCTGATGATTCTCAAGGCCGTTGACGACGAGGAGGGCGATGGGGAGGACGGAGATTTTTATTACTCCCCCATCGAGGACGACGAGGAATTCAACCGGATTTCCGCCATATTTGTCAGCCGCCTGGAGGAATTCTACGATATTGTAGAGGATTCGGGGGACGAGTAACCCCCATGATAGAAACCGCGGGAGCCGCCCGGCGTTTGGAAAAGTTTCCAGACTGAGCCGCCTGTCCGCGGGCAACAATATGGTTGGCAGATACTTTGCTTTTCATTCCTGATCCATGATTCCTGCTGTGTTCGAGTAAATGCGGCCCATTATAATCCAACACTTATTTAAAAGGAAGCTCTGATATACTCCCGGACGGATTGCAGACCTCCCGGCCTAGCCGGACGAAGGGAGCGTGAACACCTGGGGAGGGCATCCACCTGTCATTGACGGGTTTTAAGCAGCCGCGTGACGGCATGGCGGGAATCTCGGTAAAAATGGCTCTGCTTCGCCTTTTGGCGGAGCAGAGCTTTTTGCTTTTCAGCCTTTTTTGGGCATCCCTTTCCGTATATCTCCCCAAAAATCAGGCACCCTATTCTTATCCTTAAACTTTGGAGGTTGTTCCCTTCCATGAATGAAACCAACCCAACTACCGGCAAACTGAAAAAATGCCTTCCCTTGGCCGGGGGCTTCTTCACCGGCATTCTCAACGGCCTTTTCGGCGCAGGGGGAGGAATGGTGGCCGTCCCCTTCCTGCGCTCCGGCGGGCTGGATGAGAAGGAAAGCCATGCCTCCTCCGTGGCGCTGCTGATGGCGCTGTCCCTTGTCAGCACAGCGCTTTATCTACACCGGGGCTCCATGACCATCGGCGATGCCCTCCCCTACCTTCCCGGCGCCCTGGCCGGGAGCGCCGCAGGGGCCCTGCTGATGCCGAAAATCTCCACCAAATGGCTGCGCCGGATATTCGGCCTTCTGATGATTTACGGCGGGATACGGATGGTGACTGGCTGATGATAACAATTATAATCGCGTCCTTTTTCTCGGCGGTCTGCGCGGCCCTGGGGCTTGGGGGCGGGACGGTGCTGATGCTGTACTTTGCCCTCCTCACCGACATTCCCCAGCAGCAGGCCCAGGGGATCAATCTGCTGCTGTTCCTGCCGGTGGCGGCGCTGTCCCTGTGGTTCCACACCAAAAACAAGCTGGTAGCGTGGAAGCGGATTTTGTGGGTGATCCTCTGCGGGCTGCCGGGGGTGCTTTTGGGGTGTTGGATATCCAATATCATGGATGTAGGCTGGCTGCGGAGGGCCTTCGGTATCTTTCTGCTGGCGATGGGGGTGCATGAGCTGCTGGGCCAAAAGTCCCCCGATAAAAGGACAGAGAATGAATCCAGCCGCACTGAACCGGGAGGATCTGACGACTCTTCTCAGAACGCGTAATTTGTTCATTGCAAAAAGCGGGCATATATTTCGTTAAAGTTTTCTTTAGCGAAATATATGCCCGCTTTTTAGAATCTGAATCAAAGGTTGGCATCGGAATGGTTCTTTCGATAAGCCAGGTAATTTTCCAAAATGATCGTCGCCGCCACCGCGTCCACCACATTTTTCCGCTTTTTGCCCCGCGTGTTGGTTTCGTTCAGGTAGTTGTGGGCGGAAACAGTTGTGGAACGCTCGTCCCACAGCCGGACGGGAACCTCAATGGCCTGCCTGAGCTGCTCCGCGAACAGCTGGCACTTCTGGGCCCTCTCCCCTATGGTTCCGTTCATGTTCACAGGATAGCCCACCACAACCTCCTGCACCCCAGCCTCCCGGACGGCGGCGGCGGTCTTTTCCACGGTCCGGGACATCTCTGTCTCGTGAATCACCCCAGCCGGTGAAGCTAAGAATTCGCCCTTGTCGCAGACTGCCAGCCCGGTCCTGGCATCGCCGAAGTCAACGGCCATAATCTTCATTGATCTGCCCCTCCCTTTGCGCTCTTGTCCTCCCAAAGCCGTATCATCCGCAGGTTTTCCGGGATGTGGCTCTTGTCGTTGAGGTAGAGGGGGACGATCTTTTCCCCCGTTATCTCAAAGGCACTGACCGCCGTATTTTCCGCCAGCGGCACCCGGTTCATCTCCTCGATGGGGTAGCCCAGCAGAAAGCACAGGGCATTCCGAATGGCACAGCCGTGGGCTGCGGCGGCAATCCGCTTGTCGGGATTTTGTCTTAAAATATGCAGAATCCCCTCCCGTACCCGCTTGTAGACCTCCTCCATGGTTTCGCCGTGGGGGGCGCGGAACCGGGCCGGGTTGTTGACCCAGTTGTCGAACTCCTCCGGGAACCGCTTGGGGAACTCGTCCCAGAGCATCCCCTCCACCTCGCCGCCGTTGATTTCGGTCAATCTCGGCTCAATCAGGATGGGCGAACAGCCGGTTGCCCGGCTGACCGCCATAGCGGTATCGTAGGCCCTTTGCAGGGGGCTGGAATAGATAACATCCACCGGGACGTCCCGGAACCGGTTTTCCAGACATCTGGTCTGCTGCCTGCCCCGGTCGGTCAGGGGCGCGTCGGTGCTACCCTGGAAGCGGCGGTTGATATTGCCCAGGGCTTCCCCATGGCGGATTAAGTACAATATGGTTTTCTCCAAAGGTTGTTCCTCCCAGAATCGGGCTTTGCCTGCGGCAGAGCGAAATAATAGCACGGCGTCAATCCGCGCGGTAATATGTAAACGCCTTTGCGACGGCTATATGGGTTTTGACTTCCTTTTTCAGCGGGACGATGCAATCCAGATTCTGGCTTTTGATGGTCTCCGCCGTCCTTGCGATGATATCCTCCGGGGAAGCATCGGCAATCTCCCTGAGGGACCGGAAGCCGGACCGGTAATAGAGCTCCGTCCTCACCCGCTTGACGCCGGGCAGATGGTACAGTTCCCGGAACGATTCCGCCTCCTCCGGGGTTTTGCAGACTGCGTCTATTTCCTTCAGCTTCTGGGGCTTGATATCGTACATCACCAAAAATTTCTTAAAAAGCTTTGCGGTGTCCAGGTCGGGCAGACCGGCGGAAAGCAGGGCGTCATCCGAAAGCTTCAAGCAATCCTCCTTGGTCTGACAGTCCGTCGTCTGAAAATGCTCTATCAGGGTGTGCTTATAGGGAATCAAAGGATACATACGGGACAGGATGCAGTCCTCCTGGAGCAGTAGGTCTATTGCTTCTATTTTGTAATTGATATTCACCATAATCGTGATTCCTCTACACGCTTCCTGTAAACCCTGGAAGGCTCCCCGTTCATATCATTCATCATTTGGTAAAATTCACAACCATACTTTTCATATAATCCAGTATGGTTGGTTGATATATAAAACTCCCGCACATTTTCAGCCTTAGCGAGTTTCTCAATTTCTTGGAACAAATTCCCGACATAACGGTGTCCCCGATATTGAGGAAAGGTATATACAAAGCCCATCCACGGAGACAGCGCG
>Ga0073906_1003487_pt1 | contig 17637 bp, 16 predicted proteins | sample Inofromicrocosms_FD_65485 | JGI IMG/M metagenome (GOLD analysis project Ga0073906, IMG submission 65485) | Mouse cecum microbial communities from Vienna, Austria - Inoculum for glucosamine and mucus D2O microcosms | ecosystem: Host-associated > Mammals > Digestive system > Large intestine >... | reverse complement strand
AGGCAATACGATAAAAAAGCAGGAGAAAGCGATGCATACAAAGAGAATCATCCCCTGTCTGGATGTGAATGCGGGACGGGTGGTAAAGGGCGTGAATTTTGTAGATCTCAAAGACGCGGGAGATCCGGTGGAGATTGCAAAGGCCTATGATCAGGCCGGTGCGGACGAACTGGTCTTTCTGGATATCACGGCGTCTTCCGATAACAGGAATACGGTCGTGGACATGGTGCGCAAGGTGGCGGAATGCGTGTTTATTCCGTTCACCGTGGGCGGAGGCATCCGGACGGTAGAGGATTTCCGGGCGCTGCTCCGGGAGGGGGCCGATAAGATCTCCATCAATTCTTCCGCCATCAATACGCCGGAGCTGGTGCATGACGCGGCGGAGAAGTTCGGAAGCCAGTGTGTGGTCGTGGCCATTGATGCCAAGAGAAGGACAGACGGAAGCGGCTGGAACATTTATAAAAACGGCGGGCGTATTGACGTGGGACTGGATGCCGTGGAATGGGCGAAAAAAGTAGAAAGCCTGGGGGCAGGCGAGATCCTGCTGACCAGCATGGACTGCGACGGGACAAAGGCAGGGTATGATCTGGAGCTGACCCGTGCCATTGCGGAGCATGTTTCCATTCCGGTCATCGCATCGGGAGGGGCCGGAACCCTGGAGCACTTTCGGGATGCATTGACGGAAGGAAAAGCCGACGCGGCGCTGGCGGCGTCCCTGTTCCACTATAAAGAACTGGAGATCCGGGAAGTGAAGGAGTACCTTCGGAAGGAAGGAATTTCCGTACGCTTATAAGGAGGAGTACATAAGAATGGCAGGAATCAACGGAGACTGGTACGAAGTATTAAAAGAGGAATTTGGGAAGCCTTATTACAAGCAGCTTTTCCAGACAATCAAGCAGGAATACAATACACGGCTGATCTTTCCTCCGGCCAATGACATTTTCAATGCGTTTCATCTGACCCCGTTAAAGGAGGTCAAGGTGGTGATCCTGGGACAGGACCCTTACCACAATCACGGTCAGGCACACGGGCTTTGCTTTTCTGTGCAGAAGGGAGTGAACGTTCCTCCGTCACTGGTCAACATTTACCAGGAGCTTCATGACGATCTGGGCTGTACCATACCGAACCACGGATGCCTGACAAAATGGGCCGAGCAGGGTGTCCTGATGCTGAATACCGTGCTGACCGTGCGGGCACACCAGGCAAATTCCCACCGGGGGATCGGCTGGGAGGAATTTACGGACGCGGCGATCATGGCCCTGAACGCGCAGGATCGGCCCATCGTATATATCCTTTGGGGCACGCCTGCGCAGAGAAAGGCCAGGATGCTGGACAATCCGCGGCATTTGATCTTAAAGGCGCCCCATCCGAGTCCGCTTTCCGCTGCCCGCGGATTTTTCGGCAGCAGACCGTTCAGCCAGACCAACGCATTTTTGGAGGAGCACGGTCTGGAGCCGATCGACTGGCAGATTGACTAGACAAAAACAGCAGTGCGGCAGACGGCAGTTTTTACGGACGGTACAGGGATTTTTTGCAAAAAAACGGGTTGACAGTCTCCGGCGTGTGTGGTAAAGTTTTTTTAAACCGTTGAGGAAGAGCAAGTACTTTTTGTTTCTGCCGCACAGAGAGCTGCAGGCGGTGGGATTGCAGCGGGCCAGGGCATGGAGGAATGGGCTTCTGAGGGCGAACTGAAGGGGATACTTGTTACAGCGTATCGGACCGCATGACATTGAAGCGGCGGCAGGAGAGCGGTACAGGATCCGCAGTAGGATAGCCGGAGAGAGTACTCCGTTAACAAAGGCGCATATGTCAGTATGCATGAGAGGGTGCTTATAGCACCAAGCCGGGTGGCACCGCAGGAGCGCGGACACGATATTAGATTCGTACAGCTCTTGTCCCTGCAATAGTATGATATTGTGTGGGATGAGGGCTTTTTATTATGCAGGAGAAAACGGTAGGAACCGCGAAAAATTGCAAGTTATTTTTGCATAGTTCCTATAAGGTATATAGAAACCGGACAAAAGCCGGTCATCCCGAAGAAAGCCGCGGCTGCGTCAAGGCCGCAGGATCTGCGGAAAATGAAAGGAGAATAAAACAATGAGTGAGAACAAGATTCCCTACAAGATTTATCTGGAAGAAAGTGAGATGCCCAAGGATTGGTACAATGTCCGCGCGGATATGAAGAACAAGCCGGCGCCGCTTCTGAATCCGGGGACTCACGAGCCGATGACAGCCGAAGAGCTTGGCATGGTGTTCTGTGAAGAGCTGGTGAAGCAGGAGCTGGACAATGACAACCGTCATATCGAGATCCCGAAAAAGATCCGGGATTTCTATAAGATGTACCGTCCGTCGCCGCTGGTACGGGCGTACTGCCTGGAGGAAAAGCTGCAGACTCCGGCAAAGATTTATTACAAGTTCGAAGGAAATAATACAAGCGGAAGCCACAAGCTCAATTCCGCTATTGCACAGGCATTTTACGCAAAGGAACAGGGCCTCAAAGGCGTGACAACGGAGACCGGAGCCGGACAGTGGGGAACCGCGCTGTCTATGGCATGCTCCTATCTGGACCTGGACTGTAAGGTGTATATGGTAAAATGCTCCTACGAGCAAAAGCCGTTCCGGAGAGAAGTGATGCGCACCTACGGCGCCAGCGTGACTCCCTCACCGTCAGAGACGACAGAGGTCGGACGCAGGATCCTGGCAGAACATCCGGGAACCACAGGAAGTCTTGGATGCGCCATCTCGGAAGCGGTCGAGGTTGCCACCCATTCAGAGGGATACCGTTATGTACTGGGCAGCGTTCTGAATCAGGTCCTGCTCCATCAGTCGATCATCGGTGTAGAGACCAAGACGGCCATGGACAAATACGGCATCAAGCCGGATATCATCATCGGATGCGCGGGCGGCGGCTCGAACCTGGGCGGATTAATATCTCCGTTCATGGGTGAAAAGCTGCGGGGCGAGGCGGATTATCAGTTTATCGCGGTTGAGCCGGCATCCTGCCCGAGCCTGACCAGAGGCGTATATGCGTATGATTTCTGCGATACGGGTATGGTTTGCCCGCTGGCGAAGATGTATACCCTAGGAAGCGGCTTCATCCCGTCGGCAAATCATGCGGGAGGCCTGAGATATCACGGAATGAGCTCCGTTCTGTCCCAGCTTTACGCGGATGGCTACATGGAAGCAAGATCCGTAGAACAGACCTCCGTATTTAAAGCGGCAGAACAGTTTGCAAGGGTGGAGGGAATCCTGCCCGCGCCGGAGAGCAGCCATGCGATTCGGATCGCCATCGATGAAGCGATGAAATGTAAAGAGACCGGGGAAGAGAAGACCATCCTGTTCGGCCTGACAGGAACCGGATATTTTGACATGTATGCTTATGAGAAGTTCCACAATGGTGAGATGAGCGATTATATTCCTACGGATGAAGATCTGAAAGCCGGATTAGCAGGGCTTCCCAGGTTCTGAGCATTTCCGGAGAAGGTAATATAACAGCCGGAACCGCATGCTGTAATCCACAGTTCCTTCCACTATCGGACTGTGGATTGTAACAATGTATTTGAAAGTCCCTGCCGGATACAAGACGAATTTGTATGGGCAGGGATTTTTTGGTAAGGAGGAAAATCAGATGTCATATTTTCCCATGTTTATTGAGCTGAAAGACAAGCCCTGCCTGATAGCGGGAGGAGGAAAGATAGCTCTGCGCAAGGCGGAGACACTCCTGGAATTCGGAGCATGGGTCACGGTTGTGGCTCCGGACATCCTGCCGGAGCTGCGGGCGGAGGAAGGCATTGTATGTCGCGAAAAAAGGTTTGAAAGCTGTGATCTGACGGGACAGGAGCTGGTAGTCGCGGCCACCGGCGACCCGGAAGAGAATCATCGGATCAGTCGGGCATGCCGGGATAGGAAGATCCCGGTCAATGCGGTGGATCAGAGGGAGGACTGCAGCTTTCTCTTTCCTGCTTATCTGAAAGAAGGGGAAGTGGTGGCAGCGTTTTCCAGCGGAGGACAGAGTCCGCTCATTTCCCAATATCTGAAAGCACAGGCCATGCCGGCAATGACTTCCCTGCTGGGGGAACTGGCAGAAATATTGGGAGCCCTGCGGGAAAGGCTGAGACATTTGGGTTCGGAGAGTATGAGAAAAACAATCTATCAGGAAATTTTGGAGATGGGCCTGAAAACGGGTGAGGTTCCTTCTTCTGAAAAAATAGATGAGATCATATTACAAAATATGAGGAAAGGATGAACGGATCATGGAGAGAATGAGAAGACTGAGAGTCAGCCCGGCCATGCGGAGCATGGTGAGGGAGAACCATCTTCGGGTGGACGAGCTGATCTGCCCGATCTTTGTCATGGAGGGAGAAAACCTGTGCCGCCCGGTGGATTCGATGCCGGGCATCTGCCAGTATTCCATCGACCGGCTGCCGGAGGAGCTGGACCGGATCGTGGAAGCCGGGATTTTGTCGGTCCTTTTGTTCGGAATTCCCGCCCACAAGGATGAAGTGGGCAGCGGCGCCTATGACGATCAGGGAATCGTGCAGCAGGCCATTCGTCTGATAAAATCGCAGGAAAAATACAGAGATCTGATCGTGATCGCAGATGTCTGTCTCTGCGAGTATACCTCCCACGGACACTGCGGTCTGGTGAAGGAAGGGATCATCCTGAATGACGAAACCCTGCCGCTTTTAGCCAGGACCGCAGTCAGCTATGCCGGAGCCGGGGCGGATATCATCGCGCCCAGCGACATGATGGACAACCGGGTAAGGGCCATCCGGGAGGCTCTGGACGGGAACGGATTTGTCCAGATTCCTATCATGGCATACAGCGCCAAATTTGCTTCCGGATTTTACGGGCCCTTCCGTGACGCGGCCCACTCGGCGCCGGGCTTCGGCGACCGCAGGACCTACCAGATGGATCCGGCAAATGGACGGGAAGCCCTGCGGGAGGTGGAGGAAGACCTGCTGGAAGGGGCGGATCTGATCATTGCCAAGCCTGCCATGGCCTATATGGATATCATAAAGGAGATTACCGCGTCTTATAATGTGCCGGTGGTGGCCTACAATGTGAGCGGGGAATATTCCATGGTGAAGGCGGCAGCAGAAAACGGATGGATTGATGAAAGGAAGATCGTCCTGGAGATTTTGGTGGGCTTAAAGCGCGCCGGGGCAAAGATGATCATTACGTATCATGCTCTGGATGCCGCAAGGTGGATTCGGGAAGGAGAATAGAAATGGATACAAGATCAAGAGAGCTGTTTGAAGCGGCAAAACGCCATATTCCGGGGGGAGTGAACAGTCCGGTGCGCGCTTTTGGCTCCGTAGGACGGACACCCCGGTTTATAGCGTCCGCCCATGGAAGCAGGATCGTGGATGTGGATGGAAATGAGATGATCGATTATGTCTGCTCCTGGGGACCGGGAATCCTGGGACATGCCCATCCACGAGTGATCGAAAAGGTCCGGGAGGCGTGCGGATACGGGCTGACCTACGGCGCGCCTACGGAACAAGAGGTGCAGATGGCGGAATTGCTTGCGGAGCTGATCCCGTCCATGGAGGTGAGTCGTCTGGTCAGCTCCGGTACGGAGGCGGTGATGAGTGCGATCCGGGTAGCGAGGGGGTATACGCAACGGGACAAGATCGTCAAATTTAAGGGCTGCTATCATGGGCATTCGGACGGGCTTCTGGTCAAGGCTGGTTCCGCCGCATTGACCACCTCAGTGCCGGACAGCGCCGGAGTTCCCGCGGATTATACAAAAAATACCCTGGTGGCCCTGTACAATGATCCGGCTTCGGTGGAAGCGCTGTTCCAGGCCAATCCGGAAGAGATTGCCGCCGTGGTGGTGGAGCCGGTTGCGGCCAATATGGGAGTGGTGCCCCCAGCTCGCGGCTTTCTGGAATTTTTGCGGGAAATTACGAAACAAAACGGCGCGCTTTTGATCTTTGATGAAGTGATCACAGGCTTCCGGCTGGCGCTTGGCGGTGCCCAGGAGTATTTTCATGTGACGCCGGATCTGACGACTCTCGGCAAAATCGTGGGAGGCGGAATGCCCATCGGTGTCTACGGAGGGAATCGCGGGATCATGGAAATGATCTCACCGCTGGGGCCGGTGTACCAGGCGGGAACCCTGTCAGGAAACCCCATTGCGACGGCAGCAGGGCTGGAAACCCTCCGGATTCTCAGAGAAGATCCCGGTATCTACCAAAGGCTGGAGGAAAAGGCAGTACGGATCGCCAAGTCAGTCAGGGAAGCTGCCGGGGAGGCCGTATGCGTCAACCGGATCGGCTCCCTTTTGAGCATCTTTTTTACTCCGGAGCAGGTGACGGATTATGAGAGCGCTGTATCTTCGGATACCGCATGGTACGCAGAATATTTCGGATATCTGCTGGATCATGGGATTTATACGGCGCCCTCCCAGTTTGAGGCGATGTTTGTATCGGATGCCCATACCGGGGAGGATATCGAAACCACCTGCCGGGTCATCCGGGACTGCCTGCGCAGAATGATATAGACCCGTCTCAACTGTATTAGGAACTGTAGGAAAATAACTTGTGCAGACAAGTTGAGAGGCATAAGTTTTTTTCATGCATTTCCTTACATGTGACGCGAAAAACAGACGGAGGAAGTTTTTTCAGATAGAAGGAGAGACAGCGGGATGCAATTTGGATTTTTGGGAATCAATTATAAAAACGCGAGCCTTGATATCCGCGATAAAACCGCGTTTACGGATGCGATGAAGCTGGATTTTTTCCGAAAGGCCGAAGCTGCGGGAATCCAGCAGTGCATGGTGCTGTCCACCTGCAATCGGAGCGAGGTTTTTTATTTTTATATAGAAGAAAGACAATGTGAAGCGCTGTGTCAGATCTACGAGGAAATGTTTCCGGCTGTGGAGGTGAAGGCGTATCTGGTCACGCTCTCGGGGGAGGCGGCTTTTGTCTACCTGTTCCGGATTGCGGCGGGACTGGAATCTCTTGTTCTGGGAGAGGACCAGATTCTGGGCCAGGTGAAGGATGCTCTGGATTACGCCAGGACTATGGGATACGGGGGCAAGGAATTAAACAAGGTTGTCCGGGATGCCGTTGCCTGTGCCAAGCGGATCAAAACTGGATTGAAGATCAGCGAAAAACCGCTGTCCGTCAGCTATATCGGCATCCGGAAGCTGGAAGAAGCCTGCGGGATCGCCGGGAAACGGATCCTTGTGATCGGCAGCGGAAAAACGGCTGTGCTGGCTTTGAAATATCTTTTTGAATATCAGGCAGTCCGCATATCTGCATGCAGCAGGACAGACGCGCATGCCAGACGGCTGCGGGAGGAATTTCCTGAAATAGAAATCATTTCTTATGAGGAAAGATATGAAGTTCTGAAAAAATGTGATATTGTAGTATCAGCTACAGCGTCCCCACATCTGGTCCTACGCCGGGAGGATTTTGTACCGAAAAGGCGCCTGACCATGCTGGATCTGGCAGCGCCCAGGGATGTGGATACCGCATTTGCAGAAGAACCGCGGGTCACGCTGATCAACCTGGACACACTGCAGGAGATTGCGGCCAGCCACCGGAGGGAAAGGGAAGCTCTGGCAGAGAAAAGCCGGGAAATGATCAGAGAAGCGCTGCAGGAAACAATGGGCTGGTTGTTGCAGAGCCGGATGGACTCTACCATTGAGTCGCTGCAGCAGCGATGCGGGGAGATCGTAGAGGACAGCTATACATATCTGAACCGGAAGATGGAACTTGGAGAACGGGAGAAAAAATTGCTGAAAAAGGTACTCAATGCCTCTTTGCAGCGGCTTCTGCGGGAGCCGATCCAGGAGCTGAAACGCCTGGATACGGAGGAAGAGCAGGAAGAGTATCAGCGGTTGATCCGACAGCTTTTTCAGATCTGATCTTAACAGAAAAACGGCTGCGCTGGAAAGCAGCCTGTAATTTGCGGGCTGTCCCTGGGATAGTCCCTTATTTTAGCAGTAGAAAGAGATGAGGTATGTATGAAGTATACAATCGGCACACGAGGCTCGAAGCTGGCACTGGCACAGGCGGAATATGTGCGGGGCAGGCTTGCGCAGGCATATCCGGAGGAAGAATTTGAGCTCCAGATCATCAAAACGAAGGGGGATCTGGTTTTGGACAAGCCCCTTCATGAGATCGGCGATAAAGGCGTATTTGTCAAAGAAATTGAGGAAAAAATATGGTCCGGCGAGGTACAGATCGGTGTGCACAGCATGAAGGATATGCCCTCCCATCCTGCGCCCGGACTTCTGTTTGCAAAGGCATGGAAGCGGGAGGACCCCAGGGATGCGCTGATCCTTCGGGAAAAAGAACGGCTGGAGGACCTGCCGAAGGGGGCCGTCATCGGGACCGGCAGCAGACGCAGGGAATTTCAGATCAAGCGTCTGCGCCCGGATCTGCGTGTCGTGAATATCCGCGGAAATGTGGACACCAGACTCCGCAAAATGGAAGAAGAAAAGCTGGACGGCATCATTTTGGCGGCAGCAGGCCTCCGGCGTCTGGGAATGGAGGAGCGGATCACCCTGTATCTGGAGCCGGAGGAGATGATCCCCGCCCCTGCCCAGGGAATTCTGGCTCTGGAGATCCGGGAGGGGGAGACGGAGCTTTTGAAGCTTTTGGATGCGCTCAGTGATGAAGAGACGGAACAGGCGGCTGCTGCGGAAAGGGGATTTTTGCGTGAAATCGGCGGGGACTGTCATGTTCCGGTGGGAGCTGTATGCAGGAAAGGAGCGGACGGACTCTATCAGTTGGATGCCATGTTTGGAAATGAGACGGGGAGCAGGCTGGCTTATGCGGCAGTCCGGGGAACTGTTCCGGAGCGGCTTGCAAAAGAAGCAGCTGCTCAGATCCGCCGCCAGATGGCAGGAACCGTATCACTGGTGGGCGGCGGTCCTGGAGATCCGGGGCTGATCACGGTGAAGGGGCTGCAGGCGCTTCGGGAGGCAGACTGTATTATCTATGACAGATTGTCCTCCCCGGAGCTTTTGGACGAGGCAAAGCCGGGCTGTGAGCTGATCTATGTGGGAAAGGCGGACCACCGCCATACGATGGAGCAGGAGGAGATCAATCAGCTTCTGGCGGAAAAAAGTATGCGGTATGAAAAAACAGTCCGCTTGAAGGGCGGGGATGTGTATGTGTTTGGACGAGGCGGCGAGGAAGGACTGTTCCTGGCGGAAAAAGGAGTCTACTTTCAGGTGATCCCGGGAATCAGCTCCGCCATTGGGGGACTGGCCTATGCCGGGATTCCCGTTACTCACCGGGGAAAAGCACAGGGCTTTCACGTAGTGACGGCTCACAACAGCAGGGACGGGCTGGCGGAGATTGACTTTGAAGCAATGGCAAAAGGAAAAGAAACCTGTGTCTTCCTCATGGGACTGCGTAAGGTAGAAGAGATTGCGTTCGGGCTGATGGAGGCCGGCATGTCTCCGGATACGGAGGCAGCAGTGATCTCCTGCGCCGCCACTCCCGAACAGAGAACCTGTACGGCGGATCTGGCTCATATTGGGGAAACGGTCAGAGAGGCCGGACTGGTTTCTCCGGCGGTCATTGTGGTGGGGAAGGTGGTTTCCCTCCGGACCAGCCTGAACTTTTATGAGAATCGTCCTTTGTTCGGAAAACGCTTTTTGATTCCGAAAATCGGGGAAAAATCCACCGAATTGAAAGCGCTTTTGCGGCAGCAGGGCGCGGCGGCGGATGAGATTCAGGTGGGAAGGATCGTGCGTGCGGAACGGATATTTTCCGCAGGGGAAATGAAGCAGGCGGACTGGCTGATCTTTACAAGCCAAAACGGGGTAGAAGCATTTTTTGAAGGTCTTGAAAAAAGCAGGCTGGACATACGCTGCCTGGCCGGGTGCAGGATTGCGGCCATCGGCGGAAGGACCGCAAAAATGCTGGAGGGTCATGGGCTTTACGCGGATCTGATCCCGGATGAATTTCACAGTGACGCGCTGGCGGATGCGCTGAAAAAGCAGATTTCTCCCCAGGATCGGGTCTGGTATCTGAAAGCCGGAAACGCAGACAGACATTTGAAAGCGGCACTGGAAGACTGTTGCCGGTTCGAAGAAATTGAAGTTTATGAGAACCAGGCAGTGAAGCCTGATCTGGAAAAGCTGCCAAAACCGGAGGAGTACGACGGAATCTTGTTTACCTGCGCATCCTCTGCAAGGCGCCTGCTGGAAGCTGCGGGAAACGAATGGAAGCAGTGCCGGGCATTCAGCATTGGTCCCAAGACGACCGCATGTCTGAAAGAATGCGGTATGGAACGGATCACAGAAGCAGACCGGGCTGATTATGAGGGAATGATTGGTATTTTACAAGTTTTTTTTAAAATAAGTTGACAAAGTGATTTTTTTGTATTAGAATGGCCGACGTAATATTTTTGTAATAATTGTAATAAAATCGAAAAAATATACATATAATTTATAAGAAAATATTTACAATTTTGCAAAAAATAGGAGGTTGGAGTATATGATACAAAATAAAAAAATCATTGCGTTACTTATGGCGGCTACGACCGGTCTGGTGATGTCATCTGAATTTGAGAGTGAAGCAGCAGACCGTATGATGAATATGGAACAGATGAAGCTCCTGGGAGAGTACAAGCTTGCACAGCCCTATGGATTTACAGATGCGCCCGAGGAGGCGCTGCTGGATCTGAAAAAAGCAGCAATGGAGGCAGAAGAGCGCTACCAGGAAATGAAGCGGAAGGAAGAAGAGGAACGGGAAAGAAGAGCAGCTGAGGAGGCCAGAAAGGCAAGGGAAGAAGCCGAGAGGATCGCTGCAGAGGAGCAGGCAGCAGCGGAACAGGAAGCGATGGAACAGGCAGCGGCTCAGCAGGCAGCGGCAGAACAGGCAGCAGCGGAGCAGGCAGCAGTACAGCAGACGGCAGCCTACAGCGCGTCTGCCAGCGATCAGACACTTCTTGCAGCCATCATCTTCTGTGAAGCCGGCAACCAGCCTTATGAGGGCCAGGTGGCGGTAGGAGCCGTGATCCTGAACCGGGTGCGCAGTGCTGTATATCCAAACAGCATTGCAGAGGTGATCTATCAGTCCGGACAGTTCGGGCCTGCGATGAGCGGATGGCTGGATACCGTTCTTGCCAGCGGCGGCTATACAGATACGGCTATGCAGGCAGCAGCGGACGCGCTGGCAGGCAGCAATCCGATCGGAGATTGTCTCTACTTCGGATGCGGAAACTTTGGAATTCAGATCGGAGATCATTTCTTCCATTAAGATCAGATGGAGTTTCTTCTATATTAAATGAGTAATCGTGATCCATAAGTAAGCATGAAAAAGTGTGCGTCAAAACGCACGCTTTTTTTCAATCTTTAAGAAATCTTAAGAATATTTTGTAGAGATAATACGTTTTTCGTTATATAATAAAAACATAGTTTGTAATTTTAAGAATACGCAGAGGAAAGGAGGGGGAAAGTGGACAAGGTAATTGAGGTAAAGAATCTGTATAAATTGTACCGGGTGGGTAATTCTGTTGTGCGTGCGCTGAACGGCGTAAGCTTTGAGGTTTACCCGGGAGAGTTCTGCGCGATTGTCGGGACCTCCGGTTCTGGAAAATCTACACTTCTGAACATGCTGGCAGGCCTGGAGAAGCCGACAAAGGGGGAAGTCATTGTCAGCGGACAGCATATGGAAAACCTGAATGAGGATGGCCTTGTAAAGTTCCGTCGGGAGAATGTGGGCTTCATTTTCCAGTCATTTCATCTGATCGGAACCATGAACGCCCTGGAAAATGTAGCTCTGCCCTTAAGCTTCCGGGGAGAGGCAAAAGGATGCCGCCTCAGGAAAGCGGACAAGATGCTGGATCTGGTGAATCTGAGGAAGCACAAAAAGCATATGCCGAATCAGATGTCCGGCGGTCAGCAGCAGAGAGTCGGTGTGGCAAGGGCTCTGGTAGTGAACCCGAAGATCATCTTTGCGGATGAGCCGACCGGCAATCTGGATTCCCACACATCAGAAGAGGTGATGCATCTGATGCAGAAGGTAGTACGAGAACAGAAAAAGACACTGGTTATGGTAACGCATGATAACCATCTGGCGACTTATGCCGACCGGATTTTTCATATCATAGACGGCGAAATCGTTAGGATTGAGGATAACCGCCAAAAGGAAAATTCGTCCAATCTGGAGAGTGTAGGAAGGCATGGTTTGGACGGCGGCGAGGAAGGTTTATAGAGTAAGGAACTGTAGAAAATGGAAAGAGAGGAACAGGATTCATGAAAAAATGGAAGCAATGGACAGGAATTTTTCTGGGCCTGTCGCTGGCGGTTTCCTGTGTGCCGGTGATACATAGTCAGGCAGGATACGATGCGGCACATACATGGGCTGCCGCGGCAGGAGTTTCGGGTATGGGAATTATGTCGGCGACGACAGGGACGGCGGATCCGGACGGTAATCCGACTAATGTGTCTGGTACAGCAGATCCGCCAGACGCGGATTCCGGAAATTCCCTGTCTACGATCCGCATTTCCGTAGGAAACGGACAGGCAACCCCCCAATATCAGGCAGGGCAGAAGGTGGATAAGCTGACGGTCACCGTAAAAAACAGCGGTGTTTCCAGTGCGCAGAACGTAGTGATCACTCCCGTCATTAATGCTGCGGAGGAATGGCCTTTTGAGATCGACAGCATGAATTATGAACAGGAGCTGAAAGAAATCCAGGCCGGAAAATCGACAGAGGCTATCTGGTCTGATCTGAAGGTCCGCGAAGACGTGGAGACCAAATCCTATAAGCTGGTGTTCCGCATTTCCTATGACGATGGAAAAAAGGAATATGAATGCGAGAAGTCTGTCTATGTAAAAACCGCTGGGACAAAAGGAAACGAGCCGGAGGATCCGGGATATCCGCCCTACCCTCCGATCATTATCAACCCGCCGTCAGTCGAGCAGCCGGGGGATCAGCCCTCCGACGGGCAGCCGGAGGAGCCGGACCAGGGAGACATGGGGGAAGGCGGCGTATATAACGGCGATATCTCGGCAGTTGGAGGCGGAGGCGGTTCTGATGAAAGGAAAGGGGTTCCGCGGGTCATTGTGACCGGATTCAACACCGAGCCGGGAGCCGTGAACGCGGGAAGCAATTTCCGGCTCATCGTCCACGTGAAAAATACATCTACAACAACGGCAGTTTCCAATATGCTCTTTGATTTTCAGGCGCCTTCCGCAGGGACAGAAGCGGCTGCGGAAGCACCGGCGTTTTTGCCCTCATCCGGGGCCAGCTCCATTTATCTGGACCAGATTCCGGCAGGGGAGACGAGGGATGTTGCCATTGACCTGAATGCCAGGGCGGATCTGGTGCAGAAGCCCTACAGCATCAATATGTCCATGCTCTACGAGGATTCTAACGCGTCTCAGTACGAGGGAAGCTCCAGCCTGGCAATCCCCATCTACCAGGCGGCCAGGTTTGAATTCAGCGAGATCGAGCTGTCGCCGGCCAGCATCGAGGTGGGACAGGAGGCAAATCTGATGTGCAGCCTGTACAATACCGGCCGTGTGAAGCTTTACAATGTAAAGGTGAAGTTCATGGGCGACGGCATCAGTGCCAAGGAAGTATTTGTGGGCAATCTGGATTCCGGCGCCACAGGAACCATTGACGGGATGCTGACCGGAGAATCCGAGATCATGCCCGGGACAAAGTGTAAAATGGTCGTAACCTATGAAGACGAATCCGGGAACCCCTCCTCCAGAGAGGAGGAATTCGAGATCCAGGTGACGGCTCCTATGGAAATGGATATGGGAGATATGGAGATGATGGGGGAGATGCCGGAGGAAGCGAAGGGATTTCCGGTCATTCCGGTTGTCATTGCGGCGGCGGTCATTCTGGTGATTGTTCTGGCCGTGGTTCTGACCCGCAGAAGGAAGAAAAAACGGGCACAGGCAGAAGAGGAGGATTTAGTGGATGAGGTGGATCGATTTACTGAGGATGAGTAGCGGAAACCTCAAAAAAAGAAAGCTCAGGACCTTTCTGACAATCCTGGGCGTGGTGATCGGTACGGCTTCGATCGTAGTCATGATCTCCCTCGGGCTTGGGATGCAGCAGTCCATGTACAAGCAGATCGAGCAGGCGGGAGGCATGACGGCCATTACGGTGACCGGACAGGATGCGGGCGGCGGTATGTACTATTTTTCAAATGGCTCGGAGGAGGGCGAAGCGACGAAATATGTCACCGATGATGCCATTACGGAGATAGAACAGCTGGAGCATGTGAAAAGCGTGACTCCGTCTCTTACCATGAGCTCTGTCATCCTGAGCGGAAATTACTATGGCTATATCCAGTTGGTAGGCATGACTCCGGATGAACTGGAGAGGCAGAATATGGAGCTTGTGGAGGGCAGCCGTATGCCGGAAACCAATTCTGCAAGCCTGGAACTGGTCATTGGAAATATGGTTCCCATGGATTTTTATGAAAAGGGTTCCAACAAAGGATATTGGGAGACGCAGCAGCTTCCGGATATTGATTTTATGAAGGATCCGGTGTTCCTGGTTTTGAGCCAGGAGGACTATTTTAACGCGCAGTCAGGTACTAATTCCGGGGGATTTGGTTCGGAGGGGAATTCCGCACCGGTGAAAGCCCCAAAAAAGTATGTGGTTCAGGCCAGCGGAATGATGTCCGGAGGAATCGAGACCTACAAGAATGGTTCCTATAACGTATACTGCGATATCTGGACATTAAAAAACTTTCTGCAGAAGGAATACAGGGGAAGAGCCATTCCCGGACAGCCTAAGACGCAGACGGGAAAGCCTTATAAGTTCTTCGCCTATACCAATGCCATGGTGCAGGCAGATGATATCGATCACGTAGAGGATCTGGCCGCAACCATCCAGGGGATGGGCTACAGGACCAGCACCAATGCGGAATACCTGAAAAGCGCACAGCAGGAGTTTGCCATGATTGAGGCGGTCCTGGGCGGAATCGGCGCTGTGTCGCTGTTTGTAGCGGCCATCGGAATTGCCAACACGATGATGATGTCCATCTATGAGAGGACGAAGGAAATCGGAGTCATCAAGGTGCTGGGCTGCAGCCTGCGCAATATCAAGCAGATGTTCCTCCTGGAAGCCGCGTTTATCGGCTTTATCGGAGGTCTGGCCGGCAATATCCTGAGCTTTCTGCTGTCCTTTGCGATCAATGTGGTTACTGCCCACGGCGGGGCCATGGGACTGGACAGCGATATATCCTATATACCGGTGTGGCTGGTGGCCGCATCCATGGGATTTGCCGTGCTGGTGGGTATGGTAGCCGGCTACTTTCCGGCACTGCGCGCCATGCGCTTGAGTCCGCTGGCAGCGATCCGGAATGAATAAGAAGCTGTAGAAAAACAGAAAAGAAAAGCAAAGAGACAGCGGAACCGGGACGGACGCTGTCTCTTTCATGACGCGGTATTCAGCATGCAGATGATTTCTGCCTGTATGATTTTTACATAGCTATTCTTCGATTACCTGGATTTCAAGATAGTCAAAATCAATGGAATCCACAAAATTATCCTGGTAAAACCGTGCCTTGCTGTGACGCTTAAATTCTGCGACCGTGGCATCCAGCCAAATAGGCTTGCTCAGGTCAAATTCATAGCAGATGGCATCCAGTGCGTTGAAAATCTTATGTGTACGTGTGTCATCGCTCTCATCACAGATCACCGTGTCGCGGACCATGCGGTTATCCTTCCATTCTTTTCCACATAAACGGAACATATCGAAAACTCTCCTTATTTTCAGTAAGGAACTGCAGAAAAATAAGTGATACGGATAAGTCAGGATGTATCAGTTATTTTCTTAAAGTTCCTAGAGTAAATACCAAATCCAGTATATCATCAGACAGGGGAAAAGAAAAGAGAGGAAATTTAATGACAAAAGAGAAAAATCGTGATATGCTATTTTACAATGTAAAAGGTAATATGACATAAAGACGGAAAGTAACCTGTTATGGGGGAAGAAAAGATGAAAAGTGCATTGGACAGAATTTTTGTAGACGGACTTGGCGGAATGGCTCAAGGGCTCTTCGCCACATTGATCATTGGGACAATCATCCAGCAGATCGGCCTGTTCGTAGGAGGAGACACGGGCAATTTGATCTATCTGGCCGGGAAGATGGCGGCAGCCATGACAGGAGCCGGGATCGGCGTGGGGGTTGCAAGAAAATTTCAGGCGGATCAGCTGGTGGTCGTGTCAGCCGCTACGGTGGGGATGATCGGCGCCTTTGCCGGCAAGCTGCTCTCAGGCGAGGTGATGCAGGACGGCGGCACCATGGTATTTGCAGGGCCAGGAGAACCGCTGGGGGCATTTGTGGCGGCCTATATCGCAATCGAGATCGGAATCTTGATCAGTGGGAAGACAAAGCTGGACATCATCCTGACACCTTTGGGATGTATCGGCGCGGGAACGCTGGTGGGGATCTTTGTGGGTCCGCCCATATCAAAGTTTATGGCCTGGCTGGGATCGCTGATCAACTGGGGGACAGAGCAGCAGCCGTTCCTCATGGGAATCGTAGTTTCCGTCCTGATGGGAATGATCCTGACCCTTCCGATCAGTTCGGCGGCGCTGGGCATCATCCTGAACCTGTCCGGGCTTGCGGCCGGAGCAGCTACGATCGGATGCTGCTGCAATATGGTGGGGTTTGCCGTGGCCAGCTTCCGGGAAAATAAATTCGGAGGGCTGCTGGCCCAGGGGATCGGAACCTCCATGCTGCAGGTGCCTAATATCGTACGCAGACCCTTGATCTGGCTTCCGGCAATTCTTTCCAGTGCAATTCTGGGACCGGTCGGAACCATGCTGCTGCATATGACAAGCAATGCCACAGGTTCCGGCATGGGGACTGCCGGTCTGGTAGGACAGATCATGACATGGCAGGTCATGACCCAGACAGAATCAGCCACCATAGTCCTGGTGAAGATCCTGGTGATCCAGATCCTCCTTCCGGCAGTGCTGACCTGGGTGATATCAGAATTTATGCGTAAGAAGAACTGGATCCGCTATGGGGACATGGGGTTGGACCTGTAACCGTTTTACAAACGTATACCCAGAGGGGCATCCCATCATGGCTATGCGGCCGTTTCACAAGGTATCCCCAAGGGCATCCCATTATGGACATACGGCCATTATATAAGGTATATTCTATAAAAATCACCAGATTTTTTTGTGCGGATCATTTATCACAAAACTGCCTGGTGATTTTTATGTGGATGAGAACTGCGTCAGTTGTTCATTATAATGATCAATATACATAAATATGCATGTATTTTGAATAAACAGAGAATTCGGTTGAATAGATGGGCTGTACGTGATATGATAACATTTAGGACTGTAAAAAAGCGGGGGCTGTATGCCCGAAACCGCTGCTTTACTGGGCGGATGTCCTGCGGCAGAGTGCAGGGCGCCGTGAACAGTAAAGGATACTTGAGTAAGGAGGTGATCAATTGAGGGGAGAACAACAGATGCAGGATGCAATCAGGAATTATGAGGACGTAGACAGCTGGAAGACAGTGATTTTTCTGTATAACGCAGCCCTGAAGGAAGTTGGGACCAAGCTTGAGATCTTAACGATGAATTTCAGCACGTACATAAATACAATCCAATCGAGCATATTAAAACGAGAATCAAAACACCGGAGAGCATTGTAAAGAAGCTGAAGCGTTAC
>Ga0073906_1003480_pt1 | contig 17679 bp, 17 predicted proteins | sample Inofromicrocosms_FD_65485 | JGI IMG/M metagenome (GOLD analysis project Ga0073906, IMG submission 65485) | Mouse cecum microbial communities from Vienna, Austria - Inoculum for glucosamine and mucus D2O microcosms | ecosystem: Host-associated > Mammals > Digestive system > Large intestine >... | reverse complement strand
AACAGCTCACTCAGATATTTCAGATTTTCCGCGCTGGGTAATGCCCTTCCGGTTTCCCACTTTGAAATGGCCTGCCGGGATACTCTTACCTTTTCTGCCAAGTCCAATTGGGTGTACCCGCTCTCCTTCCGCAAGACGGTCAGCTTTTCTTCCAATCGCATCTTCTCTTCACTCCTATCCTAGTCTATTTACCATCTTTTGTAAACCAACTATGGGTGATATTCGCGCTACCAACGGTTGCATTCACCAATTCTACCATAATTCTCATAATTTTGCACCCCTAAAGCAAATTTCTTCTCATTATGCACCGGTCAATTTCCCCCACTCCAAAGCGCAAAAAAAGAAGACAGGAGACAGACGGCCTTACAAAAAACCGCAGCTGTCTCCCGTCCCGGGTGCAGAGATCGGGGGGTTATTTCAGGATTTTGATGGCGTTGACTGGGCATCCGTTGGCGGCGTCGAGGACCCTGGAATTTCTGCCCTGGGGCTGGGTATGGACGGTGGAGGACGCGCCGGTGATACGGAAGACTTCCGGGGCGGTGTAGGCGCACATACCGCAGGCAATGCACCTTCCGCTGTCGATCTGGACCTGCATGAAAAGAACCTCCTTTACTGGGATTGTGATGCTTTTATTATAGCGTTTTTTGGGGCGTCAGGCAAGAAATTCGCAGCCGTTCATAAAATTTCCATTTACTTTCCGGAAAACTTGTGCTATTCTGGATGATATGCGTTTTTCGACTGTGTGCCAAAGGAGGTCATATGAAAGGAAGAAACCTGTTCCGTTTGTTCTCCGCGCTGCTGGCCATAACCCTGCTGGCGTCCCTGAGCGTGCCCGCGTTTGCGTCCCAGGCTTTGGGGGACGATATCACCGCTATGGACGTGCCATTGAACCAGCAGACCCAGCTTTCGACCAACGTCTTCTGGAGTACCACGTATTCCGATTACCGCACGGAGAACCTGATTACATACGTCCCCAATACCAGCGTGACCCCCATCGTGACCTACGGCGGCGTTCTCACTGACCGTTCTACCGTGTCCGCCTCCGCCAAGGCCCTGGAATCCCTGGGGCATCGTGTGGTCGCGGGTCTCAACGGCGATTTCTACAATGTCAACAACGGCCTGCCCATCGGTCTTGTGGTCACTGACGGCCAGGTCCGCAGTACCGACGCCGGGTTTTGGGCCATCGGCTTCCGGGCGGACGGCACCGCGATTCTGGGCCGGCCTTATCTGAAAGTCAACGCGAAACTGGGCTATAACCGCGTGGACGAAAACGGCAATACCCTGGAACTGGAACGGGATATCACCGCCATCAACAAAGCCCGTACCAGCAACGGCATTTACCTCTATACCTATGATTTCAATTCCAGACATACCAACGGATGCACTCAGCCCGGCATTGACGTGGTGTGCCGGATTGAAAGCGGCAGCCTGAGCATCGGCGGCACCGCGTCCCTGGTGGTGGAGCAGGTCCTTGAGTCTAAAGGCGCTACCGCCATCCAGCCGGGCCAGGTGGTTCTCAGCGCCAGTCTGGAAGCCGGAGACTGGTCTGTGGAAGCCCTCCGGAATGAGCCTGTTGGGTCCGTCATTACCCTGAGCATCACCGCCGCTGGAGGAGCAGGCTGGAACGATGTGCAGCACGCTATGGGTTCTCTTTACTCCTTGGTGGAATACGGCGCCATTGCCCCCGGCCTGCCAAAGGGCTCCAATCCTCGGACCGCCGTAGGCCAGCGCGCGGACGGGACGCTGATTTTCTACACCATCGACGGACGGAAATCCGGGCATTCCATCGGCGCTTCCATGACCCAGGTGGCTCAGCGCTTGATTGAACTGGGCTGCGTCACCGCTCTCTGTCTGGACGGCGGCGGCTCTACCACCCTCACCGTCACCCGGCCTACCGACCTGACAGCCAAACGGGTCAACGTGCCCTCCGACGGCGGTGAACGGGCTGTGACCAATAAAATCTTTCTTGTGGCCAGCAGTCAGCCTACCGGAGAACTGGGGCACTTCTATGTCAGCGCCGACCATCCCTATGTCCTGGCTGGCAGCACAGTCAATATCTCCGCCGCCGCCCTGGACACCAACTACATCCCCATGAATCAGACCTGCGACTTCACCGCGTCCGCCGGGACCATGAATGGCAGCGTCCTGACAACACCCTTGGAGGGCGGCGAGATCATCGTCACGGCCAGCAGCGGAGACGTTTCGGATACCGCCACGATCCACGCCATCACCACGCCGGAAGCCGTTGCCATTCGGGACAGCAACAATGATATTATTACCTCCTTCACCGCCGCGCCGGAGACTTCCACACAGCTTACCGCCACTGCCGCTTATCACCGGTTCCTTTTGAAAGCAGACCCAGCGGCGTTCACCTGGAGCATAGAGGGCGATGTGGGCACCATTGACCAGAACGGCCTCTTTACCGCCGTCAAACCTGGTACGGGGAAAATCATCGTTTCCGCAGGCGGCCAGCAGAACAGCGTGACCGTCAACGTGACAAACCTGCATCTGGAATCCCTTGAGGACTTCGAGGACGCGGAGAGCATCTTCCAGGGCCACGGCGAGGGCGCGGAGTTCCAGACGGTCCACACGGAAGCTGACGTGCGTCTGGGCCATGGCGCGGGCAGGCTGGATTACGACCTGACCGACGGCGTGGCAGTCTGGACCGCCGACGTGCAGCCCGCCGTGATGAAGACGCCCTACAACTGCCTGAATCTCTGGGTCTGCGGCGACGGTTCGGGGAACAGCCTGTCTCTGCTCTACAGCGGGGAAGACGGGGAAACCAAGGTCCTGCCCATTGCCGCGCTGGACTTCACCGGCTGGAAGCAGTTCAGTCTCCAGCAGCTTTCCGCGCCAATGACCATCCGGGGCCTGGAGGTCAGCGGACAGGGCAGCGGGACCATCTATCTGGACCAGATTACCGCGTCCTATGATGGGGTGATTGACAACGCGCCGCCAATCGTCAAGGCCCAACTCAGTTCCGACGGGCATACAATCACCGGCACGGTTTCCGACGCCGTGGATGTACACCTTCCCGCTGAAAACGTCACCATAGCCCTGAACGGCGTTCCCCAGGCAGGCCATTATGACGCCGCTACAGGCAAATTCAGCATCAGCGTTTCCAAGCCGGGCTCCCGGGTTACCGTGACCGCCAGAGACGCTTCCGGGAATATTGGGCGGGCTTCGGCGGACGTGCCTGGTTCCGGCGAACACCGTTTCTCCGACGCGTCCAATCACTGGGCGGCGGACTACTGCGACTTCCTGTACAATAACGGCATTTCCACCGGTTACGCTGACGGGACCTTCCGGCCAAACGAACTGCTGACCCGTCTGGATTTCGCCGTGATGCTCTACAACAGCCTCCATCTGAATGAAGCCGATTATACCGGGACGGAACTGCCCTTTGCGGACCTTGCCAGCATCCCTGCCCACGCGCTTCCGGCAGTGCGGGCGTTGTATGCCAGGGGTGTGATCAACGGCTCTGCTGGCTCCGACGGCCTCCTGTATTTCAACCCAAACAATCCCCTGACCCGTGCCCACGCCGCTGCCATGATCGGACGCACTCAGGCTAAGGGCTACGCGCTGGCAGAACTGACCTTTACAGACGCCGCTGAAATCCCCTCTTACGCCTCCAGCTATATCCGCAGCATGGTTTCTCAGGGCATTCTCAGCGGTTACGCCGAAGGTGATTTCCGCCCCAACGCCAATATCACCCGGGGGCAAATGGCCAAAATCATCTATACCATGCTTTGAACCAGGAATGAGGAGTCAAGAATAAGGAATTGACTGTAATTGGCTTCTTCCTTCTTCTGCTCCGGATGCCAATAAAGAAGCGGGGAACCGGACTGTAACTGGTCTGTTTCCCGCTTCTTTGTCATCAAAAATTGGATGTAATCGATTGGTTTTTCCCCCCTCCAGTCCGGGCGCATTTCAAACCGAAAATTGGCCATATTTCCCGATTGTTTCCTTTCATTTGCAAGCATAAAAGGCGCATCGGATTTGGATATAATTCGGCTGTTTTTTCTCCGATTTTCGATCATAAATTAGCCGGAATTTGTTCTCTTTTTTGTTCTGTTTCAGTCGCAAAATAAACATCAAACTCGCCGTAAATCGTTCATTTTTACGTTTCTTTATATCGGGAAATGTCCATAATTATCCGTTATTTTCTTTTCATTTCAGGCACAAAAAAAGAAGTCAGAATCCAGCCGGCAAACGGTTCATTTCTGACTTCTTCTTTTATTTTGCGTCAAAGTTCCCGGCGGCCCTCCAAGGCTCTCATCAAGGTAGCGTCATCGGCAAACTCCAGATGCCCGCCCACAGGGATGCCGTAGGCCAGACGGGTCACGCGGACACTGAAAGGCTTCAGCAAACGGGCAATATACATAGCGGTAGCTTCGCCCTCAGTATCGGGATTAGTGGCCATGATAACCTCTTCGATATCTCCTTTGGCAACCCGTTCCACCAAGGATTTGATAGCGATGTCATCAGGGCCGACATGGTTCATAGGAGAGATCACGCCATGGAGGACGTGGTACATACCGTTGAATTCCCTGCTTCTCTCAATCGCGGCCACGTCTCTGGGGTCGGCCACCACGCAGACAGTGCTTCCGTCACGTTTCGGGGACGCGCAGACGGAGCACAGACCGCCGCTGGTAAAATTCTGGCAGACGGGACAGAAGGTGATTTTCCGTTTAGCGTCCGTGATGGCGTTTGCGAACTCCTGAGCCTCGTCCATAGGCAGTCCAAGGACGAAGAACGCCAGCCGCTGTGCCGACTTCCCGCCGATACCGGGCAGCTTTGCAAATTGTTCCACCAGCTTCTCCAGCGGCGCGGGGAAAAACTCCATATCAAATCACCACCTGTTGTCAGCTTTGAGGCTCTTCCGGCAAGGGGGCGCGTCCCGCAAGCTGGTCCAGCGTCACGCCGAAATAATCCGCAAAAGCGCAAAGCGTGGACAGGCTCGGCTCACGGTCACCAGTTTCGTAGCGCCGGTATGTGCTAAAGGAAATCTTGCAATTCACTGCTACAATCTCCTGGCTGACATGCAGTCTTTTCCGGCAGGCTTTCAATCTTTCAGGAAATCCATTCATTTTTTGCCCTCTTCAGGTAACGGGGCACGTCCCGCAAGCTGGTCCAGTGTCACGCCGAAATAATCTGCAAACGTACAGAATGTAGACAGACTGGGTTCACGCTCGCCGGTTTCGTAACGCCGGTATGTGCTATAGGCGATTTTGCAATTCACTGCCACAATCTCTTGGCTAACGTGCAGTCTTTTCCGGCATATTTTCAAAATTTCGTGAAAATTCCCCATAACCTCTCCTATTCTCTCTTGACAGTTCCGTTCCGGTTGTGTATACTATAACCATCCCTTTCGGAACGACTCAAAGAGGATGATTGTATGGAAGATTTTATAAATGCACTTTATGGATACGCCCAGGAAATACAGGTTCCGCGCTGCCTTGCAAACACGGAGTACCGCCAGGCTATAGAAAAGCTGGTATCAGAATGGGATGAATTCTGCGCATCATTAACAAAAGAACAAAACCGGCAGTTAGACGCGCTTATGACGAAAAAGGGCGTCATAGGCTTGATGGAAGAACAAGCAACCTTTTGCAGTGCGCTTTCCATAGGCATCAGTCTGGGACGGCTGTAAGACGCATTCAGCCCCGGAGTTCAGCGATCCGCGCGGGGATATCCTCAGCCTTATAGACAGCGCTTCCGGCAACGAGGACGTTGGCCCCGGCTTCAATGCAGGTCTTGCAGGTCACAGGGTCCACGCCGCCGTCCACTTCCAGTTCGCAGTCCGGATTCTTCTCGTTGATGAGCTTCCGGAGGGCGGCGACTTTCGGCATCATATCGGCCATGAACTTCTGACCGCCGAAACCAGGCTCCACGGTCATGACAAGGATGATATCGCACTTGTCCAGGAAGGGCAGGGCGGCTTCGGCGGGGGTCTTGGGCTTGAGGACGACGCCTGCCCGTTTGCCCTTGGCGTGAATTTTATCCAGAGCGGCGTGGATATTTTCCTCCGAGTCGGACTCCACATGGACGGTAACAAGATCGGCTCCTGCGTCGCAGAACTGCTCCACATAGCGCACGGGCTGGACAATCATCAGGTGAACGTCCAGAGGCAGCTGAGTGGCAGGCCGGAGGGACTTGACGACAGGAATGCCGATGGTGATATTGGGCACAAACATACCGTCCATCACGTCCACATGAACGTAATCGGCGGCGGCAATGCGTTGAATATCCCGTTCAAGATTCGCGAAATCGGCTGAGAGAATAGACGGTGCAATTTTAATCATAAAAAACCTCATTTCTGTGCATACAGCGGCAAAAGGAGCCTGGACAGCCAGTTTTCCCGCAGTGACCCGAGACGCGCCCGACGCATAGGATATCTCAAGCGGCGAGACAGCCCCCGCGTTCTCCGTGCAGCGTCCGGACCCCGGAAGCCGCCGCTTTTTTGAATACCAGGGGTCGGCGAACTTCCGGCCCCTGTTTTGGTTCTTTCAGTGTATCAGATTTCGGGCCCTGACGCAACCCGGCTTTTGCCCTTTTTGGCTCTGTTCAAATTTTTGTCTTAAAATGTGGAAAAATCTCTTGCAATTTGGGAAGGGAAGAGATAGAATAAATGCAAGAAACATAATTGCGGCAGGCCGTCAGGTGTCAGCAGCACCCAACGGCCCTGTACGAGTGAACGAGGCACTCAGCACAGCAGATTTTTTCTGCACCACAATCCTTATTATATCCATTTCCCGGAGCGTTTTCAAGACCTCTCGCCCCGATTTTTTGGATATTACGGGTGTGCGGCGTTTTTATGCGATGCTGAGTTAGTAGCTTGGCGTCGCTTTATGTTTCTGGCGAATACGGACAACCTTGCCGGGTCAGATCACCTCGGTCCGGCAGGTTCCGTTCGTCGGAAAGAATCTGAATGAAAAGAGGCGTAGAATGAAAAAATTATTCTCCCTGATGCTGACTCTGGTCCTGTGCATGAGCCTGACCGTCCCCGCGCTGGCCGGAGGTGAAGACAATGTAGTCCTGATTGACGCAAACGGAACCGTGATTTCTATAGACAAGATTCCCGGCGGCGGCATTTCCTATGATGAATCCACTAAAACCCTTACCCTGAGCGGACTTCAGGCCCAGGGCTATCGTTTGTCCAGTTCCAGAATCGACACCATTGTTTTGGCGGATGGAACCAAAAATACAGTTTCTGCTATGAGTGTTGAACATATTGGCACAGATAATCAGGTAACCGTCAAGGGAAGCGGCGAACTGATTATCAGCGGTTCTGTAGCGAACGGAAGCACTGCCATTTTCGGACTTTCTCTGAGTTTTTTTGGCTCTGACTCCAAAGAGGGCAGCTTTACCTTCTCCGACGGCCTTGCTATGACCGGCGGCATGAAAGATGGAGCTTCCGGTGCCCTGACCATGAAACAGCATGATAATTTGATGCTCGCAGTGGACGCTTCCAACACAAAGGCTGCTTACGTCCGGATTGGCCCCGCTGCCAGTACGCCTGCCCCTGCGCCCGAAACGCCTGCGGCCCCCGCTGTGAATTTTACCGATGTGGCCGCAAATTCTCCCTTCAAGACCGCTATTGATTGGGCCGTTGAAAAGAATATCACCAAGGGCATTACCGCCACCACCTTCGGTCCTAATAACAAATGCACCAATTCCCACATTCTGACCTTCCTTTACCGCGCTTTCGAAACCGTCGGAACTCTGCCTACGGAAAAGGAAAACGTCCAGGCGTGGTCCGAAACTCTCGGAGGCGCCCACTTCGGAGATTCTCCCTGCAACCGGATTATGGCTGTGGATTTCATCTGGCGTGCGGCAGGCTGTCCGGAACCCACCAAGTCCGTGAGCTTTACGGATCTTACAGACACTCCGGCGGACAGCCCCAGCGGGAAAGCCATCTCCTGGGCTGTGGAGAAGGGTATTACCACCGGCACCTCCGCCACCACGTTCTCCCCCGCCGACCACTGCACCCGCGGCCAAATCGTTACCTTCCTCTATCGCGCATCCCAGGCCGGCGTGCTTTGATTCCCCTTCCGATTCAAACTCCCCATGTCCTTTGATGTGGGGAGTTTTTGTCGGATTTTGTTATAATGTCCATGCTGTTTTTGCGAGCAAATGGAGCGTTCTGATTTTTATAAAAGAACGTTATAGCATGGCCGTGACGGTTATGCAGGAGGAACAAACAGATTTTTTGCCAGCGCGCCATAGAATTTTCCTTTGGCGATTTTATGTTGTTTATTTGAACCCTACCGAAATTTCCCGGGGCTGAACCTGGACCGACGGGGTAAACTAGCAACTGGATTCACCATGTATCGACGCAAAATCAGGAGGCACAGCGAATGAAATTCCGGACATTTCTGCTGGCTCTGCTGCTGACCCTCAGTTTGACGGCCTGCGGCGGCGGCGGGAAGCAGACCAATGACGAGAACAACGGCGTAACCAGCGGCGAGACAGGTTCTGACAGCAGCGGCAATAATACCAGCGATTCGGCCATGGGCGGCAGCTCCGACATGGATTCGGACAACGGCGGCAAAGGCACGGCTGGTTCCGACAATAACAACAGGACCAGCGGTTCTTCTGACGCCAATGGAGGCACCGTGGCGGGCGACATCGACGGCAAGGGTGACTCGCTTCTGGACCCCAGCAGCGGCGCCAACAGTCAGGACGGCGGCAATGCGGTCCCACAGAGCCATGGGGGATGGAAGCCGGCCAGCTTTGACCAGATGGTCCGAAACGGCAAGGTTCACGACAAGGACGGCATTTTGACCGACTTCGAGAACAGCGTCACGCCGGGCAGCTCTCATTTCTAAATTCAGGTCAGGCTGCGGAAGGGCGGATGCTTTTCTGTGGCCTGACCCCCTTTTCTTTTCCGCTGTCTTTTGGTATCATGGCAGGGAAAGGAGGTCTAACCATGGACTTCAAACCGATTGCACGGATGCACAGTGTTTTCCCCACAAAATTCGGCGTCCCGCGGCAGAGCGGCCTGGCGGCGGAATTGGACTCCCTTCTGGTTTTCGAGCCGGAGTACCGGAATCCCGACGCGCTCCGGGGCCTGGAGGGTTTTTCCCATGTGTGGCTGATTTGGGTCTTTCATCAGGCTGTACGGGAGGGCTGGTCTCCTACGGTACGGCCTCCCAGACTGGGGGGAAATGCACGGCTGGGCGTCTTTGCTACCCGTTCCCCCTTCCGGCCGAATCCCATCGGACTGTCCGCCGCAGAACTGGCAGGCGTGGAGCATTCGCCGGAATTTGGCCCCTGCCTGCGTCTCCGGGGAGCGGATCTGGTGGACGGCACGCCGGTTCTGGACGTAAAGCCCTATGTCCCCTACGCCGACGCCATCCCGGACGCAAAGGGAGGATTTGCCGCCGCGCCGCCCACGAGTGAACGTCTGGTTGTAGACTTCCCCCCGGCGCTTCTGGAGAAAGTCCCGCCGGAACTCCGGGAAGGCTTGCGGTCCGTGCTGGCCCTGGACCCCCGCCCGCGCTACCAGAATGACCCCGAACGCGTCTATGGCTTTGGCTTCGCAGGTCTGGAGGTCCGGTTCTCTGTGGACGGAAAGACCTTGACAGTACGGGATATTCTTCCTTAGCCCGCGCTTCCTTTTGTTTCTGCCGTTTCTTTTTATGATTCCCATTTTCCTGTTTTTGCGGTTCTTTTACCCGTTTCCATAAAAAATCCGAAGGACTTTTGACGGTCCCTCGGATTTTTGTCATTGCGGGGATTAAGACGCCAGTATACTTGGCAGCCAGGTGACCAGGGGCGGGAACACTGCACAAAGTACCGTCACAATGATGATAATGGCAATGAAGGGAATCACGCCCTTATACACCTCCTGAATCTTGACCTCCGGCGGGAGGATGCCCTTGACGTAGAACAGGGCGAAGCCGAAGGGCGGGGTCATGAAGCAGGTCTGGAGCATGGTAGCGGTCACAGCCACCAGCCAGAGACGGTCGAAGCCGAACTGGTCCATAATCGGCAGGAAGATGGGGAAGACGATCATAACGATGCCCAGCCAATCGATGAACATACCCAGGACAAACACGATGACCATCATGATGGCGAACGCACCCCATTTGCCGATGCCCATGCCCAGGACCCAGTTAGAAATAATCTGGTCGCCGTCCAGGGACATAAAGACGCCGGTGAACGCCGCTGCGCCAAAGAGGATGATAAACACCATGGCAGTGGTTTTAGCGGTGTCAATCAGGGACTCATAGAGCATCTTCATGCTGAACTGTTTATAGCAGATCGCCAGAATCAGGGCAAAGAACGCGCCCACGCCAGCGGCTTCCGTAGGAGTTGCAATACCGCGGAAGATAGAACCCAACACGGCGATAATCAGCAGCAGAGGTGGAATCAGATTCACCAGGGAGCCTGTAATCCGCTTTTTCAGGGGCATTTCCGCCAGCTCCTCGGGACTCATAGCCGGGCCCCAGTCGGGATGGATATGGCAGACCACCATGAGATAAATGATGTAGCCCAAGGAGAGGGACAGGCCGGGGACAATGGCGGCAAAGAAAATCTTACCGACAGAAACCTCGGCGTAAGAACCCATAGACACCAGCATGATGGAGGGCGGAATCAGGATACCCAGGGAACCGCCGGCGCACACCATGCCGCAGGCCAGGGAGGGCTTGTAGCCGCTGCGGAGCAGGATGGGCATAGAGAGCATACCCATGGTGACCACGGACGCGCCCACGATACCGGTAGTGGCGGCGAAGACGGTGGACACCAGGATGACCGCCAGACCCAGACCGCCTTTCAGGGGCCCCAGCAGGTAGCGGATGGACTCAAACAGGCCGTCGGCTACTTTGGAGTGGGTCAGGAAATTGGCCATCAGAACGAACATGGGGATCGCCACCATGCCGTAATTCTGCATCTGGTCGTAAATTTTTGTCATGGCGATGGTCACGCCGGAGTCGCCCAGAGCAATGGCGCCCACAATCACGCCTGCGCCGCCCAGAACGAAGGCCAGTTCCTGACCCAGTACCAGACCGACCACCATCAGACCGAAGAGCAGGGCAATCAGGACGATCTTTACATCGCCGTTGCCCGCCAGGGAGACCACAAGATTCTGTAAAATACCAATCATTACATGGCCTCCTTTCCCTTGCGCTCCCGAATGACTTCCACAAGACCAATCACCTGCTTGAGAATCTCGGAGACCGTCTGCACCGCCAGAAGGAACATACCGATAAAGAAGCACAGCTTCACAGGCCACGTAGGTGCGGCCCACACGGAATAGGTCTGCTCGTTGGTGCTGTAGGCCCTCAGGAAGAAATTAAAGCTCTTGGGGACAATCCAGAAGACGAACGGGCAGAGGAAGCAGAGGTAAGTAACAATATGGAGCACATACTGCGCGATTTTAGGCAGCATCACAAACACCACGTCCACCGCGACAAAGGCTTTCTTCTGAAAACCGTACGCGCAAATCAGGATGGTATAGGAAGCAAAGAGCATGACCGTCAAATCCTGGGTCCAGATCTGGGGACTGTTGAACAGACGCCGCAGAATAACCTCGCAAAGAATGACGGCGAGAATGGCCAGCACCAGCACAGAGAAAATCTTGCCCAGCAGGTCGTTCACTTTGTCGATGCCCTTGCAGACGCCGTTGATAATTTTCATGCAAGCACCTCTCTCACGTAAAAAATACACACATCTTTCAGGTTCCGGACCCCGCCCCCGCCTGGTTTCAGACGGAGACAGGGCGTTTTACAATCGTTTGCGTCTGGAAACAGGAAGTTCCGCGGCCATTGAAATCTCTGCGGCAGATATTTACGCAAGCGTTTTCATCTTCCGTCAAAAAATTTCGCAGCCGATTGCGTTTGCAGTTCGCATCCACACAAGCGCTTGCGTATGAAACAGAACTTCCGGAAATCAGAGCCGGAGAGGATTTACTTATTGAAGCCGAAGCCGTAGTCAGCGGTCCAGTCACGGTAGTTGTCGGCGGAATCGCGGTAAGCCTGCATGGAATCATAGACCTTCTTGAAGTTGGGGTTGATCTCGCACTCTTCCAGGTAGGTCTGCTTGCAGGTGTCGCGGATGGTCTGCCAGTCAGCGTCGTTCAGGTGGGTGACCTCGATGCCCTGCTCGTCGATCATCTGGTTGGTGGTCACCATGTCGTTGTGATAGTAACGGGCAAGCTGTTCGCCGCAGCAGAGACGGGCGGCCATTTCGAAAGCGGTCTGATAAGCCTCGGGCAGCGCGTTCCAGGCGTCCTTGTTGACCATAACGCCGTTAACGCCAGCGGACTGATACCAGGCGGGAGCGCACCAATACTTGGCCACTTCCTGGAGCTTCAGGGAGTCGTCGGCGCGGGGCCCGGAGAACTCGCCGCCATCGATCACGCCGCGCTGGAGGGACTCGTACAGCTCCGCGGCAGGCACTGCGGTGATGTTGATGCCCAGTTTCTGCGCGGCCTTGCCAGCCATCATGCCGCCCAGACGGATTTTCATGCTCTGCATATCAGCGATGGAGGTAATGGGACGGACAGAACGGATGCCGGATTCAGAAGGATTGGTGACCAGGGGGAAATATTCCATGTTGTACTGGCCATACATATCCTTATAGCACTGCATACCATCGGCCTCATAAATCCAGATGTAATAGTCAAGACCGGTGAAGTCGTCCATAATGGTGGAGAGCAGTTCGAAGGTGGTGTCCTTGCCGGACCAGTAGCCGCCCCAATCGCCGCCGCACTCGATGGTGCCCGCGGAAACCAAGTCGAACAGCTGAGCCGCGTTGCAGAGTTCGCCCTCGGCATAGTTGGTAACGGTGAATCCGCCGTTGGTCAGCTCGCTGAGGATTTCAGTGAACCGCTGGTCCACGGAAAAGTGAACGTTGCCCGCGCCCCAAGTGGAACCCATCTTCCAGGTAACAGCAGGCAGGTCCTCGCCTCCGCCAGTGGTTCCGCCGGAAGCCGCTCCGCCGCCGGAGTTTGCATTCAGAGCGCCGCCGCTGTTTCCGCCGCACGCCGCCAGAGTCAGAGCCATTGCCAGGCAGAGGAGCATTGCGATGAACTTTTTCTTCATGATTCTTTTCTCCCTTTGATTAGATTTTATAAACACCGTCCTTTCCGCAGTTCCGCGCTGTATTTGAACAGTCTCCCACTGAATCAGGAGTGTCTGAAACCAAAATGCCCATTTTCAAGCACCGGAATTCCTTCTGATCCCAATCCGTTCTTTCCCAACCTCTGATTCAAACCAACGCAATCCCACGGGAATCACGGCATCTAACGCATTTGGCACCCCACGCCTCTCTCAAGCGCCGGGTGTTGGGGGTGGAGGCCCGCCACCCCGTTCTCAATGGCAGAGACGGCGGGCTTCCAGCTTTATCAAATTATTTCGCGGCCTTCGCAGCGCGGATGGCCTCGGTGAGCAGCGGGGTTACCTTGAACAGGTCGCCGCAGATACCATAGTCCGCAATCTCGAAGATGGGGGCAGTATCGTTCTTGTTCACGGCGATGATGCACTCGGAATCCTGCATACCGGCCTTGTGCTGGATAGCGCCGGAGATGCCCAGCGCGACGTAGACCTTGGGATGGACGGTCTTTCCGGTCTGTCCAACCTGATGGTCAGCGGACAGCCAGCCGGAGTCGATGGTCGCGCGGGAGCCGCCCACAACGCCGCCCAGTTCCGCAGCCAGCTCTTCCGCCAGCTTGATGCCGCCTTCCACGTCCTTGCTGATGCCGCGGCCAACGGAGACGATGAAGTCCGCGCCGATCAGGTCCACCAGCTTCTTGGCGGCCTTGACCACCTCGGTGACCTCGGTCTGAATATCGGCGTCGGAAAGGGTGAAGCTGGGCTTTTCAATCACGCAGGCGTCAGCCTTGGCCTGATCGAATGGGTTCTTCTTCATAACGCCGGGGCGGACGGTGGCCATGCAGGGACGGAACCGGGGGCAGATAATGGTAGCCATCAGGTGACCGCCGAAAGCAGGACGGGTCATCTTCAGGTTGCGGTCGGACATATCCCACTTCTGGCCGTCCACGTCGAGGGTGGAAGCCTCCCGGAGGAACTGGATGTAATTGGCCACGTCGATATCCAGATGGGTGCAGTCGGCGCAGAGACCGGTGTGGAGGCGCGCGGCGCAGCGGGGAGCCAGGTCCCGGCCGATGTTGGTCGCGCCGATCAGGAACGCTTCGGGCTTCAGCTCTTCGATCACGTCGCAGATCACCTTGGCGTAAGCGTCGGTGTTATAGACGGCCAGCTTGGGATCTTCGCAGACGATGACCTTGTCCGCGCCGTAGCCGCCCAGCTCCTTCGCGGTGGCTTCGATGCCCTCGCCGCCCAGCAGCAGGCCGCAGAGGTTCACGCCCAGCTCATTGGCCAGGTCCCGGCCCTTGGAGATCAGCTCGAAATCGGTTGGCATCAGCTTGCCCTCGCGCTGCTCGCAGAAGACCCAGACGTCCTTGAAGGCAGCGATATCCGCACTGTTGAAATTAGACATAGTTCTATGTACTCCCTTCTCAGATGATGTGCTTGGCGGCCAGAATGCCAGCCAGCTTTTCGCAGGTCTCCTTGCCGTCGCCTTCCAGCATCATGCCGGCGCCCTTCTGGGGAGGCGTGAAGCTCTTGAAGATGTTGGTGGGGGAACCCTTGAGGCCGATGGTGGAGGGGTCAATGAGCTTGTGATCCTTCAGCTTCTCGTAGTCGAAGACGGTCAGGGGCTTGTTATATGTGGCATAGATCCCGCCGATGGACATATAACGGGGATTGTTCAGTTCCTTGATGCAGGTAATCAGACAGGGAGTCTTGGTCTTGATGGTCATATAGCCATCTTCCAGCATCCGCTGCACGGTTACGGTATCGCCGTCCTTGTTGATTTCGGCGGCGTAGGTGATCTGAGGCAGGCCCAGCTTTTCCGCCATCTGGGGGCCGACCTGAGCGGTATCGCCGTCGATGGCCTGCCGGCCGCACATCACGATGTCGTCCTTGTCGATGCCCAGGGTATCCACGGCAGCGGCCAGGATCTGGGAAGTGGCGTAGGTATCGGAGCCGCCGAACTCACGGGCAGACACCAGCACGCCCTCGTCTGCGCCCATGGCCATCAGCTCGCGCAGCATGGAAGCGGCGGGCGGGGGACCCATGGTGACCACGACGACCTTGCAGCCGGTGGCGTCCTTGAGCTTCAGGGCGGCTTCGACGGCGTTCATGTCGTCGGGGTTGGTGATGGTCTGCATGGAAGCCCGGTTCAGGGTGCCGTCGGGATTGACAGCCACCTTGCCGGAAGTATCGGGGACCTGCTTGACACAAACAATGATTTTCATGATCGATTCTTCCTCCTCTTACAGTCCCATATTGGCAGAAATCACGATACGCTGGACCTCGGAAGTACCCTCGTAAATCTCGGTAATCTTGGCGTCCCGCATCATACGCTCCATGGGATAGTCCTTGGTATAGCCGTAGCCGCCGAACATCTGGAGGGCCTTGGTGGTGGTCTTCATGGCGTGCTCAGAGCACCAGAGCTTAGCCATGGCAGCCTCTTTGGTATAGCGGACGCCCTGGCCCTTGAGCACAGCGGCCTGATAGGTCAGGAGACGGCCGGCCTCGCAGCCCAGCTTCATATCCGCGAAGGTGAACTGGGTATTCTGGAACTTGCTGATGGGCTTGCCGAACTGGACGCGGCCCTTAGTGTAGTTGATGGCCTCTTCCATTGCGCCCTCGGCAATTCCCAGGGCCTGGGCAGCGATGCCGATCCGGCCGCCGTCCAGGGTCTGCATGGCGATGGGGAAGCCGCGGCCTTCTTTGCCCAGCAGGTTCTCCTTGGGCACGATGCAGTCGGTGAAGACGATCTCGGCGGTGGGGGAACCATGGAGGCCCATCTTGACCTCGTGCTTGCCCACGGAGAAGCCGGGGAAGCTGCTCTCGACAATAAAGGCGGAGATGCCCTTGGTGCCCTTGCTCTTGTCGGTCATGGCGAAGACCACGAACACATCAGCAACATAGCCATTGGTGATGAAGATCTTGGAGCCGTTCATCACATAGTGATCGCCCACCAGCTTGGCCTCGGTCTGGCCCTTGGAGGCGTCGGAACCGGCGTTGGGCTCAGTGAGGGCAAACGCGCCGACTTTATGTCCAGTGGTCAGCATGGGCAGGTACTTTGCCTTCTGCTCCTCGGTGCCGTGGGTGAGGATGGGGTCGCAGCAAAGGCCGTTATGAGTGGCGACAATGTCACCGGTGGAGGCACACTGCTTGCTCAGCTCCTCGATGCAGATGGCGCTGGCAAGGGGGTCCGCGCCGGCGCCGCCGTACTGGGCAGGCACGCACATACCCATGACGCCCAGGTCAAAGAGCTTCTCGATGTTCTCACGGGGATATTCGCTGTTCAGGTCGGTTTCGGCGGCGACAGGCTTCACCTCATTTTCGGTGAACTCCGCCATCATCTTCCGGATCAGCTCATGCTCGCGGCTCAGATTAAAATCCATGACGTTCTCTCCTTAATTATATATTTGGAAAAGTGCGCAAAAAAGATACAGACTCCAGAAACTGCGCCCGGAGTCCGATACCAGGCAGGTTTATGTGAATCAGAAGTCCGGGCTGTTCCGCTTCCGATTCCATCTTCCCTGCCGCAGCCCGACATTGAGCCGCGGCAGAGAGAGCATTGATATTTACTGGATGCCGGCCACATCCTTGGCAAACTGCTTCTTGCCCTGGATGTTCCCCTGACGTGCAATCATGATGCGCTGAGCCTGGGGAGAGCCTGCGCCGTGCATGGACTCGGTACGGTAGCCCACAGCCGCCGCGCCAAGGCACATATTCTCCAGGAACCGCATGATGCGCTGACGGTCTTCCGTGGAAACGCCTTCCCGGGCCGCAAAGAACTTGTTGCAGATATCGCCGATGGTCTCGCCGTTCCGTCCAACCACCGTGTCACTGTTGAAGTCCTTCTGAGAGGGCATGGTGACCATCAGGCCGCCCGCGATGTCCTCTGCCAGACGCACGATCTCATAGGGGAAGCGGGTGACGTTCTGCTTGCAGACGTTGGCAAGGAGCAGATCAATCTGATAGTTGCCCGCCTTGGTCTTGAAGCCCTGGGCAGAGCAGGCGATGCCGCAGCAGAACAGGGTTTCGTTCAGGTGGGTCATCTCAATCAGCTTATCCTTCACGGCGGAAGCCTTCTCAACGCCGTTGTACTCCGCAGCCAGAGCCGCCGCGCCAATCACCACATCGCCCACGCCGACCTTGCAGCCGCCGTAGCTCTGCCGGTGATAGCCCGCGAAACGCTCCACCACCATGCCGGCAAATTCATACTCGCCGTTCAGGAAGATGTACTCGTTGGGGATGAACACATGGTCCAGAACCACCAGAGCCTCCTGACCGCCGAACTTGGCGTTGCCCACATCGATGGACGCGTCCTCCTCCAGCTTCCGGGTGTCGCAGGACTGACGGCCATAAATCATATACATACCCTCGGCGTCGGTGGGGCAGGCGAAGGAAACCGCCCAGTCCTTATCCGCCTCGCCCATGGAGATGGTGGGCATAAAGATGTGCCAATGGGAGTTGATGGAACCAGTCTGATGGCATTTCGCGCCGCAGACCACGATGCCGTCCTCCCGGCGCTCCACCACATGAACGTACATATCAGGATCGGCCTGCTGGCTGGGGGACTTGGAACGGTCGCCCTTGGGGTCGGTCATTGCGCCGTCAACGGTCAGGT
>Ga0073906_1003477_pt1 | contig 17684 bp, 18 predicted proteins | sample Inofromicrocosms_FD_65485 | JGI IMG/M metagenome (GOLD analysis project Ga0073906, IMG submission 65485) | Mouse cecum microbial communities from Vienna, Austria - Inoculum for glucosamine and mucus D2O microcosms | ecosystem: Host-associated > Mammals > Digestive system > Large intestine >... | reverse complement strand
CGCTCCAGGAGGCTGAGGAGGCCGCGGGAGAAGAGGAGCATTCCCAGGCCGCCGCCCCCGGCGAAGACAAGAAGAAACAGCAGGTTGGTTTTTTCCTTCCAGAAGGAGTTGACGGCGTGGATCAACTGGTCGTAAACCCCCAGGAGGATGGCCATGGAGCCGCCGCTGACGCCGGGAACGGTCATGGTTCCGCCGACCCAAAGACCCTTGAGAAAGGTGACGATGTGGTGATTCATAGAATGTCCCCATTTCATAGTGTTTTCATTGCAATACAGTTTATGAAAAAGGGAAAACCGGTATTCGTCCCTGCCGCTGCCCGACTATTTTTAAACAAACCCTAGATTTTTGGAAGAAAATAGCGTACAATAGAGATAATATCAAAGACGGATGGTGACAGAATGAAACGGCATCGTAAGAATAATCTGCTGCCCACCTACGTAATTTCCAGCGTCCTGAAGATTACACCGAGGCTTTGCAAGGAGCTTGGCATAGAAGCAATGCTGTTGGATATCGATAACACCTTGACTACCCACAACAATCCGGAGCCCTATATCGGGCTGTTCAGATGGATTGACAGGTTGCAGGACGCAGGTGTGGAACTGATTATCTTCTCCAACAACAACCACCGCAGGGTAGCTAACTTTGCCCGGCGGCTGGATCTGCCCTATGTGGCAAGGGCGGCCAAGCCCCTTCCCTTCATGATTCGCAAGACGATGGACCGGTACAGACTCTCGCGGGAGTCTACGGTCATCGTGGGGGATCAGCTGTTTACCGATATTCTCGGCGCAAACCTTGCGAATATTTACAGCGTCCTCGTCACCACCATTACGCCGGAGCATGGGTGGTTTTTCCGGCTGAAGCGGAAGTGGGAGAAAAAGATTTTAGATGCGGCAAGGAAGGAGATACTATGATTCTCCGGCGTTAAATATGCTTTGGCTGCTTTTTATTTCTGAAAGGATGTGGTCTCTATGGCGTGGTTCGGTCCGGCGGGAACGCCGGAAAGCTTTTCCGCTATGGGTTTTAAACATACAGAGCAGATGCCCCAGTATCTCCAGTCTATGGGTCTTACCGCCTTTGAATACCAGTGCGGGCGGGGCGTCCGCGTCCGTCAGGAGGCCGCCGAAAAGCTCGGCAGCCTTGCCCGCGAAAGGAATATCCGCCTTACCCTCCATGCCCCCTATTATATCTCCCTCTCCAGCCTGGAGGAGGAGAAGCGTATCAACAGCATTCAGTACATTCTCCAGTCCGCCCAGGCCTGCCATTGGATGGGTGGAAACCGCATTGTAGTCCACTCCGGCTCCTGCGCCAAAATGACAAGGGAGGAGGCTGTGGCTCTGGCAAAGGAAACCCTGAAAAAGGCTCAGCAGGCCCTGGATGACGCCGGCTTGTCCGATATCCACATCTGCCCCGAAACCATGGGGAAAATCAATCAGCTGGGTTCCCTGGAGGAGGTTTTGGAGCTGTGTACCGTGGACGACCGGTTCCTGCCCTGCATCGACTTCGGCCACCTCAACGCCCGGACCCTGGGCGGGCTGATGACCAGGGAGGCCGTGGGTCAGGTGTTTGAGGAGATTGAGAACAAGCTGGGCATCGACCGGCTGCGCCGCTTCCACTCCCACTTTTCCAAAATCCAGTACACCTCCGGCGGGGAGAAATGCCACCTCACCTTCGCCGATACCCAGTACGGCCCCAATTTTGAACCGGTTGCCGAATGGACCGTGAAAAAGGGCTGCCGCCCGGTCTTTATCTGCGAATCCGCCGGTACCCAGGCGGAGGACGCCTGTACCATGCGTGACCTGTTCCTCGCCGCAGGCGGGGAGCTTTCCAAACTCTGATAGACGAAAGGAAGTTTTACCTATGGACAGAATTCAAACCCTTTTTACACGCTTGCCGGATGAAATCGACGGAGTACTGATTCTTTCATCGGTCAACCGCCAGTATTACACCGGTATGCGCTCCAGCGCGGGTATCCTGCTGGCCACGCGGGAGAAGGCCTATTTCCTCATCGATTTCCGTTATATTGAGGCGGCCAAGCGGACTGTACAGGGTGCCGAGGTCCAGCTGCTGAAGGACGAGGGGAAGGAGCAGCTCCAGGAGATTGTCAAGCGGCACAACATCAAAACCGTCGGCGTGGAAAGCGGGCGGATGTCCATCGACGAGTACCTGAAGTATAAGGAGATTCTCGCCCCCGCGGAGATAGCCTTTGACTCCAGGGTCAATAAGGCCATTGAGCAGCAGCGGATGATCAAGTCCCAGCAGGAGCTGGAGGCCATCGAGGCCTGCCAGAGGTTGACTGACGAGACCTTTACCCATATCCTCGGCTATATCCAGGAGGGGCGGACCGAGCGGGAAATTGCCCTGGAGATGGAATATTACATGCGTAAAAACGGGGGAGACGACGTATCCTTCTCCACCATTGTGGTGTCCGGTGTCAATTCCTCCCTGCCCCACGGGGTGCCCACCGATAAAAAGGTGGAAAAGGGAGATTTTGTGACCATGGATTTCGGGGTGGCCATAGGCGGGTACCGCTCCGACATGACCAGGACCGTGGCCATAGGCCAGGTGGACGAGGAGCACCGCCGCCTGTATGATACTGTCCTGAAGGCCCAGCTGGCTGCCCTGGACTATGTGGCCGTGGGGAAAAAGTGCAGCGATGTGGATAAGGTGGCCAGGGACCTGATCTATGCTGCCGGGTATGAGGGGTGCTTTGGGCATGGCCTGGGACACAGCGTGGGCCTGGAAATCCACGAGAATCCCCGCTTCAGTAAGGTATGCCAGGATATCTGCCAGCCCGGCCTGATTATGACGGTGGAACCGGGCATCTACCTGGAGGGCCGGTTCGGCTGCCGGATTGAGGATATGATTTACATCACCGAAAGCGGAATCAAGGACCTGACCCACAGCCCGAAGGAGCTGATTTGCCTGTAGGTCCCCGCTGGGAGGCAGCTTTTTTCTTGAATTTTCCCAGTTTTTTGCAAAAGCCCTTGCAAATTGTCCGCTGATACGATACAATAGTATGGTCAATGTCCTTTTTGTTTACGATTATATTTTTGGAGGTTTTTTTCTATGGTAACAGCTGGTGATTTCAGAAACGGCGTAACCTTTGATATGGACGGCAACGTCTATCAGATCATTGAGTTTCAGCATGTAAAGCCCGGCAAGGGCGCGGCCTTTGTCCGCACCAAAATCCGCAACGTGATAAGCGGCGCGGTGACAGAGCGCACCTTCAACCCCACCGACAAGTTCCCCACCGCCTTTATTGAGAGACGGGATATGCAGTATCTGTACCGGGACGGGGACCTGTACTACTTTATGGACAACGAAACCTATGAGAATATTCCCATCAACGCGGAAAAGCTGGGGGATAACTTCAAGTTCGTCAAGGAAAACCTGGATGTCAAGGTGCTTTCCTACAAGGGCGTTGTGTTCGGCGTGGAGCCTCCCTTCTTTATCGAGCTCCAGGTGACCAAGACCGACCCCGGCTTTAAGGGCGACACCGCTACCAACGCAACCAAGCCCGCCACCCTGGAAACCGGCGCGGAAATCCGCGTTCCCCTCTTCATCAACGAGGGGGATATGATCCGCATTGACACCCGTACCGGCGAATACATGGAGAGAGCGTAAAACGAACCGCCTATATCTAGGAAAGGGGAGAATGAACGTGACTGTTACAGAAAAGGTAGCATACCTCAAGGGCCTGATGGAGGGCCTGGAGGTGGACAGCACCTCCAAGGAGGGCAAGCTGTTCCACGCGATACTGGATACTCTGGAGGAAATTGCCCTTTCGGTGGATGAAAACACCAAGGTGATTGACGACTTGGCCGACGCCATCGACGCGGTGGACGAGGACCTTTCCCTGCTGGAGGACGACTACTACGGGGAGGAATTCGACGACAGCGACTTTGCGGAGCTGGACGATGAGGACGAGCTGTATGAAGTGACCTGCCCGGAATGCGGCAAGACCTTCAAGGTCAGCGAGGATATGCTGGACGACGGGGAGACGGTATGCCCCTCCTGCGGGCAGACGCTGGAGTTCGACCTCCAGATCGATTCCCCGGACGACGACCCGGACAAGGATAAGCCCATTCAATTTTAAGCGCGGATGAAGGAGGCTGCTGGAATTTCCAGCAGCCTTGATTTTTTGGCGCTCCGATTTAGTCGGAGATTCGTATCATAGAAATCCATTTACCACGCACTTGCAACCTGTATCGTTTTATGGTATTCTTAGATAAATGATGTCTCTTTAAGGTGAAATACGCGGAAAGGCGGAATCAAAATGTCATATACCGTTACTCAGCCGGTTCCCTACCCCAAAAGCATCCTGGCCTGTGCAGAAAACTACATAGCCCTGGACATCGAGACCACGGGGCTGAACCCGGCCCAGGAGCAGATTCTGGAGCTGGCCGCCGTCCGCATGGAAAACGGCAGGCCGGTGGACCGGTTTTCCCAGCTGGTAAACCCCGGAAAGCGGATCCCTCCCTTTATCACCGAGCTGACCGGCATCCGCGACGAGATGGTGGAGGACGCGCCCAACATCCACAAGGTGCTGCCGGAGTTTCTGGACTTTCTGGGGGACAGCCTTCTCCTGGGGCACAACACCGCCTTTGACCTGCGGTTTATCCGGTATAACAGCATGGTGGTGATGAAGCACCGGGTCATGAACCAATATATGGACACCCTGCGCATCTCCCGGCTGCTCTTCCCCGACCTGCCGGACCACAAGCTGACCACGCTGATCAATACCTTCCAGGTGGGGGAGACGGTGGAGCACCGCGCCCTTTCCGACGCCATCCAGACCGCCTGGTGCTATGAGTACATGAAAAAGCACGCCGCGGAAAAGGGCATCTCCCTGGAGGAGATACGGAAGAAAAGGGAGGACTGAGCTTTACTATGTTTCATGGATTTGGGAATATCATGTTTACGATTGTTCCGGTTATCATCGGCATTGGTTTTGCGGCGATATTTTTTATGGTGATTGGGACATTCGTCTCCTCCGCAAAGCAGAACCGGAGGAACAACGCCTCCCCGGTGCTGGCGGTACCGGCGGTGATGGTGACCAAGCGCACCGATATGCGCAGGTCCTCTGCCCACGGGGACGGGATGGCCCACACATACAGCCGCTATTATGCCACCTTCCAGGTGGAGAGCGGGGACAGGATGGAATTCCAGGTGCAGGATACCGATTATGGACTGCTGGTGGAGGGGGACAGGGGAAAGCTGACCTTCCAGGGGACCAGGTTCCTGAAATTTGAGCGGGAGTAAGCCCGATGGTTGTTTCTTTTGTCGGGCTTACCTTAAATACCAAGTGGGCTGATGCAAATAAAAACTTTTGCATCAGCCCACTTGGTTGGTCAAATCTTTATTCAATATTAAATAACCCGCACAACTTTAGCATCCAATCATTCTTATCGTTCATCATTCCCCAATAGCCTGAAACCATATCAAATTCTACTTTACAACCATCGGGAAGCTCATACACAGAAATATCAAACTGAATATCTAAATGATTATCAAATAATATCTTACTCCACCTAGGGGTTAAAAGTATCTCTATATCTGACAAACAAGAATACTTATCGTTTTTTCTCGCTTCCTTTAAAAATAAATCCAAGTAATTATTTAGCATTATCCGCTTTTGAATGTCATGCAGCTCAAAACCAGTTGGTTTATGGCACTTGGCTCCTTCCTGCTGCACTAAATATTCCTGAACAGCCAACATTTTAGACCTGGTCATCATTCTTTTGGATCTTCCAATGTAAATTTAGAGAGAGAAAACGTACCATAGCCATAAATTGAATATTTGGCTTTTACCTCAACGGTTGGATTGCTCGGCTCCTGCCCGACAACATAACTATACGACATACCATCTCCAATAGACGTTTTACAATCAATAATTGAATGCTTAATTTGATGAGTCCACCAATCCGTATTTCCTTTCGGCCTAATAGACATTTCGTGATATGTAAAGAAACAATCAGGATCATCGATTACAGAGGACATCTCAACTTCGTAATAATGCCTGTCCGATGTTATACCCATATCATAAAAATTAAATTTATGTATTGTATGATCAGAAAACCAACTACGTTCTAACGGATTGACCTGCTGCACATTACCATCACGATCAACGGCAATATAAATACTGTCTATCAAAGTTCCTAGGTGTCCTGTTTCATAGCTTTCAATTGCTTCAAGCTGTGCTACTTCTGATTCCTTTGCAAATGCAGTCACACTTGAACATAGAACCAATACAACCACCATCAGCAAAGATAAAAATTTCTTCATTGTTATGACCATTCCTTTCCACTACACTCCATTGCATCAAAAGAGATGAGGCACAGAGAGTTTTCTTTGTAACAATACAAAATTTATTAAACTGTACTGGAGGAAACAGGCGCAACAACCTTTTCCTCGGAATCTGCCAGAGCGACACCAAGATTAAATGTGGAAGCAGTTTTTACCACGCCGTCTTTTTAGTTTGCGATTACGATAACTTCTACATTATTCTTCACCCTTTCGTTTATTCTATAATAGTGTATATACTATATTTACTGTATTGTCAATATATCGCAGAAAAAGAGGCAGGGGATTCTCCATAGTGATAGTGTAGATAGATATAAGCCCCATTTCAAAAAATATCCTCATACATTGTACAGGCCGACAATTGCTCACCAAACTGATAAAAGAGTGCCTGTGCGACGGCTCCGCACAGGCACTCCCGCTTTAGGGCAATACGGGCATACCTTTGTGCGATATTGCCTTAAATCTCCTTGGGCTCCTCATTCTTCACCGCAGATGCCGCCCTGTCCTTGGGCGCTTCCGCCTCCGGAGGTTTCTTTTCTCCTACATTAGGCCCTTTCTGTGTGAATTTTTTCATCAGCTCCGTCACATCTAGCCCGGTGAGATCCTTCAGGACCTTAAAACCCGTTCCCGCTATGTTGGTTACGGTTTTGGCGATTTTGGACGCCCCAGTGTTTTCTCCGCCGTTTCCGCTGTCAATGATCGTGTTCTTGTCGATGTTGCTCATGGGACCGGCAACCTGGAACATGATCTCCGGCAGCTTATTGATGAGCATTTCGGTGACCGCTGCTGCCCACGCAGACGGGATGGCACACACATACAGCCGCTATTACGCCACCTTCCAGGTGGAGAGCGGGGACAGGATGGAATTCCAGGTGCAGGACACGGACTATGGACTGCTGGTGGAGGGGGACAGGGGAAAGCTGACCTTCCAGGGGACCCGGTTTTTGGGCTTTGAGCGGGAGAAGTAAAACGAAAGGTTTGGAGTGCAGAGGGACCGCGCGCCAAACCTTTTTTATGTTTAATCCATCCGGATGATCTCGCCGGTGTCCGCGGCCTTCTGGGCCGTCAGGCAGACCCGCGTGAAGTACAGCGACTGCTCCGCCGTGATGAGGGAGGTCTTTCCCTCCAGACTGCCCGCAAAGTCCTCAAATATCTGGGGGGGCTGGAGGAGGGGCAGCTCCCGCTGGCCCTCGGCCTCCCCGTTGATAAGGTAGACCTTGCCGCCCCGCACCTCGATGACCCCCTTGGTCCCCGCAATGCGGATGCGGTCGTCCCCGTGGGTTTCGGCTGTCTGGGGGCGGAGGTAGTCGATGTTGATGTGGGCCACAACCTCATCCTCCAGCTGGAACAGGCAGATGGCGGTTGCCTCCATGGTGCCGTTGTGATTGTTTGCCATAGAGGACTGCACCGCTGAAACGGTTTTCACCCGCTTGCCGGAGAACCACAGCACCCAGTCCAGGGCGTGGATTCCCACCCAGGGGATGGTGCCGCCGTAGGTTTCCCGCTTGTGGAACAGCGGTCCGCGCTTGCCCGCCTTGTAGGATTTTTGGCCGTTGAGCATCCGTATTTCCCCGATGGCCCCCTGCTGCACTGCCTGATAGGCGGTGTAGAACCAGGGATCATAACGGGTGGTGAGCATGTAGGCAAAGTGTACGCCCTTTTCCTTTGCCTCCTGGTAGACGGCCTCCAGCCGGTCCAGGTCCTCCAGGGTGGTGGCGGCGGGCTTTTCACAGTACACGTGGATACCCCGCTTCAGCCCCTCTATGGACATCTCCGCATGGTCGCAGAAGTAGGCGTCCACCACCAGAATGTCCGGCTGCTCTTTGTCCAGCATCTCCCGGTAATCGTCGTATACCTTGGGGGAGGGCAGACCCTTGTCACTCAGGCGCTTGACCAGGCCGGTCAGGACGACCCCCGGCGCGCCTGGGGAAACGGCGGGGACCGAAAACAGCTCCGGATGGTTGGCGATTGGCGCCATGGCCGACCCGGAGTGGCCGCAGGCCCCGACAAAACATACCTTTTTCAAAAAGTCCAGCTCCTTTTTTCTATCTGTTTTTACAGGCTGATGCCGCGCTCTTTCAGGATATCGTCCACCCGGATGGGTTTTCCGGTTTCCATGGAGCGTTCCATGGCCTCCATGATGGCCAGGGTGTGGATGGCCTCCTTCAGGTCCGGCTTGGGGGTGCGGCCCGCCAGCATATCCTGGGCCATCTGCTCAATGTAATTCTGGTACTCGCCCGCATGGTGAGATTCCCCCTCAAAGCGGAAGAAATAGTCGTGGCGGTCGTCGAAGGTTTCCACATGGTGGCCGTTGTGGTCAAAGTGGTGCTCGTATTTCAGCTTGGGATATCCTGCGCGGGAGGCGCCCTTATCCCCCCGGAGGGTGCAGCTGATAGACTGCTCGATGGCGCTGCCCAGGGCGGGGGAGGCATACGCCCCGCCGACGGTGGCAAAGCGGCCGGTGGACTCCTCCTTGAAGATAAAGCGCAGGGTGTCCGGCACAGACAGCCCGTAGGCCTTGGTGTTCTCGCTGACCGCCCCCACGCCGTAAACCTCGGTCACGTCGGGGAGATACCACGCCGCCAGATCCACCGCGTGTATCATGAAGTTGTACATCCAGGAAAAACCGGGCCTGCGGCTCCAGTCCCGTTCCAGGAACCAGCGGGAATCGCTGATGTAATGGGCCTCCATGGCTATCAGGTTGCCGATGCGGCCCTCCTCGTAGTCCGCACGCTGGCGCAGGGCAGGCTCAAAGTACCGGGAGCTCTGGCCCACAAAGACGATGCCGCCGGTGCGCTTTTGGCATTCCAGCAGGGCGTTGGCCTCGTCCAGGCTGACCATCAGCGGCTTGGTGCAGAGAACGTTTTTCCCGGCCTCCAGGGCCATTTTGATGTGCTGGGCGTGGAGCTGGTCAGGGGTGTAGATGCCGATGACGTCGATGGACGGGTCGGCCAGCATCTCCTCGTATGAGGTGGTGTAGCGGGTGAGGCCGAACTCCTCCAGCCGCTCCTTGCAGAGGGCTTCGTTGAGGTCACAGATGTTGCCGACCTTCCAGTAGGGGCTGTTCAAGGCCGCGGAAAGGATGCTGCGGCCCTCGCCAAGGCCAAGAACGCCCATTGTAAATTGTTTGTCTGCCATAAGATGATTCCTCCTGAATATATTACATGAAGATCTCCGGGGAGGGCAACTCTCCCCCGGAGTCGGGTTCAGTGCTCGTAGGTATCGTACAGGGAGCGGATGCGGAGCCGCTTTTCCAGCTCCTCCAGAGCAATATCCTCAACGCCGCGGATGACTGCCCCGGTGTTCAAATTCCCCAGGGCAGAGGCAATGTCCGCCAGGCGCAGGGTGACCTCATAGGGGGTGTGGCTGTGCTCGTAAATGTCAAAGCCGTTGTCGCTGAACACACCGTCCATACCCTCCAGGGAGAGCCAGACGCTTCTGGCAAAGGCGCGGGCGGAAATGCGGATGGCAAAGCCTTCCTTGGTGCGGGACAGCTTCCAGGAGAGCTTGGGGTCCTCCAGAGCAAAATGCTTGTCCGGAACAAAAAGAGTGCAGCCGTCCCCTATGGGGCAGCCGTCCTCCAGCAGCTGGAACCCGAACAGGAGTTCCTCCCTCCTCCGGCCGCATCCGGTGATGAGCTGGCTGAAATCCCGCTCAAATACCTTTGCGGAGGAGAGGGGCGGCAGCTCTGCCTGAACCGCCGTCTGGAACACCATGTTCAGGCGGCTGTCCCGGAGAAAGACCCGGAGCACTCCCTTCCGGGGCTCCCGGCTTTCGTTGACCGCCCATATCTCCATCTGTTCCCCGTTTTCCACAATGGAGGCGGTAAAGGGGGCAAAAAACCGTTTTGCCCAGTAGTGGAGCACCTTCCACCGGCCATACCAGTCGATGCTGGACCAGGAAGCCACCGGCCAGCAGTCGTTGAGCTGCCAGTACACCGCGCCCATACAGCGGCCCCGGTTCCTGCGCCAGTGCTCCACGCCATATTTCATGGCGCGGGCCTGCAACAGCTGGGAGACATAGGCGAGGCTTTCATAGTCCTTGGGGTAGCGGTAGTGGGCGGAGAGGGATTGGAGTATCTTGCCGTTGGCTGCCGGGTTTTTTTGATGGTTTTCCATTACCTGGGAAAAGGCGTTGCGGTCCTCAGGCAGGGTGAAGGTCTCCATGGTCTTGCGGCAGGGGAAGGATTGGAAGCCGAATTCAGAGCAGAAGCGGAAGAAGTGCTGGCGGTATACTTCAAAGGGGTTTCCGCCGTGCCAAACCTCCCAGTAGTGGACATCTCCCCGGTCAGGGCTGTTGGGCTGCTGAAAGCCCCCCTGAGAGGAGGGGGAGGAGGGCCAGTAGAAGGTTTCCGGGTCCTCCTGGGAGAGTATTTCCGGGATAATCCCCTCAAACAGCCGCAGATAGTCCTCCCGCAGGTGGCCGGGATGGTCTTTGACATCTCCCCAGCCCACCCAGGCCTCCTCCATCTCGTTGTTGCCGCACCACAGTCCCAGGCAGGCCCGGTGACGGAGGCGGCGGACATTTTCGGTGATCTCCTCCCGGATTGACCGCTCCAGCTCCGGCTCCAGCTGGTAGATGTTGCAGGCAAACATGAAGTCCTGCCACACCACCAGGCCCAGCTCGTCGCAGCAGTCGAAAAACGCCTCCTCCGGGTAATACCCGCCGCCCCAGACGCGGATACAGTTGAAATGGGCGGCGGCGCAGTCCCTTAAAAGCTGGCGGGTCTTCTCCGGGGTGACGCGGGAGAGCAGGTTATCCTGGGGAATGTAGTCCGCGCCCATGGCAAAGAACTTGACGCCGTTTGCCATAAAGGCGAATTCCTCCCCGAACCGGTCCGGCTCCCGGCTGACGGTGAGGGTCCGCAGGCCGATACGCCGTTCCCAGCTGTCCAGCAGGGCTGAATCCCGCTCCAGGGAGACGCAGACGCTGTAAAGGGGCTGCTCACCCAGGCCGTTGGGCCACCACAGCTCCGGGTTGGGGATGTTCAGGGAGATGTGGTTTTCTCCGCCTGCCGCAGGGATGGAGGCGGAGAGCTCCTCCCCGGAGGGGGAGACTGTCTTGAGGCGGAGGACCATGTCCTCCGCGCCGCCGGTGCGGACCAGCACGCGGGCCGAAAGCTCCACCCGCCCCGGTTCATGATGCTGCCGGAGGTAGACGTCCGCCACCGCGCAGGGGAGAGGGATTTCCAGGTATACGTTCCCGTGGATGCCCATATCCGGCAGTTGGGGTCCCCAGTCCCAGCCGAACATATAGTGGGCCTTGCGCAGGTAGTTGCTCCCCGCCATGGTCCCGGTATTGATGTAGGAGATGTCCCCCTCGTCAAACCGCCTTTGGGTGTATTCTACAGGGGAGGCAATGGAGACAGTGAGAAGGTTTTCCCGCTGAAGCAGGGATTCCGCCGGGAACTTCCAGGTGTGATGCATGTTGTCCGCCCTGCCCAGGGGACGGCCGTTTAGAGAAATTTCCGCCAAGGTGTCCAGCCCCTCCAGGCAGAGGCTGACCGATTCCGCCTGAAGGAACTCCTCCGGGACAGAAAAGCCCTTGGTAAAGCGGCAGGGGGAACGGAGAAGCTCCTCCAAGGCGGGGGAATGCTCCTCATCCCGCCAATAGGGGTTGACCAGCTTTCCCTCCTCCAGGAGGGTGCTCAGCAGGGAACCGGGGATGGTGGCGGGAAGGTTTTCCCCCTTGACACCATAGCTCAGGCTCCAGGTCCCGTTCAGGGAGTAACGATACATGGCGCGTTCCTCCGATTGTTAAATATCCGCGGCAATGTCGATGTTTACGCCGGTCAGGCCCACATAGGCTCCTTTTTTGGATTCGCTGGCATCGGGGTGGGCCAGCAGCCACTTGTTGCGGGCGAACAGCATCCGGTCCTCCGGGTTGGCGGGGGTGATGGCGGGCTTATCGGTGTTGGTGCCCCTGGGCAGGACGATGATGACCCGGAAGCCCTCGCCCTTTTTGGCACTGCACGGCGCATAGTGGAGAGTGGTTGCATAGACCTCCACCGCCGTACCCTTGGGCACCAGGAAGGCCCTGACGCAGGAGGTATCCAGCTTGCCGCCCTTGATGTCATCCTCGCGGGCCACCAGCAGAACCGCGTCGTCCGCCATGACGTTGATCTCGCTGTCCCGGTGGTATTCCAGGCAGTTGAGCATGGTGTTGGTGCCGTTGCAGTAGCCGAACTGGATGGGCATGCCGCCGTAAACCTGGTCCCGGACCTTTTCAAAGACGGGCAGGGCCTCCAGCGCCGGAACACTGGGGACGTATTCCACATGGTCCGCCGGCTTTTCGCTGACCTCCTCCAGCTTGTTCAGCAGGCCGGAGAAGTCGTGGCCCTCGATAATCTTTCCATAGGGGGCGAAGCTTTCGTCTGTTACGGATACAATTTTCATGGTTTCATTTCCTTTCTGTCATTCGTTTTAAGATAGGTTTGCAATTCTCAATCCTCAATCCTCGTACATGCCCTTGACGATGACCTTGGATTCCTCCATCATGACCCGGCCCTTAGCGATGACCCATTGGATTTCCAGGCTGTCCCCCAGAATCAACAGGTCGGCGTCACTTCCCGGCTGGAGACAGCCCTTTTTGGGATAGAGCTCCAGCGCCTTGGCCACGGTTTCCGTCACCGGGCAGAGGGCCTTTTCAAAGGGGACGCCCTGCTCCCGGTGGAGAGCGAGAATCGTCTGGTAAAGGGTTGTCATGCTGGCGGCGGTAATGCCCACAAGCTCCCAGTTGGGACCCCATTTCGGCATACTGCCGTTGGAATCCGAGCTGAGGGTGATGCGATCAAAGGGGGCCTTGTCCATGGCCTCCCGGAGCTTTTCGGCCGATTGGCTGGGGCGCTCTCCACTGGTGAAGTCGATGTATCCGCCCAGCCTGGCGAATTGTGCCGCCGCGTCCACGCACTTTCCCAGATGAGTGGGGCGGAACTGCTTGGCGGGGATGGGGGTGGTTTGGAGGATATCCACCAGCATATCCAGCTTTGCCTTATCCACACCGGTGTGGAGGTGGACAAACCCTGGCTTTTTGGAGATAAGCCCCGCGATTCGGGCCTCCGACGCCAGCCGGATCAGCTCCTCCTTGGTGACATTGGAGGAGCGGTGGTCTGAGATGGCCAGCTTGACCCCGATGCACTCATTGACAAATACAATGTCGTTGCCCACGCTGCCGGTGAGGGTGGGGGAGGGGTACTCATAGGCCCCGGTCAGGCAGTAGGCGGTGAGCCCCTCCTCGTTGAGGGCCTTGGTTTTGGCGAAGAGGTTTTCCACGCTGCGGGTGCGGGAGTCGGTGCCCAAAAGGCCCACCAGTGTTGTCACCCCCGCCCGAATGGCGGTGGAGAGGGTAAGCTCCGGGACGCGGGAGGCAAAGCCGCTTTCCCCGCCGCCCCCGGTGACGTGGACATGCTGGTCGATGAGGCCGGGGATTACCCGGCGGCCCCCCGCGTCGATTACCCTCGTGCCGGGATAGGAAAAATCGATATGGGGGCGGATATCCGCAATCTGGCTGCCGCTGAGGAGAATATCCCCCAGGCCCATGGGGGCGGGCGCGTAGATATCTGCGTTTTTGATGAGTATGAAGATAATGGCATCATCCCTTCCGGTGGAGACTTTACCGCTATTATAACATGTTTTTGTGCCTTGAGGTGAAATTTTTAGAAATTTTTCTGAATGAATTTATCACTGTTTAGTAAAACGTAATGTTGGGGGCATAAAAAACCCCCTTACAGTCGAATGTATTCCAGCTTTTGGAAAACGTTCAGCTGCAAGGGGACTTCCCTTGTTATCCTTTTTTCTTGCGGAACAACTGTATTGCGCTTGTCAAAATCAGCATTCCCCCGATTCCGCCAAGGGCAATGCCAAGCTTTCCCTGGTCCTCCGGCTCCTGGGACGGCTCTGTCACCTCCGCCTGTGCCGGGGCGCTGGCCTCCCTGACCTCTTCTACCCAGACTCGGACCTGTACCTTCCGAATGGGTTCCTTCGGCGCGCCGGAGACCTGATCGGACCAGCTCAGCAGGGCATCCGCATAGTCGCCGTCGGTGATGCTTTCCCCATTGGGCAGGCTGAACACCATCATGTCCCCCTGGGCATCCCTGGGGACAACGGCGGTAAACTTCCGCTCCCGCAGGCTGAGAACCGCTCTGCGGGGTTCTCCTTTCTCCCCCTGGAGGGTGATCTGGGTGTTGTCATAGGGGGTACAGTCGATGCTGGCCCTTTTAAACTGTTCAAAGCCATAATCCAGCAGGGCGGTTGTGTCCTTGTACTCGTTTTCCTGGCTGCCCGCCCGCATGACCACACAGATTAAGGTCATTCCGTCCCGCCGGGCAGCGGTCATCAGGCAGTGCCCCGCCCGCCTGGTCCAGCCGGTTTTTCCTGCGATGGCGTCGGAGTAGTACCACTCGTGGTCCGGGCAGAGGGTGCGGTTGGTGTGGTCCATATGCCGCTCCTCCGACAGGGGAGTTGCCGGGATATCGTGCTCCGCCGCCCCGGCAAAGCGCATAAAGGTTTCGTTTTGAACCGCCTCCCGCGTCAGCGCCGCCAGGTCGTAGGCGGTGGAATAATGATTGTCCGACGGGAGGCCGTGGGGATTTTCAAAGTGGGTACCGGTGAGCCCCAGTTCCGCGGCGCGGGCGTTCATATCGTCCACAAAGCCGTCGATGCTCCCGCCGAGGGTGACGGCGATAGCGTTGGCCGCGTCGTTGGCGGAGGGGAGCATCAGGCCGCAGAGCAGGTCCGGCATGGGCAGGGACTCTTCCGGGACCAGGTCCATAGTGCTGGATTCCTCGTCGATGCCGTACAGCATCTCCTGGGTGATGGTGATTGGTTCCTCGCTGCCGTCCCAGAGCTCCGCGGCCAGCAGGCAGGTCATGATTTTGGTGAGGCTGGCGGGCTCCATCCGCTTGCGCTCGCTTTTGCCGTAGAGGACCTGTCCGGTTTCGGCCTCCATCAGGATTGCTGCTTCGGAGGCAATGTCCGGCGGCGGAGGATAGGTGTAATCCTCCGCGTGGACGGCAGTCCAGGGGGAAAGGACTGCCATACAAATAGAACATAACAATGGGGTAAGCTTTTTCAATGCTCTGTTTCTCATTCCGATATCATTCGCGAAAAGACGCGCCTCCTCTTAAAAAGCTTATGCGGCGGCCAAATCTTTTAGTCATTTAATCATTCCACCCCAGAATTTTGACCAGGGACTGGGTGGTGTAAAAATAGGCGGACGCCGGAAAATCCTTCAGGTCCGACGTGTTGGAGCAGACCAGATAGTCGATGGTATTCCCCGCCGCGTCCTTGATAACCTCGGTGATGACCACCGAGTGGCGCAGGGGATCATCCGCTGTGCCGATTTGCAGAATATCCCCCGGCTCCCCGGAGTAAAAGGGTGCGTCCGCCCAGGCCACCAGCCCAAAGCCGGTGTTGTTTTCCGCGTACTCCCGGAAGGACTCCACCGCCGACCAGGAGGCGGAACGCCCCACCTCTCCGGGACTGTTGTGGGGGACATCGCTGTACCATTTCCACAGGCTGTCCCCGTAGGGGTCCATGGGGATTCCCCCTGCCAGCAGGCATTGGGACGCATAGTTCTGGCAGTTGCCGCCGTAGATGCCGTAATCCGGCCAATCCCCGTTGCGGTCGCCCACCCATTGCCGGGCGTAGTCCACCGCCGCCTGCCGGTTATAGGGGTGGATGGGGGAAGCGGGCCAGGAGGATTCGGACTGCTGGGCCATCTGGGCGGAACGGAGCTTTACCCCCTCCCTCGCCTCCTCTAACAGGGTTTCCAGCCGCAGGGCGATGTATTCCTTTCCCTTTTCCTCCGGAAAGGTGCTGCGGAAGTAATCACGCAGATTGTGGGCATCCCCCTCCAGGAACAGCACCACATAGAGGGGGTCCATCTGCATATGGCTTTCGATTTTCCAGCCCTCTTCCGTTTCCACCAGCACAAATCGATGGTAGATTGCCGTGCTGTAGGACGCTGGCTGGGGAAACTGGGTGAAAGCCTGGCCGGATATCTCCACTGCTGTGACACGGATCTTTCCGTCCTCCGGGAGGGGCTCTTCTTCCTCATCGGTGCTCCACTCCCCTTGGCGGACCCGGAGCCGGTACTTGAAGGCAAGCAGGCTGAGGTCGGAGCGCTGAAGCTTCCTGAGTTCTATCATGTATTCCCAGACTGCCTTGTTCCCCGCCGCCTGGATGCCGTCCGGGTCCGCGAACAGCCGGGAGGGGTCGCGCAGGGTGAGGTCCGTCAAAGAATCGTAGTATTCGTCCATGTATTCGCCAATCAGGTCCAGCTGCTCCTGGGTGAGGGGCGGGGGAGCTTCTTCCCCTTCCTCCGGGGTGGTGAAGCGCTCTTCCACCCATCCATAGCCGCGGCGCTTGGGGACGCCGTCCCAAAGGGCGGCAAGGGTGGAGTCCGCCAAGGAGCGCCGGACCGTTTCCTGCCGCTGTTGGAGGAGGGCGGCGGTCATGACGGGATCGTCATCCGGCTTCCAGACGGAAACGACGCCGGGGAGGGAACGGGAGACACTGCCGCTGATACCTGCAAAGGATACGGCTATGATAAGCGCCGCCAGAACAGATTTTCCCTTTGGGCCAAAGGGCCTGGAGGCGCCGGTTTTGGGGGGCTTTCTCATGATGTCTTCTCCTTATGTCATACATTTCCAATGGAAAAAACGCTTTTTTGTTACGGCTCCCTATCAGTATACCATAGTTTCTTTTATCATTCCAGGGGATTATTTTGACAGGAAGGTGATGGTTTCCTGAAAAAACCCAGGAAGCCTTGACACATTGCCGCCTGAATTGCCGCTTTGTGTCACAGCTCCTGGGTTTTCATCAGCTCCGGGCCAAAAACCGGAAATTTGTCCGCCGCCAAAGAGGATGGGAGAGTCATAGGGCGGCGAACGTCCCGCGGACATACCGCACACGATGTTCGATGTGTGAAATATGGAAAGCGGAAGCTGTCGGACGCTTCGGCTTTCAAAATAGGAGGGGTGAGGGGTAGGGTTTTGTATGAGAAAAAGAAAAATGGGAAAAATCCGTTTGTTTGGCCCGGATTACCTTCAGCATAGCATTTGAAGTCTGCTCAAAGTCAAGATAATTTTAGAAATATTACAAAAAATTCATAAATTCCCCTGAAAATGAGCTTTGGACGCCATTCCTTGGGGTACGGCGAATAAAATTTGACTGTGGGAGTTGACATAGAGCGGACTTCAAGTGTTAGAATGAATGCAGCATGAAAGAATTTTACCGTCTTTTCCGCTTTTACATCTTTTAGATACCAGAGAGCAGGCGGGCCGGAGGCGGCTGAGTGTCAGCAGGAGGAATTGACATGACCATTTCAGAAGTTTCAAGGGAATACGCCATCACCGCCGATACGCTGCGGTATTATGAGCG
>Ga0073906_1003474_pt1 | contig 17709 bp, 17 predicted proteins | sample Inofromicrocosms_FD_65485 | JGI IMG/M metagenome (GOLD analysis project Ga0073906, IMG submission 65485) | Mouse cecum microbial communities from Vienna, Austria - Inoculum for glucosamine and mucus D2O microcosms | ecosystem: Host-associated > Mammals > Digestive system > Large intestine >... | reverse complement strand
ATCGTTCCCTTTGAATGGACAACTGTATACACATTTGATCCCTATACATCAATCGACCGCATTGAGAGGATCACCGGCTCAAAGAGTCCCGCATTGAAAGAAAGTGTCAGTGAGGGCATGACCCATGTTGTGTTTACGAACAGGGGGGAGGTAGTAGCCAGCGTTTGCGCTTACCCTACAAGCATTGGGTATTACTTAGAATTCACTGGTGGAGAAAATACATATTATGACTATCCAGACGGTGGATATTCTTACATCGAATATGGCGATGAGATTTCTTTCGAAGTGATGCAGGATGAAGGGTTTGTCAGGCTATATGCTCGCGTTGAAAAATAATGTATGTTACGCATATTAACTTAGCGCAGAGCCATCAAAGAATATTCCCTCTTTTTGAATAACAATCATCACGACAAATTCCAGTCTGTCGTGAAGTTTTGCAGGATGACTAGCAGGAAGGAAATATGCGACGATATGCCCAGATGCCTGACCATTTATTCGTAAAAGCGAATAAAAATTCTTTGTTTTGGGCTTGACATTTGGGTGACGAAGATCGTGAAATCGAATGATCCGAAGCCCCTTGTTCCTCAGCAGGATTTTAAAATGCTGCGTAAGATAATTCGGCTGGTAAGGAACCCCCAGATCATTAACGTAGATGTAGCCCGTATCGGTATTCAGCCGCAATTATCCCGCAAAGCCAGCTCAATGCAGCTCCTTGGTGAAACTGTAGAGTTCCACAAGGGTATCCATCGCCTGGCCCTTAACCGTTTGAACTGTCCTTACGGAGATGTTCCGCGCCTTAGCGATGGTCTCCTGAGACTCCGGCTTGAAGTAGGTTCTCTGAATCACCTCAGTCTGCCGAGGCTCCAGAAGACTTACATAGTATTCAAGACGCGACTGTTCTTGTACCAGCCCGGCCACTTCGTCCGCAACTTCGGCATTCAGCTTCTCGGCCTTCTCCTGGTAGTTCAGAGCGATGTAGAGGGTTTTATTGGAGACATGGCCCACGCCAGGTTTGCCACCCGCATTGCTGTGTGCATAGTTCATCGCTTCAAGCTGTTCGGCAGGAGACACCTGAGCAGGATGGGTCAGTTCATAATACAGGGCATCAATTTGCCGTTTGCGCTTCGGGTAGGTTTCCAAAAGGTGAAGCACATGTGCCTTTAAATCCGTATTCATATGTAAACGCCCTTTCCAACGATCCCTGTTAGCGGCAATCAGCGTTTGGGCGGTTTCATCCCCCTCCCCACTGGGGCCATCCAGGGACTTATTAATATAATTTCAAAATCGTTTGCCAAGAGCAGAGATCTTGAGAATCAAGTCTTTTCCCGGCTTGGACCACTGCTGGTAATGACATGGCGGCAAAACCGATAAATAGTCATAAAATCCGCCGATCTCTTCTAGGCTGTCGTCATCCAGATGATCCTCAATCCCTCGGAAAACTCCCCATCCATACCGGGGCAGCCAATCAGCAGCCCGTTTCGATGCGCACGGATCTCCGTTTTGCGCAGGAATGGCCGCTCCCGATCTTGCCGGGCAATTTCCAACAGCCGGTAAAGCTGCTCCAGCCCCGCCTGATTCTGCACAAGAAGATGAATCAGGCATCCGTCCTCCAGAACAGTTTCCAAGCCATAGAGAATCTTGAAATCAAACGCTTCCGGCTCCGCTTCCCTGCGCAAGCTCTCTACAGCCTTCGCCGCCTTCCAATAAGCCTGTACATCCTGAAAGTCTGTAATCGCCAGCGCCCGGAATCCACTTTCCCAGGCGATATTGATCCAATCCTGCGGAGAAAGGATGCCGTCCATACTGCTATAATATGTGTGGCAGCTCAGCTCAACTCTTGGCCTGCTTTCCATAACCCCCCTCCATTGTACCCTCACCGGCAAAGCGAACCGGAAGAAACTGTTTTAACGATCCGTTCCTTAGTTGATCTGGCACGGGTTCCAGCGGGATGCCGTGCTCTGCGGCGTACTGTTCCGCATAGCTTCCGGCGGGAGCGCGGATGATTAGATTTTCGCTATATTCCATATCATCATCAAACTGATTAATCGCTTCAATCTCATTGACGCTTTCCGGTATTGTTACGCTGGCGTTGCGGCGGAAGTCCCAGCCGCTGATTGCGGTGATGCCTTCCGGGACGGTCACATCCAAGTCGGGACCGCTGTAATCGAACAAAATGCCGTTGACGATCACCATACCCCGCTCGTCAGCCAATCCCTCGCAGCCCACAAATGCCAACAGGCCAATATCGGTATCCCTCGGGACAGTCACGGTTTTCAGTCCGGTACAGCCTTGGAAGGCTCTCATCTCGATCACGGCAACACCCTTTGGGATGGTTATGTCTGTCAGGCTTATGCAGTCCTGGAAAGCCCATGGGACAATCTCAGTCATGCTTGCCGGGATGGTTACACTGGTCAAACTGTGACAGCCCGAGAAGGCATCCTCATTAATTTTTGTGACGCCCTCCGGAATTACCACACTGGTCAGGCTGCGTCAGTTCGCAAAAGCCGCCCAGCCAATCTCCCAAACGCCCTTTGGGATGACCACATCCCCGCCGGGGCCGCAGTAATGGACCAGAACAGCGCTCTTAATGATAAACTCCAGATTGTTTTCCATAACATTTTCCTCCTGAAAATAAATTTTATCCATGAACAGGAGCGGTTTCATCTATACATAAAATTCTTCCATCGTATCCAGACACAAACACCCCAGCCGTCCGCCGGGATAGGCACAGCCGCAGTCAATTCCAATCATCATGCCGCGATGAAAAATCCGGTCCGGTTGTCCCAGCTCCCCAATCTGCTGGTAGAGCAGCCGGGTAGGCGTGTGCCCAAAGACAAGGGTTTTATCCGGAAAATAGGCGGCATCCAGATTAGGGCGGCAGAACAGAAAATCCTCCAAGTCATACTCTTCCAGAGAGCGGGCGGGGGAGAAATGCTCCAATCCGGCGTGGACCAGAAGAAACTGCCGCCCCTGCACGGTGATTTCCTCATAGGCGGATAACTCCGGAAGATACTCGCATACTGTCTCCATTTCTTCCCCGCCGAGCTGGAGAAATTGCAGAATGGACGCCTTTCCTCCGTTTTGAATCCATTCCCGCATCTGCTCCTGTTCCGGTTCACTCAACGGCTGTTCCTCCCCCTGGCGCATGGTGCGCAAAAGGGACGGCAGCACTGCGGCGGCCAGCAGCTCGTGGTTCCCCAGAAGCCCGATCACGTTGGGCCGCGCCGCCATGTCCAACAGGGTCTTGAACCCGTCTGATCCCCGGTCCAATACATCCCCCAGCACATAGAGGGTGTCGTCTGCCGCGAACTCGATCGTCTCCAGCATCTCCCGGTATTTGTCATAATGGCCGTGAATGTCCGACATCACATAGGTCATGGTGTTCCCTCCTTGACAAGCCTCTCTGCGGTGGCAAGTACGAAACTGGCTCCCTTATCGGAGCGTTCCATACCGCCCAGGACAAAGTCTATATTTTCATCTTCCGAGATGCCTTGCAGAATCGTATGGGCCACCTCCTCAACCGCCTCAAGGCCGACATCGACTTCCACACTGGCAGTGATACTTAAAACCGCGCTCAGAACTACCCGCCCCGGTTTCGGAGCCATCCTGAACGCCGCTTGCCGGGCCATATCCAGTACGGTGGGAAGCCCCTGGCGCTGGCGCTCCATCAGAAGAGCGGATAAAAGCTGTTCTGCCATCGATTTTCCACCGATCAACTGCACCTCCGACAGCGCAAAAACGCGGAACAGTGGGCAGTTGGGTCAGGAGTACGCCGCTGTCATGTGTTTGCGTGTTCCGGATAGCGGCCTCTATGAAGCGGGCGGCGCTTTGATATTCGCCCATTTCCTCTTCCCGTTCCAGCCGGGTGCCACCTGCCAGCAAAGTCAGACTGCCAATTTTAATATGCCGCATATTAGAGCCCTCCAAATTTGGGGGCGTCCCGTTAGATTTGTTCCTGGAGTATAGCACGCCCCCCTATACTAAAACAAGTACAGGGATCCGCTCATACCTCTTTGAAAAATTAGCTTTTCATCAAATTTATATTCCATTCGGTACAGTGATTTTGGAGCGTATTTGTATGATCTCTTTCTCCAAAGACCTCATATTATCCAAATAGGGGTTTGTCTCCCGACTCAATTTCTTCAGACGCTCGATTTCCCTCAGACATTCGTCCCGCTGTTCTCCGATGCACTTGGGAAGTTCGTGAAACCGTTTCAAAAAATTCACCACACGGCGTGCGTTCCCGGCAGAGGATGGTCCCATGTCGATCGGATAGTCCGCTCCATTGCGGGACAGAACAATATAGGGCTTTTTGGCGTTCTGCTGCTCGACTCCCGGGATTGCAATTCCGAACCCCAAGACCGACAGTTCCGGGGGAGAAGCTGTCCTGCCCAAAATCACATCCTCAGTCAGTACACCCTTCACATTTTGGTAAGCGGCCTGAAAGCCGTCCTCAGAAATGCCGCCCACATAGCTGATATTCCGTTCGGTAGCCGCAAGCCTTTCTTTGAGAATTGTCAGCTCTTTCTCCCGCTCAGTGATAGTTTGTCGATGGGCTTCCTGTGTGTGAACATAGTTGTTGGAGAGCAGCTGCAAGCGGCGCAGTTCATTTTCTTTCTCAGCCAGCACCTTCATCAGCGGCTGGGAGATGGCCAGGGCCTTGACCTGCGCGTAGGTCAATACATTTTCCTCCAGGTCGGAGGCGGAACGCTGGTATTCCGAGCCGCTCAAAAATTGGGAAATAAACCGCTGTTTGGTCTCCAGCAGCTGCCAGGAGTAGGAATCGAAGCTTCCCTCGGCGATATAGCGGAAAATCTTGATTTCCTGGTACTGGTTTCCTCTCCTGAGGATGCGGCCCTCCCGCTGTACCATGTCGGAGGGCCGCCAGGGTACGTCCAGGTGATGGATGGCCTTGAGCCGGGTCTGCACGTTGGCGCCGATGCCCAGCTTGAATGTGGAACCCAGCAGGACGCGTACCGCGCCGCGGTTCACCTCTTCAAAGAGCCGCACCTTTTCTGCCTCGGAGCGGCAGCTGTGAATGAAGGCAATTTCTTTGGATGGAACACCTTGCTTCATCAATTCCTGTTTCAGTTCGTCGTATATATTGAACGTCTCTGTCTTAGGCGTGGAGTAGTCGCAAAATATGATCTGGCTGCACCCGTCGTGCTCCTTGTAAGTCTCCACAACCTGCTGAACACAGCGCCAGACCTTGGAGCTCTCTCGAGCGGGCTGATTCCGTCTCACCAGACGCAGGTCCAGCGCCGCCTTTCTGCCGTCGGTACTCACTTTAAGCATATTGTCTACAGTCCTGTCCACCTTTCGTGCGCGTATTTTTTCCGAACGCTGGCACAATTGGTCCATGTAGCTCTGCAGCGCTGCATTGCGGGATAGGATCACATCGCTGTAGCGCTCCAACCGAGGAACCCCTTCCTTGTCGTCCACCGCATGAAAGGTGGCAATCTGGGAAAACAGCCTGGAAAGCTCCGGTAGATTGAAAAACCGTGCGAACCGCAGGACAAATCGATATTTGGACGTATCCACATCAATCTCGCATACCCGCTCAGGCTTGGCAAAGGATTTCACCCAGTTGTCAAAGCGGTCCAGGTGCGTTTCCTTCAGCTTGTCATATTGCAGGTACATCTGCATGGCGTAGGTGTCTGAGATCGAATTGCACAGCGGCGTGCCGGTAGCAAAGACTACGCCCCGGCCCTGATTGCTCTCCTGGACGTACCGCGCCTTGTGGAGCATTTCCAGGCACTTTTGGGAGCCGGTGATATTGATGCCGGAAATCTTCCTTAGATTGCTCCGCAGGGGGATATTCTTGAAGTTGTGGGCCTCATCCACAAACAGCGTGTTGATCTCCAGCTGGTCAAAGGTGAGGGGGACGGTCTCTGTATAGCCCTCCAGCGTGCTGATCAGGTCGAAAATCTGCTTTTTGATATAGACCTTCTCTCGTTCCAGCGCCCTGCCGATCCCCGGTGAATAACGCATCTCTCGCAATGAAGCGTCCAACTCCCCCAGCTTCCACTCCAGTTGTTCCATCAGACACTCCTCCGAAAGCGGGATCATCTCAAAGCAGCTGTACGCCATGATGATGCCGTCATAATCCCCGCGCTGGATCTGCCCCAGCACCTTCTGCCGGAGCTGGGGTCGAAAGGCCGCAGGGTCCACCGACAGCACCTTGGCCGCAGGATACATCTGCTTGAAGATCAGCTCCCACTGGCCCACGATATGGTTGGGCACCACAAACAGGTTTTTCCGGGACTTCCCCTCCTGGCGCATTTTCATAGCGGCAGCGATCATAATGTAGGTCTTCCCCGCCCCCACGTCAAAAGCCAGCAGCGTGTTTTTTTCCGAGATCACCCGCATGACGGCGTCCTTTTGGTAGTCAAACAGCGTGACATCCGGGCTCATTTCCGGGAAGTTCAGTTCCCGGCCGCTGTATTCTTTGGCCCGGCAGCCCTGAAAGAGCTTGTTGTATGCCTCCTCGATTTCCCAGCGGCGGTCCTCGTCCTGCCAGACCCACTCCTTGAACAGCTTTTCGATGGCCTCCTGCTTTTCCAGCGCCGCCACCGTCTCCTCCTCCGTCTCCCGCCGGATCTCCCGGAGATTCAGCGCGGCTTCCAGAATATACAGCGCGCTGTAGTCCGGCAGGCCGTAGGTGCTCCTGACCCGCGTCTTGTCCGCGCTCCGGTACGTACACTGCTTGTCCTCCACATGCCAGTATCCGGTCAGGGGCTCGTAGCTGACATACTTGCGGGCCGAGTCATTCTTGCCCGCAAACGCCTCATTTCCCGTGCGGAGAAAATAAGTGAAGTCGTTGATGATCCCTTCCCTGACCCAAGGCACGCCCAGCGAGACCTCAATCTCCGTATAGGGGATGTCGTGGGGCGTCCGCGGAGCCGCCTGCGCCTGCACGAGGCAAAGTTCCTCCTTCTCCTTGCTTCTTTGCAGCTCCTTTGCCTGGGCATACAGCGCGATCCACTGGTCCAGGGTCATCTGTCCGAAATTCTGTTCGGACAGGGCGTCCACGATCTCCGCCGCTGGCAGGCCGTTCACCGTGATGGGACCGCCCCCGGTCCCCTTCGCTCCACCGAAATGGAGCGAATAGTCTTTCGCGTCAAACTGCGCATAGTCCCGGCACATCAGCTCATAGGCCACATGCCGCTTAATCTCCGCCTGGTCCACGAGCTGTACGATCTGGTCGATGATGTACTGCTTGCTTTTATAGGTGTACAGCGGGAGGCCGGTTTTGATCAGCAGGTTGGTCAGCTCCAGTTTCCAGAGGGCGCCCAGCTGGCTGGCGCAGTCCGGGTTCCCAGCGTGGGCGGGGCGGTTGACAATGACATGGTCGCTTTGAATGGTGATAATCCCCCAGTGGCCGGGCACCTTCCGCTCCGCCGATTGGAGGTGGCGGCCGCCGACGACGATATAGCATTGCTCAAAAAAGCGGTCGTAGGCCTTTATTTGACGACCCAGCCGTTGGTAATTGTCCAAATCGCTTTTGATCTCGTAGCCCGTCAGGCAGTCTGTCACCGACATCAGGTCGCACACCGCGTCGCCGATGCTTTTTTCCTGATAGATTCGAATCTCACGGTTGGTTGCCCTCAGATAGGCAATCAGGATATTCTTGATTTCTTGAGCGTTCATACCGGCCTCCCCGTGATCGTTATTTCAGCGCGTTCAACACAAGTCGAATGCCATTCAGAATACGCCTGCGCGTACTCCTTCGGAAAGTGCGCCTTATACCATGCCGCTTTAAGCGCCGGTATCGCAAAAGCTGCCGCACAATACGCTTTTGGAGACAGTTTTATAATTTTGTTGCAGGAATTGATAAACCATTCCGGAATCCCATTTTGTGTCAGGACAGAAATATACTCTTCACCCAGTTCTTCAGATCTCTGGAGCTGCGCTGTAACCTGGTATACAAACGCAATTTCCAATCCTGCGTCCAGCAGACGGCAGAAAACATCATCCATGCCCCCAATGATTTCGCTGAATGGAACGGCCTTCTTTTTCACCAGCTCCTCACCGTTGTCCTCCCAAGCGCCCCGAGAGTGGCGCAGGGCAAAAACCTTGATGATGTCATCCATTGTTTGGGGGTCTGCCAGTTTCCAGATCGCCTGGATATCTGAAAATCCAAGCTCTGGGATATCCGTTTGATCCCGCAATAATAACGGAAGCGCATCTTCTTCAATGTTGATGGAGGATGGGGGTGTTCCGGTTGATTGTTCCAATTTGCGAAGCAGACTCAGGCCCTTTGCGGGCACTAAATACAACCGAAACAGGCAGGGAAAATCCTCTGCGGCTCCATAAGGGATCCAATATTCTCCGTCAACCTTTTTCAAGGGCAGCCAGTTGCGCAGTTCCGCAGCATTGGGGACGAAAATCCTTCCGTTGGATTGATATGATTCCGGCATTGATACCGCCATTCCCTGGGGAAATATTTGGGAAAGGATCGCAACCGCCTCTTTCCAGCATTCCTCCACACACTCTTCCGGAACGTTCAATGCAAATTGCCATTCAGGCGCATCAGGCATCCTGAAGCGTTCACGAGGAATCTGTATGGCCAAAGGATCAACTTCGGTCACTCCAAGCAGATATGCGGCATACGAATATGTATAACCGGAGTCCGAGTAGTACCTAGCTATGGCACAGACCGGATACCCCTTTCCCTGGAGCCCCTGCATTAGCTGGAGGACAATCAGAAGAACGGAGCAGAACCATTCATTGTTTTGCAGAATTGCAAGCTCATAATCTATCCGTTCCTGCGCCGTCTCAGGAATCATACTGCCGTACCATATCCGGAGCTGCTTCCGGCAGAGGTCTGCTGCGGTCTGATACGCGCGGGGCAGGATGGGCTGAAAACATCGTTGATCTTCCGGGAAAATCCGGATTTCTTCGCAGAGATCCGCCAGATGGTTGGGCGCGTGAATGACGACTTCTTCCGCTGATTCTTTTCCCAGGAAAGAGAAGGCGTCCAACATCTCATCCGTGCAGAGGAGATCCGGCAGGGATACATCCCAGGCCCCGTCCTCTTCCGTGTAGAGGTGGTTCGGCAGGGATATCTCCAAATCCTCACCTTTCAGAATATAATGAGTCATACCCCATCTGAACATACCCCAATCCTGATTTCCTGTGGGTGTATTTCCAGCTGCGGCCGCCGGTTTGCCCAGCCATTTGCCAAGGAAGGCGGGGTCAAGGACCAAGTTCTCATCCTTCAGGGCGCGATAAGCCATACTGCTTCGGAACATACCCCAATCCTGATTTGCTGTTCGTCTGTTTCCAGCTGCGGCCACTGGTTTGCCTGACCGCTTGCCAAGGGCAATGGTTTTAAGGATCAGGTCCTCCGCCGCCCGAAGGACTTCGCCGCGGGAAATGTGCTCCCGCATGGACAGCAGCCTGTAGTGCTGCGGAGGCAGGACCGACAGATAGTCGTAGAATCCGGCGATTTCTTCCAGGCAGGCGTCATCCAGATTTTTTAGAATCCCGCGATAAACTTCTCCGTCCTTGCCGGGACAGCCTACCAACAGTCCGGCTCGATGCCTGTTGATCTCCGATTTGCGCAGAAACGGACGCTCCTTCCGGCTTTCCAGCAGCCGGTAAAGCTGCGCCAACCCCTCCTGATGCTGTACCAGAAGATGAATCAGGCACCCGTCCTCCAGCACAGCTTCCAGGCCATAGAGCACCTTGCAATCAAGCTCTCCCGGTTCCGCGTCCCGGCGCAGTTTCTCTATAACCCGCGCCGCCTCCATAAACCCGCCTATATTTTGAAAATCCGTGATCGCAATCGCCCGGACGCCGGTTTCACGGGCGCTGTTGATCCACTCCTCCGGAGAAAGAATACCCTCCCCCGGAGTAAAGTCTGTGTGGCAGCTCAGCTCCGTCCTTTCCACCGATTTCCTATGCGCGGAATTTCTCTTGAAATGTGCGCGGCAAATCGAATGAACTCTTTTTATAAATTGCTTACACATAAAACTCCCCCATAGTATCCAGGCATAAGCACCCCAGCCGTCCGCCGGGATAGGCGCACCCGCAGTCGACGCCAATCATTGTACTGCGATGGAAAATACGGTCCGGCAGTTCCGGTTTCCCGATTTGTTTGAAGAGAAGCCGGGTGGGGGTGTGCCCGAAAACGAGGGTTTTGTCCGGGAAATAGGCGGTCTCAGGGTCCGGGCGGCAGAACAGGAAATCCTCCAGGTCATATTCCTCCAAAGGACGGGCGGCGGAAAAATGCTCCAGCCCGGCGTGAACCAGGACAAACCGCCTTCCCTGTACGCTGATTTCCTCATAGGCGGACAATGACCGCAGATACCCGCACACGGTCTCTATTTCTTCCCCCCTGAACTGGAGAAATTGCAGGATGGAGGCCTTCCCTCCGTTTTGAAGCCATTCCTGCATCTGCGCCTGCTCCGCTTTCGTCAAAGGCTGCTCCTCGCCCCGGCGCATGGTGCGCAAAAGGGAGGGCAGCGCTGCGGCGGCTAGCAGCTCATGGTTTCCCAGAAGCCCAATTACGTTAGGCCGCGCCGCCATATCCAGCAGGATCTTGAACCCGTCCGGCCCCCGGTCCAGTACATCCCCCAGCACATAGAGGGTGTCATCCTCCGCAAACTCAATAGTCTCCAGTATGGATCGGTATTTTTCATAATAGCCGTGAATATCCGACATCACATAGGTCATCGCGTTTTCCTCCTCTTCTCTGCTCTTTCCTCAGAAGTGGCAAGCAGGAAACGAGCTTCTTCGTGAAAACCGCAGCCGAATCGAATATCCGCGTCTTTTGGAACCGGCCGCTGGATTGCGCGGCATAGTCCATCCAGGTTTTCGAGGCTCATATTCCCAGGTGCTTTGACATATAGCACTACAGATACAATTTTTCGGCCCCGCTCCGGCGCCATTTCCGCCGCTGCCAGCGGGGCCAGGCTTATCAGTTCGTCCATTGACGCGCAAGGAGGGCTTTCCCAAAGGAACGCTGCCTCGCCTTTTTGCAGAACCGTCAGATCATCCACATCCAGGCAAATCAAACTGGAAGCACCGCACAGCACTCGTTTCAAAAGCGCGTAATCCGTCTCTCTGAGAAGCCGTTTTCCTGCTGGCCTCTTTTCCATAAACGCACAATCCTTTCCTTCAAATGGATTTTCCGCAATGTTAGCACACCCTCCTGTACCAAAACAAGTACAGGGGGATGGTTGCTATCCGCGCCGCGTTTATGGTACAATAACCCATCAGGAAAAGGAGGCGCCGCCGTGTCCATAAACATCCTTCCCTTCCGGGTCTATCAGGTCCTCTCGGAGTATACCGACGCCGATCACGCTCTGCCCATGGGGGAGCTGCTCCGTCTGCTGCGGACGGAGTACGGCCTGCGCTGTGACCGGCGGGCGGTCTACGCCGCCCTGGACAAGCTGCGGGCCGTGGGCTGTCATATTCCGGAGTATCAGGACGACGGCGAGGGCTACCGGCTTTTGTCCCGCCCGTTGGAACCGTCGGAGGTGCGGCTGCTGTCGGACGCCGCCTCCGCTTTTCCGGGCATTTCCCGGCGTCAGTGCGAGCGGCTTTTGAAGAAGCTGGGGCGGGGCCTGAGCCGCTGGCAGCGGGAGCAGTGCCGCCCCCTGTCCGTTGGAATACCCTGGCGCGGTATCAATCAGGAGACCTTTCTGTCCGTGGAGGTGCTGGAGGAGGCGGTTTCCCGCCGCTGTCAGGTGGAGTTTCAATACATGGAATACGGCATGGACAAGCGGCTCCATCCCCGCCGGGAGCAGCCCTATCGGGTGTCGCCCTATGGCCTTTTCTTTACCAATGGGAACTATTACCTTCTCTGCCGGTATCAGGGGAAGGAAACCATCAGCCACTATCGGGTGGACCGGATTCAGTCGCCGGTTTTGCTGGAGGACCAGCTCATAGAACCTCTGCCGCCCGGACTGGACCTGGAGCGGTATGTCCGGGCGCGGGTCTACCCCTTTCCCGGCGAGGCTGTCCGGGCGGTGCTGCGCTGCGAGGCGGATTTGGTCAGCGACGTGCTGGACCGGTTTGGCATGGAGACGCAGCTTCAGGACAATGGTGACGGAACCTTTGACGCCATGGTGTTTACCGGGGCAGCCGGACTGAAATTCTGGGCGCTGCAATATGTAGCGGTGTGCCAGGTCCTGGAGCCGGAGTGGCTGCGGCGGGAGATTGGAGAAATTTTGCGGAATGGATGGGAGCGATATCAGAAAATTTCTTCGCCATTGAAAAAAGAGAAGGAGAAATCGTGATGGAAAGCAATATTTTCAAGGCGCTGAAAATGGCACAGGACGAGGTGTTAATGTGCCGTTTTCTGGCTGATTTGCTGGATCCAAAGGGGCGGAACAAGCTGGATACGTCCTTTTTGAAGTCGTTCCTGGAAGTATGTTTGCAAATGGACTGTGCAAAGCTGAAAACTCTGGAAAGAACCTGCGTCATGACGGAATACCTGATTGACAACGGACGGAGAATCGATATCATGCTCCAACATCCCCAGTTTTCTATTCCTATTGAGGTCAAGATCAATGCTGGTGACCAAGAGTCTCAATGCTATGACTATCACTTCTATGCCCGCAACGCCAAATTGGTTTATTTGACTAAGAGCCATGAAACAAAACCCTCCCTGTGGACCATGCAGTCCAAGGATAAGGGGAATACGTTAGAAGAAAGTGCTGTCACATGCATCTCCTGGAAAAGTATCTGCACATGGCTGGAGGAATGGAGGGCGGGACAGCCTAAATCTGACCAAAACGCTGAACTTTTGGAACAAGTTCGGCAGTACATAGAGGCTATTGAGTGGTTTTTGTCCGACTCGAAAAAGCAATCAGCGGATAGCAGCTTGGCTTGTACTGTATTAGAGACATTCCAGGAAGCAATCGACAGGAAAGCGATTGCGGAAACCTACCAGTTGGAATGGTTGGAGGATTCTTACAAGTCCTATTGCAGTGCGGAGTTGAAGGAAAAAAAGAAAACGGACCTGCAACGTTTGAACTTCTGCCCTGGCGTGAACTACAAGGTAAAAGCGGAGGGATTGGAATTTTCTGATTCGAACCAAGAGATGTGGTTCCGCATTGAGGCCTCTGACGACGGCTATCTGGTCGGTGGTTTTTGTCTGGTGGAGAAGAAGAGAGAAAACGATTGGATGCAAATAAAAGTAGATGACGCAGCCATGGAGACAATCAAGAAGCAGTTTCCTGCTTTCCGCGTCATTGCGTCCCGGAGCTATTGGTGGTTTGTCTGGCGCTACTCCAACGGTAAGCAGGCCGTGTCCTACGATGACGTGCCTAATTTCAAGACCATGAACCAATGCGCCATGGACTTGCATGACCCAGTTAAGCGGAAAGAATTTGCGGAAGAAACACTTCAAATCTTTGAGGAGCAGCTTTTGCAGTATCTAAAGTCCCCGCCTGAGCTGTGATACATCATAGATTCAAAAACGGTTCGTCTGTCTTCATCTAGACAGACGAACCGTTTTTTGAGATTTACCCTTGACAAAAGCTCTCTGATGATAGCCTATTTAGTATACAATCTTTAGGGGATTATTTGCTTAGCCGTGATATAGATTGTTTTGAACGGAGAGTCGAGTTGTCTCCTTGGGTATATTTTGAAACACCTTTTAATGGTGCCCACATAAGTTATAATCTCAAAGAGGCAGCGAATCCTTCCTAGATACCAAAATAGATTTAATCCATTCTTTGATATGTACACTTTCGTACATAAAATGTACAATTTTTGACGCATTTTACGGAAATCTATTTGATGTTTATGAGTCGGATGATGTGCTTGATTTCAAAATCAAGTCACAAGATAGATGTAAATTCGTAAAACTGATTTTAATCGCCAATAAAAAAACAATGTTTTCAAGCAATGGCTGGATATTGAAACCCCATGGCAAAGATGCGACAATTAGATACGGGCAAATATTTAGCAAACAAATCAAATTCACTCAAGCAAGCAGCACTGTAACTATAAAAGCTTTGATTCACGATGTTCTCTAAAATTAGTAGCATTTTCGAAAAATAATATACTTCTACCATAAAAGCAAAAAATGATTTTACTCGCTTGCTCCAACGCCACGGAAATTCAACGAATTTCCGTGGCGTTGTTCTTGCTTTCCGCACTTTTGGGGCGGTTTGATTTTGAAGTGCCGGTTTGACCCAAGCTGTGACCTATACGGGAGTGCGGAGCGGAAATCACCGGAGAGCGCCGGAGAGGAAATTCCCTACTGCGCTCGCCGCCTGCTTCTGCATAGAGGTGGTGACGTGGGCGTAGGCGTCCAGGGAAAAGCCCGCCGAGTAGTGTCCCAGCATGGCGGAGAGAGTTTTCACGTCTGCGCCGTTTTGCAGGGCCAGGACCGAGAATGTGTGACGTAGGTCGTGGAAGCGTATCCGCTCCAGCCCAGCCCGTTTCAGTGCCCGCTGGAGCATATGCAGGAAGCTGTTCGGGGACATCGAATTACTGTATGGCGAGGGGAATACGTACTCATCTTTCTGCTCCATGCTTTTGAGAATCTTAATCGCATCCGCTCCGATCGCAATGTTGCAGTAGAAGTTTTTCGTTTTCAGCGGGGCTTGGCGGGCTTTCTTTTTCTCTGCGCTATTTTGATACCTCTACTCTCCCCGTTTACAGAAAAGCCGGGAATTTCTCTGCCAAGCCACAGTTGACACCGCTGAATTTGTTGCCGATATAAGCGTTGATGGAAACAAGAGGTCAAACCGAGCATCAGTCCTCCATATTTGAGGTCGCATGACCAATTACACATAAATCTTGCGAAGATGCCGGTATTCCAGCAAAAAACCGTTTTCCGTTTCCCCGGCCCGCACTGCGGGACGGCGTCATCCGGCGTAGCGGCACAAGACGCCGCGCCTTTCTCCTGCTTTGAGAAAAATTCCGCTGCGCATGCAGATCCAAAAAATTGACTGCCCGCTCTTTGGATACACCGGCTCAATCCGCAAACCGTTCAGCAACATTTGGCATTTTGCAGGCGCCGCGAGAATACACTCTCTCAAAATCCATCCCACTCCTCTCCCCCCAAAAGACATTTGCCAAATCTCCGCCCTTACGGTATAATCCCCATAACACCACTATACTGGAGGAGAGGCTCCATGGCAAAAATTCTGGTTGTGGAAGACGACCTGGCCCTGAGCGCGGGGCTGTGCTTCGCGTTGGACGAGGCCGGGCATCTCACCGCCGCGGCCTACACCTGTCAAAAGGCCCGCCAGCTCTTGAAAACCGACCGATTTGACCTGGTAATTCTGGACGTAAACCTTCCGGACGGAAACGGCTTTGATCTCTGCCAGGAGTGCAAATCCTCCGCCCCGGAGCGGCCGGTCGTCTTTCTGACCGCCAACGACCTGGAGCGGGACGAGCTGAACGGCTTCGACCTGGGCGCGGACGACTACATCACCAAGCCCTTCCGTATCCAGGTTCTCAAGCGCCGGGTGGAAGCGGTCCTGCGCCGGGGGACCGCCGGCTCCGACTGCTTTGACGACGGATTCCTGCGTCTGGATTTCCGGGCCCTGACCGCCGCGCGGAACGGAGAACGGCTGTCCATCACGCCAAACGAGTACAAGCTCCTGCGGCTCCTGACCGCCAATGCCGGGGCGGTGATGACGCGGCGGCTCCTGCTGGAAAAGCTGTGGGACATCGGCGGCAATTTTATCGACGACCACACCCTCACCGTGACCATGAACCGCCTGCGCGCCAAAATCGAGGACGCCGGACATACCTACATCCAAACCGTCCGGGGCATGGGCTACGTCTGGACAGGAGCCCAGGAATGAAGCGGGACAGCACGGCGCAAATGCCCCTTCTTATCATTTCGGGAGCAATCCTGCTGATCCTGCTGGGACTCCTGGAGCTCCCAGCCGCGCTTCTGCGCCCGGCGGCGGTTGGTTTGGGAACGACGATTCTGCTTCTGACCCTTTTGTGGAAACGCAGCCAGGAGCGGCGGGAGTCCGAGTTTGCCAACAGCATCTGTGAGACGCTGGATGCCCTGATGAACAGCCGGGAACCGGAGAACTACCGCCCCTATGAGGACTCCCAGCTCTCAAAGGTACAGGGAAAGCTCCTGCAATACCACGACCGGACTCAGGCGGGCCGGCGGCAGAGCAAGGCGGACAAACAGATCATCCAGGAGCTGGTCAGCGACATCTCCCACCAGGTAAAAACTCCCATGGCCAATATCCGGATGTTCACAGACATCCTGCGCCAGCAGGAGCTGCCGGAGGAAAAGCGGGCGGAATTTCTCTCCACCCTGGCGGCGCAGGTCCATAAGCTGGACTTTCTCATGCAGTCCCTTATCAAAATGTCCCGCCTGGAGACCGGGACGTTCGCCCTGCACATGGAGAATGCCAGCCTGTACGACACCATCGCCCAGGCGGTGGGCGGCATCCTGGCCGCGGCGGACCGAAAGCATATTCGCATTGACGTAGACTGTGACAGCCGGGAGACCCTCTGGCACGACCCCAAGTGGACGGCGGAGGCCCTGGGAAACCTCCTGGACAACGCGGTCAAATACACACCGGAGGGGGGATGCGTCCATATCAGCGTCCGCCCCTGGCAGTTCTACACCCGGATCGATATCACGGACACCGGGATCGGGATTCCCTCCCAGCACTACAACGACGTATTCAAGCGCTTTTACCGGGCGCAGTCCTCTGCCGCCGCAGAGGGCGTGGGGCTGGGATTGTATCTGGCCCGGGGGATCGTCACCCGCCAGCGGGGCTATATGACCCTGAGATCCGAGGTGGGAACGGGCTCCACCTTTTCCGTGTTTTTACTGCGATAAACGAGGCGCTTTATGGACATTGTCACCGTTCAAAATCTAAAAAAACACTTTGGCGCGGGTCCCCGGCAGGTGAAGGCCGTGGACGGGATTGACCTCTCCATCGAAAAAGGAAAGCTCACCGCCGTCATCGGGGCCTCCGGCAGCGGAAAGACCACGCTTTTGAATCTGATCGGCGGAGTGTACCGACCTACAGAGGGAACCGTCACCGTGGACGGTGTGGACTTGGGGACGCTGCGGGAGGAGGAGCTGACGGTCTTTCGCCGCCGGAGGGTAGGCTTTGTCTTTCAGGACTGCAGCCTGGTGCCGGAGCTGACCGTCCGGGAAAATATCCTGCTCCCCTTGGCGCTGGACGGCTCCAGGCCGGACAGGGCCTTTTTCACGGAACTCGCCGGATTGCTGGGACTTGGGGAGAAGCTGGACTGCCTCCCCTATATGCTCTCCGGCGGCGGCCAGCAGTGCGCCGCCATTGCCCGGGCGCTGATCACCCGGCCCTCCATCATTCTGGCCGACGAACCTACGGGGAGCTTTGACGCTAAGACCAGTCAGAATGTGGCGGGACTTTTGAAGATGACCGTGGATGTCTTTCACCAGACATTGGTGATGATCACCCACAATCTGGAGCTTGCCCAGCTGGCCGACCGTGTAGTGCGCCTCCAGGATGGGCGCATTGTACAATAATCCCATCATCCGCCAGCGTCCCGCATTTTATCGGGGCGCTGGTTTTGCTGTCCACGGAAAAGGCACAAAACTGTAACACTGCTGTACCACAATTGTGACATTGGGCTGGTATGCTGTGGCCAGCAAGAGATTCAGGAGGAACTTCCCATGGAAGACATGCTGAAAACCCTGACCCGGAGGAGCTTTGCCGCCAGCCGGGTACGGAACTGCGTCGCGGTGCTGGCCATCGCCCTGACGGCGGTGCT
>Ga0073906_1003449_pt1 | contig 17844 bp, 13 predicted proteins | sample Inofromicrocosms_FD_65485 | JGI IMG/M metagenome (GOLD analysis project Ga0073906, IMG submission 65485) | Mouse cecum microbial communities from Vienna, Austria - Inoculum for glucosamine and mucus D2O microcosms | ecosystem: Host-associated > Mammals > Digestive system > Large intestine >... | reverse complement strand
CGAGACCGCGGCAAACGTGTATACACGATTGATGGTTTCTCCCGAGCTTGGAAAGAATTTTATGCTCGAGAATTATAAAAAGGTGATTTTCCTCGATTATCCGCCGTCTTTTAACGTGGTCGGTTACATAAACCGTCGAACTAAGGCGGAAGTGTTTTTGCCGCGCGTCGACAACCGTCGAGAATTGTTTTCGAGCGTTAAGACGGATAGGGGAATATTCGGTAAGTATTTCAACGCCGTGCGTGCGGGCGCAAGCAATGCCGCGCCTAATATTTTCGCATTGTACAAGCTATTGCATCAGCGCGACGGCACGCTCGAACTGCCGCAGTTCGTGGCTTGTTTTTCGGTATTTTCGCAGCTTAAGCTCGTAGAGTTCAAGCAAAACCGCCCCATAACGATAAATAACGGGGCTTGCACTCTGTCGAGTTCCACAATTTATAAAACCATAGAGGAATGGCAATGACGGACGGAGAGCGAAAAGAAATAATCGAACGCGAAACGTCGCATTTGCGTTCGCGGTATGTTTTGATGTATGCCGAACAACAGATCGAGCTTGTAGATAAGGCGCTCGATTACGCTGTCAAAATGCACGACGGGCAATATCGCGCGTCCGGCGAGCCGTACGTAACGCATCCTATTGCCGTTGCGAATATTTTGCTCGATATTGGCATGGACAGCGCAACTGTTTCGGCTGCGCTTTTGCACGACTGTATAGAGGACACTTCGGCAACGTCGGACGACATAACCGCTATGTTCGGTGCGGAAGTTTGCGAGCTTGTAAACGCAGTTACCAAACTCGAAAAGATCGTTTTCAAATCCAAGCTCGAAGAGCAAGCCGAAAATTTCAGGCGCATGCTGTTTGCAATGGCAAAGGACATACGCGTTATATTGATCAAACTCGCCGACAGACTGCATAATATGCGCACTCTCGATGCGCTCTCGCACGAGCGGCAGATAGCGATAGCAATGGAAACGCTCGATATTTACGCACCGCTCGCGTCGCGGCTCGGTTTGTCGTTCTATAAATGCGAGCTTGACGACCTGTGCTTAAAAACTCTGCATCCCGAAGCATACGGTAAGCTTGTCGAGGAGATATCGCTCAAACGCGCGGAAAGACAGGATATCGTAGATAGGATTTGTTGCGAGATACGTCTTACGCTTTCGGAACTCAACGTCAACGGACAGGTGAGCGGAAGACCGAAACATTTTTACAGTATTTACAAAAAAATGGTCAATCAGCACAAGACGTTCGAGCAGATATACGATCTTACTGCCGTACGCGTGATTGTTGACAGCGTTAAAGATTGCTATGCCGTGCTGGGCGCGATCCATACCAAGTGGAAACCTATACCTGGCAGATTTAAGGATTATATTGCCGTTCCCAAGCCCAATAACTATCAGTCGCTGCACACGACGGTCATGACCGATTACGGCATGCCGTTTGAAATACAGATACGCACGTTCGAGATGCACAAGATAGCGGAATACGGTATAGCCGCGCATTGGAAGTACAAAGAAAACCGCGCCGTTGATACCGATCTCGACGAAAAACTCGAATGGCTGCGCGGCGTTATGGAAACGGAAAAAGCACAGACCGCCGATCCTCAAGAGTTTTACGAATCGTTCAAACTCGATTTGTACAGCGGACAAATTTTCGTGTTTACTCCGCGCAGCGACGTAATGGCATTGCCCGAGGGCGCGACGCCCGTTGATTTCGCGTATTGCGTTCATTCCGAAGTCGGCAATAAATGCGTGGGCGCAAAGGTTAATAACCGCATAGTGCCGCTCGAAACAAAGCTTCAGATCGGCGATTACGTGGATATAATTACGTCGCCTACGTCGAAAGGTCCGAGCCGAGATTGGCTGCGATTCGTCAAAACCTCGCAGGCAAAGAGCAAGATACGCGCGTTTTTCAAGCACGAGATGAAGGAAGAGAATATACGTCGCGGCAAAGAATTGCTCGAGCGCGAAGCAAAGGCGCGCGGGTATTCGCTCTCGTCGTTGCTTGTGCCCAAATGGCTTGACGTAATCATGCAACGGTATTCGTTTTCGTCTCATAACGATATGTATGCGGCAGTGGGTTACGGCGCATATACTCCCAATCAGATATTGCTCAAGTTGATCGATTTTTACAAGCGCGAAAACCCGATCGAACCCGAGCAGAATTTCGCGCAACCCAAAAAGCACGACGGCGGAGGTATCGTGGTGAGCGGCAGCAACGATTTGTTGGTGCGGCTTGCGCGGTGCTGTTCGCCTGTGCCGGGGGACGGTATAGTCGGATATATATCCCGCGGCCGCGGCGTGACTATTCACCGCGATAACTGCCCGAATATAAAAAGTGCGGAACAGTTCCGTTTGATAGAGGCGCATTGGGACAATAAGCGTCCTACGCCGTTTGCCGTTTCGCTCACGATAGAAAGCAAGGACTCGAGCGGTGTTTTGGCAAAGATCACCAAAACAGTATCGGATATGCATTTGTCGATAGAGGCTATGTCCGCGCGCGTGGTAGATCCGGACAGCAAAGCTGTTATTTCTTTGAGCGTGCGCATAGCGTCGCCCGAACAATTGCAGCTTTTGATCAATAAAATTAAGGCTATTCGCAACGTAGACAAAGTTTACCGCGCAATGAATTGATATGGATATTTATACCCTTAACACGAGTATTTGCATGACGAATACTTATGTAGTAACAGACGATTTTCGTGCCGTGGTAATAGATCCCGGTGACGATGCGCATAAAATAATATCTTTTTTGCAAAGCAAGAACGCGCGAATAGAGTACGTTCTCGTCACGCATTGTCATTTCGATCATGTAGGCGCAGTAGCGGAGCTTCAAAGATGCGGGGCAAAAATCGCTATGTCGAAAGTCGACTATCAACTGCTCAAATCGTGCGGGTTCAACGTCGATCTCGGTTTCGGCGACACGTCGGTAGAACCGTTCGATTTGGACGTGCCGTTGTCCGACGGGGACAGCCTCGAACTTATCGGTCATAGATTCGACGTTGTTTCCACACCCGGGCATACCCCGGGCGGAGTTTGTTATATCGTAGACGGAAAATATATCTTTTCGGGTGACACGTTATTCGACGGCGGAGTCGGTCGCACCGATTTTCCGTATTGCGACGAGGGCGCGCTCATCGGATCGGTTTTGAGACTTTTCGCGCTCGACGGAGATCACGCCGTTTACCCGGGGCACGGCGATATGACGGCGCTTTCCGCCGAACGATCGAGCAACCCGTGTTCGACGTATTCGGATATAAAAAACGACACGGAACTGTATGACGTGGCTCGACTGTTTTTCGGCGACGATTGCCCGAATATTTATTTTGCGAGTTTCGGTAAGGTTTGCGATACCGTTGTAGCGGGGGTTCATTACAAGTCGATCCCGAACGGCGAAAATATCCCAAACTCCGAGCATAAAAGCGGACGATTGAAAAAGATCGCGCTGTACGACGCTTTGAACGCCCATACGGGGCGTGAAATGCCTTGGGGCGCGCTCACAGGCGTGCGACCGAGTAAACTGTTTTACGAGTGCGTAGAGAGCGGAAAAAGCGATATTCAAGCGCAAGCGGTCATGGAGAACGTTTATCGCGTAAGTCCTAAACGCGCTCGGATATTGACGGATATTTACCGCGCCCAAAAGGGGAAGATTCGATTTTCGGACGAATACGTGAATTTATACGTTCATATTCCGTATTGCTCGACGCGATGCAGTTATTGTTCGTTTGTGTCATCGCCGATTTCCAAATGTAAGTCGCAGTCGGAAGCGTACGTAAAACTGCTTTGCGACGAGATAGGAAGATCGCTCGATTTTATCGCCCGAAGCGGAAAAAAAGTATTGTCGGTGTACGTAGGGGGCGGTACGCCTACCGCGCTCGACGCCGATAAACTCGGCGACGTATTGGCTGTCATGCGCGGAACGGACTGCGAGTTTACTTGCGAGGCGGGGCGACCCGATACGATCGACGAACAAAAACTCGACGTGATGAAGCGAAACGGCGTTACGCGGGTGTGCGTAAATCCGCAAACGCTTAACGACCGCACGCTTGCGCGCATAGGCAGAGCGCATACCGCCGCCGATTTTTATTCGGCGTATGAGCTTGTAAAACGCCGCGGGTTCGTAATAAACTGCGATCTAATAGCCGGTCTCGATACCGAAACGCCGAGCGATTTCGTAAAGAGTTTCGATGGGATCGTCGCTCTCGCGCCGCAAAATATCACCGTACATTCTCTTGCGAAAAAGAACGGCAGCGATATTCGATACTCAGTCGACGCAAATACGAGCGCCGCCGAAATGCTCGATTATGCATTGGACAATATCGGCGCATACCGTCCGTATTATCTGTACCGCCAAAAGCGCCAAGCGTGCAATCTCGAAAACGTCGGATTTTCGTTGTCGGGATTTGAATGCGTCAACAACATAACGACAATGGAGGAGACTGTAAGCGTCATGGCTTGCGGCGCCGGCGCTATATCCAAAATAGTTAAAAACGGGTTTATCGGGCGATTTGCGGCGATGCGCGACGTTGCGCTGTATATCGAACGGTACGAACAAAAACTCAACGAAAAATTCGAGTTTTTCAAAAACGGGTTCGCAAAATAGCTGTACAAATCCCGATTTTTGGTGTATAATCTTATATGATGGATAAAACGTATTTCATTCAAACGTACGGATGTCAAATGAACGTTCACGAGTCGGAAAAAATCGCGGGTATATTGCAAAGCCGCGGTTATTCTGCGTGCGAATCCGTCGACGATGCGGACGTTATCGTTTTGAATACGTGTTGCGTTCGCGAAACTGCGGAAACTAAAGTTTACGGGCATTTGGGCAGGATAAAGAGCAAAAAAAAGCACGGCGCTACGCTCGCGGTATGCGGCTGTATGACGCAGCAAAAAGGCGTAGCAGAAAGTCTTGTCAAGCGGTGTCCGTTCGTGGATATTGTGATCGGCACGTTCAATCAATACATGATCGGCGAATACATAGACAAATTTTTGCATACGGGCGTTCGTGTAACGGAAATTTGGGAAAGTCCGAACGACTGCGACAAGCATGAAAACATAGCTCGCGATTCGGGCGTGAACGCATGGGTGAATATAATGTACGGCTGCAATAATTTTTGTACGTATTGCATAGTGCCGTACGTGCGCGGCAGAGAACGCAGTAGATCTATAGACGATATTTTGCGCGACGTCGATAATCTCGTTGCGAGCGGTTACAAGCAAATCACGCTGTTGGGGCAAAACGTCAATTCGTATTCGTATAAAGGCAAAAACTTTATCGATTTGTTGAAATTGCTCGATTCGGATAAAAAATATCGATTGCGTTTTATGACGTCGCATCCGAAGGATTTTTCCGTCGAGCTTGCCGAGGAAATAGCGCGTTCGCGTGTGTTGGCACACAATCTGCACTTGCCCGTGCAAGCAGGTAACAACCGTGTTCTCGAACTAATGAACCGGCGGTACACGCGCGAGCAGTATTTGCAAAAGATTGATGCGATACGATCGCTCGTGCCCGATATAGGTTTGAGTTCGGATGTTATGGTCGGATTCCCTACGGAAACCGAGGAAGAATTTTGCGACACGCTCGATCTTGTGAAACGAGTAAAATATAATAATCTGTTTATGTTTATTTATTCGAGGCGTAGCGGCACGCCCGCCGACAAAATGCCTCAGCTCGATTACAAGACCAAGCAGCAGCGCATAGACAAGCTTATTAAGGCGCAGTTTGAAATATCCAAAGAGCTTGCGTCGAATATGACCGGCTCTGTCGTAGAAGCGCTTGTTTCCGAAAAAACGGGGGATAAGTGTTTCGGCAAAGCAAGCAACGACTCCGCGATAACTTTCGTCTCCGCCGATGCGAAACCGGGCGACTTCGTAAAAGTAAAAATAACTAATTCACGTAATGCAAATTTAACGGGTGAGGTGTACAATGGGTGAGCTTTCGCCGATGATGAAGCAATACAAAAGAATAAAGAACGAGTATCCGGACAAAATACTTATGTTTCGTCTCGGGGATTTTTACGAGATGTTTTTCGATGACGCGCAAACAGTTTCGCGCGAGCTTGACCTGACGCTTACGGGCAGAGCGTGCGGAAACGGCGAGCGCGCGCCTATGTGCGGCGTTCCGCATCATGCCGTTCAAACTTACATAACGAGACTTTTGAAAAAAGGCTACAAGATAGCTATATGCGAGCAAATGCAGGACCCGTCGCAAGCCAAAGGCATGATCGACAGGAGCGTTACGCGAATTATCACGGGCGGAACTATAACCGATCCCGAATCGCTCGGCGCGGACAAAAACAATTATCTTATGTCTCTGTATCTCGACGAGAGCGGCGTGGGCGCGGTATGGGCTGATATAACCACTTCCGAAACGTACAATCATTTTATACCTTATCCGATACGTGTCAAATTGAACGATCTGTTATTGCGCATAAAGCCCGCGGAAATAATTTGCAATTCAAAAATGCTCGGCGAGAGCGTGGAACTTTCGGCTGTAAAGTTCGGATCGGTATGCCGATTGACGCAATACGACGACGATAAATTCGATTTCGAGATAGCCAAACGCACGCTTTCCGAGGTGTTGAGCGCGGGCGAGATCAAAAATCTTTGCAAAACGCCGTGCTGCGTTTGCGCCGAAGGCGCGCTTATTTCGTATGTTCAATCTTTGCAGTTCCGCAAAGAAGTAAACGTGAGCAACGGCGAAGCTTACGAATCTATCGCGTATATGGATATAGACGCGAGTTCGGCAAGAACTCTCGAACTCACCGAATCGCAAAGCCGAAAGCGCGGAACAACTCTTCGCGACGTGCTGAATAAAACGTGTACGGCGATGGGCGACAGACAATTGACAAAATGGATCACCCGACCGCTGTGCGTAAAATCCACTATCGACGATCGGCTCGCCGCCGTAGACGAGCTTTTCCGCGACAGTATTTCTCGCGAGCGGTTGCGCGCGGCTCTTTCGAGCATAAAGGACATAGTGCGAATTTCCGCAAGCCTTGCCATTGGCGAGGTAAAGCAAAAAGACGTGCTGGCATTGGGCGTGTCGCTTTGCGCCGTGCCCGATGTTAAATGCGCGCTCGACGGATTTTCGTCTAAACTGCTCGCGGAACTTAATAGCGGTATATGCGATCTTGTCGAAGCCCGAGAACTTATAAGCGCAGCCGTAAACAGTCCGACGGGCGATAAAACCAAAGACGACGTTACGTATGTCATAAAGCAAGGCTACGATCCGTTGCTCGACGAGTACCGCGGACTTGTTAAAAATTCGCGCGCGGTCATAGCTCAAATGGAGAGCGAAGAAAAAGAAAAAACGGGCATACGCAATTTAAGAATTTCGTATAATCGGCTTTTCGGATATTTTATCGAAGTGCCGCGTCAGTTCGATTCGCAAGTACCCGATTATTATGTACGCCGTCAAACTGTTGCAAATGCAGAACGATATACTACCGAAGCGCTCAAGGAACTCGAATATAAAGTGATAAATTCCGCCGATCTCGCCGACAAGCGCGAACACGAACTGTTTTTGGCGGTGCTCGAAAAATTGCGCGCATACTGCGGTCAAATAAACGAAAACGGCAAAAATATAGCAACGCTCGATTGTCTCGTATCGCTCGCCGCTGTCGCAAAAAGCAACGGTTACGTCATGCCGCAAATATCGGAAGGCAGCGAGATCGTAATTACAGAAGGGCGACATCCCGTAGCGGAACTTTTGCCGTCCGACGAGCTGTTCGTTCCCAATAGCGCGTCGCTCGACGACGGCGAATCTAAAATATTGCTGATAACCGGTCCGAATATGGCAGGAAAAAGCTTGTATATGCGTCAAGTCGCGTTGATCACGGTGATGGCGCAAATCGGCTCGTTCGTTCCCGCCAAGTCTGCGCAAATAGGACTTTGCGACAGGGTATTCACTCGAGTAGGCGCAAGCGACGATTTGTCGACGGGCAGAAGTACGTTTATGGTCGAAATGAGCGAGGTTTCGTCTATCCTCGAAAACGTCACGGACAAGAGCCTCGTTTTGCTTGACGAGATAGGTCGCGGTACATCGACATACGACGGTTTGAGCATCGCTTGGGCTGTCATAGAGCATTTGGCGGAGCGTTCGCGCGCGAAAGTGCTGTTCTCTACGCACTTCCACGAGTTAACCGAACTCGAGGGCGCTGTTGCGGGACTGAAAAATTACAAGTTCACGGCAAAAGAGCAGGACGGCACGATCAAATTCGTGCGTAAAATCATGCGCGGCAGTGCGAACAAAAGTTTCGGTATCGAGGTGTCCGCGCTCGCGGGATTGCCGCAATCTGTGCTTGCTCGGGCAAAGCAACTGCTTGCGCAGCTCGTCAATGCGGACATTGCGCATCGCGCCAACGACAGCCGACAATTGTCGATGTTCGACAATGCGTCGCGCCACAGCGAAATAATCAAGATTTTGCGCGAGCTGGATCTGGATAACGTCACGCCGCGCGTTGCGCTCGATATATTGAGCGATCTCAAGGAAAAGACCGAAGTATGAAAATCAACAAGCTGCCGAGCGAAATTTTCAACAGAATAGCTGCGGGCGAGGTCGTGGAAAGCCCTTCTTCCATAGTCAAAGAACTCGTGGAAAACGCGATCGACGCGGGAGCAACGGAGATAAGCGTATCCGTAAAAGGCGGAGGCATAGATTTTATTCGCATAACGGATAACGGTTGCGGTATAGAATTTTCAGATATGCCTACGGCATTTCTTCCGCATGCAACGAGTAAGATAAGATCGATCGACGATCTCGATAATATCGGCACCCTCGGGTTTCGCGGCGAGGCGTTGCCGAGCATTGCCGCCGTGGCGGACGTCGGCATGATTTCGCGCGCCGCGGATTCGGAGATCGGCGGAACTATTTCGTTTAAGAACGGAAAACTCATCGAGCATGAGGAGTGCGGAGCAAAGTTCGGTACGACCGTAACGGTAGAAAATCTGTTTGAACGCATACCTGCGCGTAAAAAATTTTTAAGCAAGCCTTCGCGAGAGGAAACGAAAATATTTACTTTGATCGAGCATATGGTGCTTGCCAATCCCGATATTGTTTTCAAGTTCGACAGCGAGACCAAGCGGTTCGCATCGTCCGGCGAAGGACTTGAAAGCGCGGTATTTTCGGTGTACGGCGACGCAGTGCTGAAGAACGTAGTGAGCGCCGAGCTTGACGAGCCGCCTATGCGCGTGAGCGGATTTACTTGTATACCGTCGTTCACAAAGCCTTCAAAGAATTATCAGAATGTCATTATTAACGGGCGGTATGTGGAAAGCGCGGATATAATGTACGCCGTTTATTCCGTGTACGCGCCGTATTTGATGAAACGGCAATATCCGCTGTTCGTATTGCATTTGACAATGCCGTTCGATATGGTAGACGTAAACGTGCACCCGAGCAAAATGCAAGTCAAGTTTGCGGATCCCGTAAAAGTAAAATCGCTCGTCGCGCGCGCCGTGAAGAATGCGATCATGCCCAAGCTTACCGACGCAAAGCCGCTCGACGATAGCGACTTTAAGTACGCCGCAAACCAAACGGAAGATTTCGGCAAGGTGCATTCGTTGAGATCGTTTTTCGATATCGTGCCTAAAAGCCATGAGCAGCAGCCCGTAAACGCTATCGATAACGCGGTCGCGGAAGATATAGGGCTTTCAAGCGCAACGAGCGCAGAATCACAGAATCAATGCGATAGTATAAGCTATGCCGATCTTTATCGTTCTACGGCGGAATACACGGAGCAGGCGGGTTTTGCGCCGACGGAATGCAAGTATGTCGGCAAACTGTTCAATACTTATTTGATTTTGGAGCGCGGCGATACGTGTTATTTTGTCGATCAGCACGCCGCGCACGAAAAACTATTATACGAGCGACTGCTCGCAGATTACGAGAGCAAGCGATTGAAAACCCAGTCGATGCTTGTGCCGTTTGTGTTTGACGTATCGCCCGCGGATGCGGAGTTGTTGACCGAGAACTTGGAACTATTCGAGGATTGCGGGTTCGGTCTTGCGCCGTTCGGCGATTACACGTTTACGCTTTCGCATGTTCCGTACGAATGCGCCGGTATCGATATGCAGTTGTTCGTTTCGGATCTGCTGTTGCTTGTCGGCTCGCGCGAGCGCAGTCCGCGTGTATTAAAAGAACGGCTTATGCAGGCGGCGTGCAAAGCCGCCGTCAAAGGCGAAATAGACGATCTGAGCCAATCCGAGATCGATGCGCTGCTCGGTGAGATATCCGAGCAAAATATAGAATTGTTCTGTCCGCACGGCAGACCTATAGCCGTGCGCTTTTCCAAAAAGGAGATAGAAAAGTGGTTCAAGCGCATCGTATAAAAACGGTCGCGATAGTCGGACCTACGGCTGCGGGTAAATCGGATATTGCGTTGCGCCTTGCGGAGAGCATGAACGGCGAACTGATCGGAGCCGATTCCATGCAGATTTACAGGGGGTTCGATATAGGAACGGGCAAACTCACGCCGAGCGAGTGCGGAGCTATAAAGCATTGGCTCATAGACGTTGCGAACGGCGGCGACGACTTTTCGGTCGGGAATTATGTCGAACTCGCAAGCGCGGCTGTACGCGACGTTTCGGATAGGGGCAAACTGCCTATAATCGTAGGCGGTACGGGCATGTACGTGTATGCTCTGCTATCGGGCTGTAATTTCGCATCCACGCCGAAAGACGAGAACACTCGAATGAGCTTGAAGATTTTGGCGCATGTTATAGGCGGAGCGGGAATACACGCGCTTTTGGCTAACATAGATGGTTTATCGGCGGGGGGGATATCGCGTAACGACGTTAAGCGAACGATACGGGCGTTGGAGATATTCGCATTGTCGGGCGCGCCGAAGTCGCGCGTTGCGGCGCTTTGCGAAAGTCAGTTCGACAGCCTGACTATCGTGTTGACGTTACCTCGCGCAGAACTTTACGATAGAATCGACGCACGTGTGCACAAGATGTTCGACGACGGGCTTATCGACGAGGCATTGGGACTTATGCAATACCGCGACTGCGGATCTATGCAAGCGCTCGGATACAAGCAGATCATGCAAAATCCGTCTATGCCGAGATCGGAGCTTGAAAAGCTCGTTGCGCAAAAAACACGTAATTACGCCAAGCGGCAAATGACGTATTTCAACAATATGAAACTCGACAAAATATTTATCGACGCGCGCGACTTTGTTGCCGTAGAGCGCGCCGTACGAGAGTTTACGGAGCAATGATATGCATAGACTTATAAAATCGGCTATTGAAGACTTGCGCGAAAGTTTTGCCGAAATCGACGAGGTAGCATTGAGCAATCAAAAGAAAGTACTCGATGCGTTTATCGGCAATAGGATCGCTTTGCGACATTTTGCGCCTACGACGGGTTACGGCTACGACGATGTAGGGCGAGACACGCTTAATAAACTGTTTGCAGATGTTTTCTGTACCGAACAAGCTATTGTTTCGCCGCTGATAGCGTCAGGTACGCATGCGCTCACTATAGCGCTGTTCGGGTTGTTACGCCCGGGACAAACTTTGCTTTGCGCTACGGGAACGCCGTATGATACGTTATGCGACGTGATAAACGGCGACGGTATCGGATCGCTCAAAGATTTCGGAGTTTGTTGCGACATTGTGGAATTAAAAAACGGCTCGCCCGACTATGATAAAATCAGAGAACGTATACAAAAAACGAAACCTGCCGTAGTTCAGATACAACGTTCGCGCGGATACGATATTCGTCCTGCGTTGTCGGTCGAACAGATAGACGAGATAACGGCGATCGCGCGCAAAGCGGGGGCATATTCGCTCGTAGATAATTGCTACGGCGAGTTTACCGAAACGCGTGAACCGAATGCAGATGCGCTCGTCGGCTCGCTTATTAAAAACCCGGGCGGCGGTATTGCTCCGACGGGCGGATATATATGCGGCAGCGCGAAAGCGATAGCGCAGATAGAGGGCAGGCTGACATCTCCGTCGATAGGGCGCGAGGTAGGTTCGTATGCCGCGGATTACAGACCGTTTTATCAAGGTTTGTTTTTATCGCCGCATGTGACTGCGCAGAGCTTAAAGACGGCGCTGCTTTTTTCGCGCGTATTTTCGTATCTCGGGTATGACACTATGCCGAAAGCGAGCGATTGTCTCGACGATATAATTTGCTCGATACGGTTCGGCGACAAAGATAAGCTCATCAAATTTTGTCAAGCCGTGCAAACGGTTTCGCCCGTGGACAGCTATGCCGTTCCCGAGCCTTGGGCTATGCCGGGGTATGCCGACGAAGTTATAATGGCAGCGGGCGCGTTTGTTCAGGGTGCGTCGATAGAGCTTTCTTGCGACGCGCCGATACGTCCGCCGTATGTGGCGTATCTGCAAGGCGGATTGACGTTCGAGCACGGTATACTTGCGCTCGAGCATTGCTTGGAAGTACTCGGTGTGAATTAACGAATCGGTCTTTGTCAAAACATAATGCCGACCGAAAAACGCAAAGCGAAAAATCGGGCGGCGTTTTTTGTTGCAAAATATTGAAAAAAGTATTATAATTGACATGAGGTGTTTATTATGGACGAGTGTGTGTTTTGCAAGATAATAGGCGGCGATATACCGTCGAATAGATTTTACGAGGATGACGATATTATAGTCATAGCCGATATTGCGCCGCATGCGAAAAAGCATTATTTAGCTATACCGAAAAAACATTACAAGTTTATTTCCGAAATGAACGATGCGGATTTAGACGTTTTGCGCAATTGTTTCAAAACGATCGCCAAGATAGCGCCCGAACTCGGACTCGAAAACGGATACCGAATTATAATAAATCAAGGCGACGACGCGCAACAGACCGTGCCGCATTTGCACGTTCATATTTTGGGCGGGGAGAAATTGAACTTTTGATATGAGCGAACTGTACGGTAACGTCATAAACCGAATGTCGGACGAAGGCTCTGCGCTCGGTAAGGTCATAACAGGCGGACGCGACGGTTTGGATGCGTTCATAACGGATCTGTTGATCTCGATCGGGTGCGACTACTTGCGGGTATACGGCATCGCGCTGATCGACGCTATCAAACTGTTTGTTCTTCATCCCGAGGCGGATTTTAATGCGTTTCAGAAAAAGCAGGTTCGTTGCGGCGAACTCGAAACGAGTTACGGCAGTATCATAAAAAGATCGTTCGACATTAACAATATACCGCTATACGAGAACATAGAAAACGTTACGTGTTCCAAGGTATACTCGCCGACGGAGGCTGTATATAATTTGGCAGGGCACGTGCGTATGGAATATTGCCTCGGTAAAGAGCGCGGGAACGGAGGCATGGGTGCGTAATCTATCGAACAACAATTACATAGCTTCTGCGGATAAAAGCGCGCTCGGTTTGGGTATTTTCGACGGAGTTTTGCCTAAAAAGCATTTGAGCGAAAACGAAATGCACACCGTTGTACGCGATTTCTTGGCACGGCTGAAATTCGATATTCACACCGTCGGATATAAATATTGGGCAAAGCTGTTGCAACTGTATTTGGTTCGAGACGATTACAATCAAGACGCGTCGATAGAGGTAATCGCCGAAAGATACGGAGTGGCAAACAGTTTGATCAAGGATAACCTCGAGACGCTTATAGAACGTAATTCTGAGTTTGTACCGCTTGCATCGAAACTTTTGGGCGTCGACGTCACGATCGACAGTATATCCGACGCCGCAGACGTTCTCGGCGCAATTTTTCATATATATTTTCCGCAAATAGAATGCGACGAGTGCGATGTGTCGCGCTCGCATATAAATTTTTTACAGGTAATGGAGTATGTACAACGCACAAGCAAAAAAGACTAAAGTTTTGATCGTTGACGACGACGTCAATATTTGTAAGCTCGTGTCTTTGTATTTGGCGAAGGACGAGATATTATCGGATAGCTGTCACGACGGCGAAACTGCGTTGCAGAAGCTCGCGGACGGCTCGTATGATGTGGTATTGCTCGATATAATGATGCCGGGTATGGACGGGTTGGCTACGCTGACGGAACTTAGGAAGTTTTCCGATGTGCCGGTTATCGTTTTGTCGGCGCGCGGCGAGCCGATGGATAAAATTTCGGGACTCGATAAGGGCGCGGACGATTATCTGGCAAAGCCGTTTGAACCGCAAGAGCTTATTGCACGGATAAAAGCCGTTTTACGCAGACTTAAACCTTCGGGCAGCGAGCCGAAAAAGCGTATCGAGCTTTTTAATCTCGTTATCGATTTGTCCGACTATACGGTACAGCTCGACGGGTTGCGGGTAGATATGCCGCCGAAAGAGATAGAACTGCTGTATATGCTTGCAAGCAAGCCTACGCACGTATTCACTCGCGAGAATTTATTGGACGGAATTTGGGGCGTCGGGTACGTAGGCGATCCGCGTACGGTCGACGTGCATATCAAACGCGTTCGAGAAAAATTGGGCGACAACAAGCATTGGAAGCTTACCACCGTATGGGGCGTAGGCTATAAGATAGACGTATTTTAGGAGCGTTTTTGGCAACAAGCAAAGCAAAAAGATTTTTCGGATCTCATATATTCAGAATCGTGGTTTTTTGTTTGATACTGTTTTCTACGGTTTTTTTCCCTATGCTTTTCGCGTATCCGGCTGTCGCCGAAGAGAGTAAGGGCATAATCGTGGTCATAGTTGTATTCGCCGCGGTTTTGGAGGTTTTGGCGTTTGCGCTGTTGACGCATTATTTGGTATACGCCAAGATAAAAAACGGAGCAAAACGTTTGCGCGATATTGCCGAAACAGAAACGTACAACGACAAAATATCGATAGATTCGATAGACGTGACGGCGTCCGAAGTTCTGGATGCCGTAAACGTTACTTGCGACGGATATATGCGGTTGGAACAAGCGAGAAAATCGTTCGTATCCAACGCATCGCACGAGTTGCGTACGCCGTTGACGTCGGTTCAAGGCTTTTTGCAAGCCGTGCTCGACGGAACAGTATCCGACGACGAGCGCGAAAAATATCTTAAGATCGCACTGGGCGAGACCAAACGTCTCAATTCGTTGATCACGTCGATGCTTGATTTGTCGCGTCTCGATTCTGGTAAAAATCCGCTCGTGCGCTCTAAATTCGACATTGCGGACGCAGTGCGCGAAATAGTAACGCGGTTCGAGCCGGTGCTTGTTAAAAAAGCTTTGCAGATAAACGTCGAGTTTGAAAAAGAGCCGTGTTATGTTTTTGCCGACAAGGAAAAGATCATACAGGTAATATCCAATCTTGTCGATAATGCCGTTAAATACTCGCCGTCATATTCGCGTATAATCGTTACGACTAATTTACGCGACAATAAAGTTTACGTTACCGTCCGCGACTACGGATACGGAATAGGCAAGAAAGATCAAATGCTTATCTGGGATAGATTTTATATGACGGACAAGTCGCATTCGCCCGTAAAGACAAAAGGTTCGGGTCTTGGGCTGTCTATAGTCAAAAAGATAATAGACGAGCACGGCGAAGTAATCTGGGTAGAAAGCAGCCGCGGCGCGGGCGCGACTTTTATATTCACGCTGCCGCAGTTCGATGCGACTAAACACGGCGTAGATAAAGGCAATATCGTTAAAGACAAAGGCGGTTCGGTATGATATATTTGGATAATGCAGCAACTACGCGCGTATTTGAATGCGCCGTATCCGCAGCCGAGCAAGCCATGCGCGATGATTTTTTCAATCCGAACGTCACATACAAATCGGGCGTTGCCGTTAAAAACGCAGTCGAGCAAGCGCGTGCGCGAATAGCCGATATTGTAGGAGCACAACCGCGTGAATTGTATTTTACTTCGTGTGCCACCGAATCGAATAATTGGGTGTTCGAGTGCGGAAGAAAAAACAAAAAAGGCAACGTGGTAATTACGGCGGGCGAGCATGCGTCCGTTTACGAGCCTGCAATGCGGATTAAAAGCCGCGGAACGGATGTGCGCGTAGTTAGACTTACCCGCGGCGGTATTGTCGATACAGACGCATTTGCCGCCGCTGTGGACGAAAACACAGCGCTTGTTTCGGTTATTCACGTAAGCAATGAGACGGGCGCGGTAAATCCCGTAAAAGAACTTGTAAAAATTACTCGTGCTCGGTCGCCGCATGCGCTTTTTCATTCGGACGGCGTGCAAGGCATGGTAAAGTGCGGTGAACGCATAGACGATCTCGGAGTCGATTTTTACAGCGCGAGCGCGCATAAACTCGGCGGTCCCAAAGGTATTGGCTTGTTATATATGCGCAACGGCGTCAATATTGCGCCGATGTTATGCGGCGGCGGGCAAGAGAACGGCTTGCGTTCGGGAACTCAAAACACGCCGTATATAGCGGCGTTTGCAAGCGCAGTCGAGCGTTTTGCGGAGATCGACGATCGCAAAAAAACAGCTGAACTGCGAAATACGCTGTCACGCATGTTCATATCCGAAGGGTGCAAAATAATCGCGCCCGATAACAACAGCGGGTATATTCTTTGCGTGTACGTGCCCGATGTTCGCGCGGAAATACTGCAAAATTTGGCGTGCGATAAGGGCGTGATCGTAGGCAAAGGCGCTGCGTGTTCGGGTTCTAAACGCGGCAACCGCGTGCTATCGGAAATGGGATTGAACACTGCGGAATCGGAACGGTGCTTGCGAATCAGCTTGTCTGCCGATACCGATGCGGAACAAGCCGTTCAAGCGGCTGAAATAATTACCGAATGTGCTAAAGCAATAAGGAGCGGACATCTTGGATAACGTCATTCTCATTCGCTACGGCGAACTGTATCTCAAAGGCAAAAACAAATGTGTTTTTGAAAATAAGCTTATCGCTAATATTAAAGCCAAACTGAGCGGGATAGCTTGCGATCTGCACTTCGGGCGCGGCAGATACGTGGTGAAAAATTATGCGATCGGCGACGAAGCGGAAATAATAAATAGATTAAAGCACGTGTTCGGCTTACATTCTATATCGGTAGCTCATCGTTGCGGGTATGACTTTGGTGAAATATCCAAACTCGGTATCGAAATGGCGCCGAACAAAGGTTCGTTTAGGGTGTCGGCGCATCGTTCGTATAAAAAATATCCGCTCGATTCCATGCAGATAAACCGTAAGCTCGGCGAATGTATATTATCGGCAAAACCTCGGCTCACTGTTAATTTGCACAAGCCCGATTACGAGCTGTTCGCGGACGTCCGCGAAGACGGAGACGTTTATCTGTACGACAGTACCGTAGCGTGTGCGGGCGGTATGCCGTCGGGAACTTCGGGGAACGGGTTATTGTTGTTGTCGGGAGGAATAGACAGTCCGGTTGCGGGTTATATGCTCGCAAAACGCGGTATGACTCTTACCGCATTGCATTTCCATTCGTATCCGTATACTTCCGAAGCCGCAAAGGACAAAGCCGTCGCTCTTGCTCGGCTCGTAAAAGAATATTGTCCGTCGATAACTATGCACGCCGTATCGCTTACGAAAATACAAGAGGCGATCCACGAGAACTGCAAGCCGAATTACATGATTACGCTCGTACGAAGATTTATGATGCGCATAGCTCAGATCGTGGCAAATAAATACGGCTGCGGTTGTATCATAAACGGCGAAAGTCTCGGGCAAGTTGCGAGCCAAACTATCGAGAGCATTAACGTGACTAACAGCGTTGTGGATATTCCCGTGTTCAGACCGCTTATCGGAATGGATAAGGACGAAATTATAAATATTGCGGTAAAAATAGGCACGTTTGAAAAATCGATAGAACCGTTTGAAGATTGCTGCACTGTGTTTTTGCCCGAATTCCCGTTGATAAAACCCGTTCAGTCAAAAGTAGAAGAGCAGGAATCGTATATTAAAAACTACGACGATCTCATATCCGAAGCAGTCGCGC